>Ga0316202_10001096_pt1 | contig 22952 bp, 16 predicted proteins | sample 3monrhotite_MG_FD_204934 | JGI IMG/M metagenome (GOLD analysis project Ga0316202, IMG submission 204934) | Microbial mat bacterial communities from mineral coupon in-situ incubated in ocean water Damariscotta River, Maine, United States -... | ecosystem: Environmental > Aquatic > Marine >... | reverse complement strand
CCAGAGAGCCGGATTCAACGTGCCGCTACTGAAATCATCCGAGACGATCGTCGACGGGTTGCTGCTGGTTGTGAAGGTCAGGTCAAGGGAACTCGAAGGATTCCCTGCCCCATCCACCGAAGTGACCCGATAGTGATAAGTCGTGCCGGAGGTCAGACCGCTCAAGCTCAGGGAATGATTAGTGACCAGAGTGCTGTCACTGACTGGGAGACTGCCGTAGGCGGCAGTCGCACCATAATCGACCAGGCTGGTCGCCGGTTCATCGGTCGTCCAGTTGATGGTCGCAGCGGTTGCTGTAGGAGTTGCGGCGATCGCGCTGAGGACCGGCGGGGTACTATCAGGGATGACAACGAAGGTGGCTCCGACCACCTGATCAGCCGACATCACCAGACTGGCCGGATTCACACTGCCGTTGAGCGCTCCGCTCCAACCGCTGAACTGCCAACCTGGCAGGGGAAAAGCGGTCAGGGTGACAACCTCACCGAGGGTGTAGGTCGGTTTGTCGGGAACTTTTTGCACAATGCCGCTACCAACAAAATAAGTTGTCAGGTATAGGGCACTGCTGGTCGTGAAGGTCAGGTCGGCAGAACTCGCAGGATTCCCTGCCCCGTCCACCGAAGTCACTCGATAGTGATAGGTCGTCCCAGGCGTCAGCCCAGACAAAGTCAGGGCATGGCTAGTGACCAGGGTGTTGTCGGTTGCAGGGAGGCTACCGTAGGCGGCGGTCGCACCATAATCGATCAGGCTGGTTGCTGGTTCATCGGTTGTCCAGCTGATGGTCGCACTGCTCGTATCGGGAGTTGCGGCGATCGCACTGAGGACCGGTGGCGTGGTATCAGGGATGGATACGAAGGTCGCTGTCACTGTCTGGATGCTCGACATCACGACAGTCTCCGGATTCGCACTGCCGGTGAGCGCTCCGCTCCAGCCGTTGAACTGCCAACCCGGCAGGGGAACAGCGGTCAGGGTGACAAGTTCACCCAGGGTATAGGTCGTTTTATCGGGAACCTTTTGTACTATGCCGCTGCCAACAACATTGGCAATCAAAGCCACGCCACTACCGTCTTCGGGTACGATGGGCGCCGCCGTATTAAAGAAGTAATCGATCAAACCCGTATGTGCAGGGGCCGCACTCCCCGCGTTGCCCGCGTAGGTCCCCACTGCGGTGACGACCATGGCAAGCGGGAAGCTGGCGCCAGCCGTCCAGCTTACGCCATCGGCTGAGTAAAACTGCGACCATTGATTACCCACACGTTGAACTCGCATGTAGAGCGGAACACCGCCAGTGATCGGCAGGTTCGCTTTGACGCTGGCACTCCCACCAGACAAACTGGCGGAAAACACGCGCGTACTCACACCATCAGAATAGAACCCGAAGCGCAAGAAATGGGTACTGTCTGCCTCGACCAGAATCCCCTGCAATTGATATTTTGCTGTGACATTTGATTCAAACTTAACCTCGACCTCAAAGTCCGTGTCACTGGCGGCCTGCATAATCCGCGGCGCAAAGTTGCCAGCAGTCCAGACATCATGACTGGTCCCGGCAGGAACCGTCAGACTCAACTGGGTCCCGGTCAACGACAGGACCCCATCAGCGAGAGGATTGACAAAGGTCCAGAGAGCCGGATTCAACGTGCCGCTACTGAAATCATCCGAGACGATCGTTAAAGCGTTGCTGCTGGTTGTGAAGGTCAGGTCAAGGGAACTCGAAGGATTCCCCGCGCCATCCACCGAAGTGACCCGATAGTGATAAGTCGTGCCGGAGGTCAGACCGCTCAAGCTCAGGGAATGATTAGTGACCAGGGTGTTGTCGGTTGCAGGGAGGCTGCCGTAGGCGGCAGTCGCACCATAATCGACCAGGCTGGTCGCCGGTTCATCGGTCGTCCAGTTGATGGTCGCAGCGGTTGCTGTAGGAGTTGCGGCGATCGCGCTGAGGACCGGCGGGATGCTATCAGGGATGACGACGAAAGTAGCGGTCACTGCCTGGACGCTCGACATCACAAGACTGGATGGATTCGCACTGCCGGTGAGCCCTCCGCTCCAACCACTGAACTGCCAACCTGCCTGAGGGACGGCGGTCAGGGCGACAATTTCATCGAGTGAGTAGATCGGTTTATCGGGAACTTTTTGTACCGTGCCGTTGCCAACAACATTGATGGTCAGGGATAATGCGCTGCTGGTCGTGAAGGTCAGGTCAGCAGAACTGGCAGGATTGCCTGCTCCATCCACGGACGTGACTTGATAATGATAGGTCGTGCCGGACGAGAGGCCAGTCAGAGTGATGGAATGAGATTTCAGCAAAGTACTGCTGATCGCCGGGGGACTACCATAGGCCACAGTTTCACCATAGTCGACACGACTGGTCGCTGGCTCGTCAGTGGTCCATGTGATAGTCGCGGCGGCTTGGTCGGGAGTCGAGAGAACACTGCTGAGTAGCGGGGAGATGGTATCAACCAAGGGAGAAACAGTCACATTTCCAAAGGTTGCGTCAACATGATGAGCCAGAAGCAGGAAAGATCCGTGAAGAGGGTCTGTGGGGGCTGACAGCCCGGTCAGGTCCCAGGCAAGTGGTTCATTTTCATTTTCCAACCACACCTTTAAACTATAGAGTGAGCTGGAATCGGGTTGAGTTTCTACCCTGAACTTGAAAATATATGTTGCACCGATCGTCAACTTCCGGCCACTAAGATCCTCAGCAAGCAAGATACCCTGGTTTCCAACAATCTGGAATCTTTCGCCGCTGGATAGCCAACGATACCAGCCTATGCCTCCCATCGGCCACCAACCGACATTCGGCTGCTCACCGGCCCAATTGAAATGACCAGCCCACCGCATCAAGATTCCGATTCCAGGTCCATAACTCGGCGCGTTATATCCCGAAGGATCGATCCCCCTGACGGTCACAGGAACGGAGACCTCATAATCATCCCAGGTTATGTCACCAATCGCTACGAGACGATCATAATCAAAGACACTGGGATGAATTCCATTTACGTCAAATACCCATTTCCCATCGACAACTTGAACGACATTTTGCAGAGCAGAGACTTGGCTCCAATCAATGTAATAAGGTTCAGGCCAAACAGATGTCCCTGGATAATCAATATTCACTATTTCAGAAGTGACATAACCAAACGCATCAGTGGCAGTTATGACGACCTGGTTGTTCCCGAGCAGTAATTGGCCATAGGACAGCTCAACATTAAAATCGCCCACTGACGCCAATCGCGCGTCGTTAGGACCGATTGAAAGTGGTTGGGCCGGCGCACCGTTCAGGCTATAGGTTAAGGCAACAATGTTTTGGCATTGTTCAATGCTACCAAGTACATTGATCCATCTTTGCGGGATGCCGATTGTCCCAAACGATTGATTATTCCCATACCAAACGTTCACACTACACAGTGGAGAGCTTACACTTGTACTAACAGCGAAATTTCCACTTCCGCTTGAATTTCCAAAATTATCAACTGAGATAACTTTATAATAATAAACAGTATTGGGGGTTAACCCATTTATATTTAGTTTATGATCAACTTGAAGAACACTACTTTCAACAATGCCTAACTCATAGTTTGGAGTTTCTCCATAAATGACTTTACTCGTTGAATGTTCATCAGTCTTCCATGAAATTTGCACAACATCACTTGCCGCGACACTCTTGACTCCGTAGATCAAAGGCGGCGTGCTATCGACAAAACCACCAGAATCCTCAGGAACCGTTGGACTCGCTGAATTAAAAAAATAATCGACCTCGGTCGTATACGCCGGGGGGGTGGCTCCTGCATTTCCGGCAAAAATTCCAACATTAGAAACAACCAAACTGTGGGAAAAGTTTGCACCTGCGACCCAATTATATCCGTCAAAGGAATAGAACTGACTCCATCCATTACCGGAACGAACAACTTTCAAATAAAGGGGGCTCCCCGCTGAAATTGTCTGGCTAAACTTGACAGTTGGTACGCCATTTACAAAAACAGCTGAAAATAATCTCATTCCACTAGAACCTGAAACAAAATCAAACCGAATGAAGTTTTGATCATCTTGCTCTACAAGAATTCCCTGCATTTGGTACAAATCGAGGACACCGGAGACAAATTTGACTTCAGCAGAAAAATCTCCATTTACCGTTGCCTGCATGATTCTTGTTCCAAAGTTTCCGTCCGTCCAAATATCGTGCGCTTGGCCCGCCGGAACTGAAATAGAAACTGTCGCCTCACCAGACCCAGCACCGGTTAATGTCACAGAGGAATCGCCAACAGGATCAACAAAAGACCAAACCGAAGGATCAAGGTTCGGATGGTTGAAATCATCTGAAACCAGAGCCAGTGCATTACCAGGGGAAAACCCCATGACCATGGCAACAAATAACGCAAGAAGGGCTTGAAACATTCCTTTTAAGATCATTTTAGAAAGAATCGCCATCTTCATCTCCTCGGCATAAGGTCACAGGCCTTACGTCATAGATCTTCGAATTCGCTGAAACCTTCTAGGCCAGTAGTATTTTGGCTTCAATTCCTAGACTCCTCATTAATCGTGTAACCTCTTCTTCATAAATCGGATTCATCAATATGACCACCTCAGGCTGGTATTCAACCAAACCCTCAGGCGGGATAACTTGTTGACCTGTCCCGGGGATAAACTTCCCATGTTTCTTCGGGTTTATATCAACCACAACGGGGCAGGTCTTCGCGACCTGTAATACATTCAAAAAAGACCCGCACTTTGATCCCCCACCCCAAACTGCTACACGGGTACCTGTTGTTTGCATTTCATCCAGCCATGTCGCCCAGAGACTGATTTTCTGGTTATACAGATGTTTGAAATCAACAACGTATTGCTTTATTTCCCCTAATCGACGGTCCAGCCGCTTATTCTCAAGCTGAACTTCTGGTGATATCGAAGCTTCCAACCCAATAAATTGGCTTTCATACGTCTCTTGAGTAACGTCAACTTTGAACCCCGCTAATTCAAATGCTCGGCTCAAAGAGCCGGTCCAAAAATAAGAACAGTGTTCATAAATTAAATCCCAGATTCCCATATCTCTAAAGGTATAGAGCCCATTTGGAACCTCGAAATAAACCGCAGTCCCCTCCGCATCACCAATCGTCTCACGCAGCCCACGTAAAAATTCCGTGGGTAAAGGTATATGTTCCAGGGCATGGCGGCAGCAGATCAGGTCGGCAGCATAAGTTGGTTGGTCAACGCCGAAATAATCCTGCACAAAACGGATATTCTCATCATAGGGTTCATCATCGAGTTGGGCTTCATAACTCGGGTCGAAGCCGACCCCCCGGTTACCACCAAGTCGACAGAGAAGTCGCAAAAAATCACCTTTGCCGCATCCGATTTCAACGACAGTCCGATTTCGCAAGCCATGTCGCGTGATAAGGTCAGAGGCTAACTGTTCTGCATACAACTGGAACCGGGGGGAATAATGAAGTGAATTTTCATAACCTTGAGAATATTCGAGGAGTTCATGATTAAAGCTTAAATTGAAAATATGTCCGCAATCGCAGCAGAATCCGAGACGAAAATCTCCTTTCTCAACGTTCATGGCCTCTGCCTTTGTCGACAAAAGCACATTACAGTAAACAGGGATCTGCAATATCTCCATAAATTGCCAAACTTCAGCAGAGGAACAAACAGGACAGATATTGTTTTTGATCATTCCCATATTCAAGAGAGTACAACTCCTTAAAGACAAGCTATTTCGGGATCCAAGTTCATTTCCTTCAAATGACTTTGTATTTCTGTTTTATAAATTGAGTTCATAACAATGATGAGGTCAGGCTTATACTCTTGAAGAAATTCAGCTGCTACGATCTTCTGCCCGGTTCCTGGCATGTAAAACCCCTGTCGATGAGGATTAATATCAACGACAAACTCAATTTCTGACTGAAGACCAAGGGACACCAGAAACGAGACTCCCTTAGACCCAGATCCCCATAAAACCACACGTTTTTTCTGTTTCAGATTTCGCTGAACCCTCTCCAGCCAATAGTCCATTTTTTCTTGATATAGATTCGGAAAATTGGCTACGTAGTTCGGCATCAGCGCAATATCATCATTGGGTGCGGGGGTGGGATTCATTGTGGCCGAAACAGGTCGGGCTTCAATCGTCAGATATTGGTCGTTGTAATCGGAATCCTGGGCTAAAATTTCAAATTCACAATCATTAAACAGCCGCGCTAATGACCCCGGGGTAAAATAGGAACAGTGTTCAAAGTAGATATCTTCAAATGCACAATCGCGCAAAATCCGTGTTGTTGCTGGAACCTGAAAAAATACAATCGTATCCAAACGCTGACCAATGGCACGTCGCACCATCTGCATGAAATTTCGGGTTGGTGAAATATGCTCAAGGGTCATCTTGCAAATAATAAAATCGGCCGAATAGGACTTATATTTCTCAGAATAGAAATCCGGGACAAACTCGACATGACTCGCAAAGGCGGAGGTATTCCGTTCGTCTCGGTAGCCGGGGTCGAACCCCACACCACGGTTATTTCCAAGCTCTGCCATCAGCATCAGGAACTCCCCTTTTCCACAGCCGATTTCGAGCAGATTTTTATTCTTAAGTTGATAGCGATCGATCAGGCGGACTGCCAACTGACGATGGAATCGGTTGAAAGTCTGCGAGAATCCTTGAGTCTCTTCGTATCGGCCCGAGTATTCCGTCAACTGTCCGTCAAATGAAACATTGGACACAAAACTACATTCAGGACAGAACCCCAGCGCGATATCGCCGCGCGGATAAGCAAGTGCCTCCGCGTAACTGGGCAACAGAATGCAACTATTCGCCGGCACCGAATTGGCGTGATGAAATACTTCCATTTTACCGAGACTGCAATTCGGACATTCATGTATTGCGGACATACAATTTCTCCACAGCAATCGCTCACCCAGAGAGGCGATACATTACATAATCCTTGGTGTCGGGATCGGCAAAATAAAACGTCCCTGACGACCAAGATATTCGGTTTGTTGTTCGATAATTTCGTCGGCAAAATTCCAAGCCAGAATCAGAACGTAATCCGGCATCTCCTTGAGGAGTTGCTCCGTTCCAGCAATGGGCCAGTGCTTACCAGGCATATGCAGGCCGTGTTTATGTGTGTTCCGATCAACCACAAAATCAATGTGATCCTTATCAATATCCATACAATTGATCAGAGTGCTCCCCTTTGCGGCGGCACCATAGGCCGCGACACTCTTCCCTTCAGCTTTGAGAGCTGACAACATATCCGATAATCCATGTTTAACTTTCCCGACCCGGGTTGAAAAATCTTCGTAATAACCGAGTTGATTCATGTGCAGTTCATCTTCTTCTTCAAGCAGTCTTTGGACCGAATTCCCAACGAAATTTTCATGACTGACAAACAAACGCAATGAACCGCCATGGATAGAGAGTCGCTTAACACCATTCAGATACAGAGCATGTCTTGCGAATAAATTCTTCAGTGCCGTTACAGAGAAATAACAAAGATGCTCATGGTAAATCGTGTCGAATTCACAATGGTCAATCAGATCTCGAACATATGGCACCTCAATAACGGCAACGCCATCGGGCTTCAGCAGTATCCCTATCCCCTCGACAAATCCGTTGGTATCTTCGACATGAGCCAAAACATTGTTAGCGTGAATCACATCGGCGCAACGGCCCTCGACCTGAAGTTTCTCGGCAAATTCTTTGGTGAAGAAGGTATTCAGGGTGGGGACTCCTATTTTCTGTGCCTCACCAGCCGGGCCTTCCGCCGGATCTATGCCCAGCACGGGGATACCCAAATCGACATAGTTTTTAAGAAGATAGCCATCGTTACTGGCGAGTTCGACAACAAAACTGTCTGGGCCGAGATTTCGATGTTGAACCAGATCCAGCACATTCTCTTTTGAGTGCTTCAGCAGTGCGGGGGAAAATGACGAATAATAGGGATAGTCATCACAAAATAATTCGTCAGGCGGTACCGTCTTGAGGATCTGGGCCAAACCACAATCCAGACAGAACGCGACTTCAAGCGGATAAAGAGGCTCAGGTTCATTCAATTGGTCCTCTCTCAAGAATCGATCGGCCAACGGGGTCTGACCTAAATCGAGAAATGTTTCCAGATTTGACTGTTCACAGGATCGACACTTCATCTTCAAGACCTCCACAAATTATCCTTTTTGTTGAAGTATTTTTCACGAAATCCAATAGAAATTTTCATCGAGAAGTCCCTCGGCTATCAGATATTTAATGTGTGCAATTCGCATGTATTTACTCCCCTCAAATTCATCGAGGGTTAAGCCATTCTTTTTATATTCGTTATATAACTGTTCAATGCCACGCTCTGCGGTCCATTGAGGTTTGAACTCGTGCAGGGTGCTGGCGATTTTATTACAGTCGACGCGATAACAGCGTTTATCGGGGCCGGCATCGGGGGCGTATTCAATGTCGCAGCCCGGGACAACCTCTCTGACCATTTCGGCGATATCACTCATCTGATAATTTTCCGTGGTCAAGCCAACGTTGAACGCTTCATCGTGAACAAGATCACGTGGCGCGTGTAAGGCTGCAATATAGGCTCTGGAGATATCCTCGATATGTACGATCGGTCGCCATGGCGTACCATCGCTCTTCAGATAAACCTTTCCGGTCGTAAAGGCCCAGGCGGCAAGATTGTTGGCAACCAGGTCGAACCGCAAACGCGGCGAGAAACCATAAGCGGTTGATGCCCGCAAGTAGGTCGGTGAGAAATCATCATCGGCCATTTTGTTTAACGCTTTTTCGACATTCACCTTGGAGCGTCCGTAGGGGGTCACTGGGTTAAATGGAGACTCTTCAGTGAGAAAATCTGACCCGCCGGCACCATAATTACTGCACGATGATGCAAACAGAAAGCGCTTAACCCCCGCGGCCTTGGCGGCCCGTGCAAGGCGAATTGAGCCCCTTTCATTGATGTCCACCGTCAGGGTCGGGCTGAAATCCCCAAGGGGGTCATTGGATAACCCGGCCAGATGGATGATGGCATCAAACCCTGCGATATCCTGCTGCTCTACGTCCCGTACATCTTTTTTGATCTGTTTGACGTTTGGAAGAACACCGCTATAGGTGCATCGTTCATATAGATCGGTATCCAAACCGACGACATCGTGCCCTTCAGCCATCAGCATAGGGACAAGAGTGGTGCCGATATATCCATGTGAACCGGTCACTAAAACTTTCATTACTTACCTCCAAACCATCCAGGGCGCGTTACCAGCCTGCCATAATTCTTCCAGGAGAACTTTGTCGCGCAACGTATCCATGCATTGCCAAAATGCACTGTGTTTGTAAGCCATAAGCTGTCCTTCGCGAGCCAGATTTTCCAAGGGTGCCTTTTCCCACTGAGTGCTGTCGCCGTCGATATAATCGAAGATTTGGGGCTCTAGAACAAAGAAAGCCCCGTTGATCCATCCTTCTGCTGCCTGGGGCTTCTCGGAGAACTCGGCGACCTTACTCCCCTCCAGGGCAAGATGACCAAAACGAGCAGTCGGTCTGACCGCAGTCATGGTCGCCAACTTTCCGTGGGAACGGTGAAAAGCCAACAAATCATGAAGATTGACATCAGAAACACCATCCCCCCAGGTGAGCATAAAGGTCTCATCCCCAAGGTATGGTCGAAGACGCTTGATTCTTCCGCCGGTATTTGTACTTATTCCTGTATCAATAAGATCTACTGTCCATTCAGGTCGCTCACCATCATGAACTTTTGTGACTCCATTATTGATTTCAACAGTCAGGTTATTATGTAAGTGACAGTAATCGACCATGTATTTTTTTATGACTTCGCCCTTGTAACCAAGAGCTATGACAAAATCATTAAATCCGTAATGAGAATAATGCTTCAATATGTGCCACAAGATCGGCTTCCCCCCTATTTCTACCAGTGGTTTGGGCTTGATGTGTGTTTCTTCAGAAAGCCTGCTCCCAACACCGCCAGCGAGAATAGCTACTTTCATTTCATCGTCCTTTCAATAACGCAGCAACCAGGTTCTTAGGCCAAAACAATCGTTTCAACGATCGAAGAAAAGCGAAAATACTTTATGAGTCTGCGGAATCTGTTTTCCGTTTTTGACAGATTCAGGTAATGGCGAAAACGACTTTTACATCCGGCTCCTGCCATTACGGGTTGAGCAGGATCGATCTCCCAGGGGTGGAGATAAAAAACAAAGGGTTCGTCATCCTCTCGATTGATTTTTTTGAGGCCCCATTCCGTGAAGGCATATGGATAAAGCCTGAAATACCCACCACCTGAAATTGGAACTTTTTTCCCGTAGAGTGCCAGGGTTGTTATAGGGATCTCCATAAGGTTCGGCCATGCGGCATTCCCCCCGATATTCGGACCCCAGGTGCCATCTATGGCCTTTTTATTCGGCGTTGAAAATCGCGCCCAATCACAAAAACCATAGAGATCATGCTTTATGGGAAAAATACTTGAGTCGTAACGGTAGCCAGCCTCAAGCAGTTCATCAAACGCCCAACAAGTTGAAGGGGAGATGGAATAACTTGGTGCCCGGTAACCAACAATCTGCTGACCGATCAAATCTTCCAGAAGCGACTTGCTGCTTCTTATATCTTCGCGAAACTCAGATCTTTTTTGCTCACAGACCCTCTGATGCCAATAACCATGGCTGGCCACTTCGTGCCCGGCAGAAGCAATCCTTTTCACCAGTGAGGGATAGCGCTTTGCAACCCAACCGAGAACAAAGAAGGTGGCCTGAATCTCCTCTTCATACAGCATGTTCAAAATCCGGTCGGTATTCTGTTCAACCCGACAGGTATGAAATTCCCAAGTCGATGGTGGAGATACTTTTTCGAATGCGGAGACATGAAAATAGTCCTCAACATCGATGGTTAGCATATTTGTGATCATCTTCTCCATATGGACTGATCCCTTTTAAAACCCTGGTCAAGAAGCTAAAGTGCCCAATAAACGAGTCCGGCGTTTTCCACGTCGTTGCGGTTCAGCGCCGTCTTGACATCAATAACAACTCCATGACTATTTCCATTCCGGCAGAATTGAGCCAGACGGGTGCCATCCAGCTCAGCAAAGGCCCGGTGGACAACGGCCAAAATGACTGCATCGACCGGCTTTAGCCCTTCCAAACCAACCAACTCAACTCCGTATTCAGCCCTGGCCGCCTGACCACAGGCCAGGGGATCATGCACCAGGACTTCGATTCCGTAACTTTCGAGTTCACGCACGATATCAATCACTTTACTGTTGCGGATGTCAGGAACGTTTTCCTTAAAAGTCAGCCCCAACACGAGCACTCGCGCCCCCTTGACGGCTTTGTTAGCGTGGATCATCTGCTTGACTGTGATTTCGGCAAGATACTTGCCCATGCCATCATTGATTCGACGACCTGCCAAAATGACTTGAGGGAGGTAACCGAGCTGTTCGGCTTTATAAGTAAGATAGTAGGGATCGACCCCAATACAGTGACCACCAACCAATCCAGGAACAAACTGGAGAAAATTCCACTTAGTCCCCGCGGCTTCGAGCACATCACGGGTTGAGATATTCATTTTATGGAAGATCAGAGCCAGTTCATTTATCAAAGCGATATTGAGGTCTCGTTGGGTATTCTCGATGACCTTGGCGGCCTCGGCGACCTGAATGCTTGACGCCCGGTAAACACCGGCCGCAACCACGAGTCCGTAGACATCGGCAACGGTAGCAAGGGTTTCGGCATCCTGGCCGGAGACGACCTTAACAACTTTGTCGATGGTATGAACCTTGTCTCCTGGGTTGATCCGTTCAGGAGAGTAAGCAACTTTGAAATCTACACCACAAGTGAGCCCTGAACTTTTCTCCAACAACGGGGCACAGACCTCCTCCGTTACTCCTGGATAAACCGTTGATTCAAATACGACAATCGTTTCGCGACTGAGGTTTTCACCGATTGTTCGCGTGGCAGCTTGCAGGGGGGACAAATCTGGTCGATTGTTGGACCCAACCGGAGTGGGAACAGTGACGATAATCATTTTCGCATCACGCAGTCGGATGGGATCTGACGTGTAGTCGATTTGAGACGCCGACAATTGGGCAGCCGAAAGTTCCCCGGTCAAATCATAACCCTCGCGTAGACGATTGATTTTGACCGTATCGGTATCGAAACCGATCACCTTCACGGATAGACCGAAAGCTGCAGCTAGCGGCAGGCCGACATAACCAAGACCGACTACAGCGAGTTGCGTCTCTTTCCCCACAAGCTGATCAAAAGTAACCACACCGTCCCCCCTGGTTCTAAATTCTGTTAAACAAAAACTATTCTGAAACCTCCGAATGTTCGCTGCAGTCTGCATAACCCGGCAGGTTGTTAGCGTTTTCTGCGGGCTTCAAAGTTAATAAGGCTACCATCAGAGTTGGGCATCATTCTTTCGACCTTTTCAGTGAGCGATCTCAACCGTTCACCGACCTCGCGAAAATGACTCTGCTGAATATTAATCAGATACTCGAGCAAGCGCCCCTGGCTGGATAAACGTTCTTGGATTGCCGCCCGATCAGACCGGATAGCATTGACGCGGGTCATTTCATTCTCCATCTTGGCCAGCCGTTCTTCCAGGTGTGGATGATTCGCGACAACACTCGGGAGCTGAGGGTTGTCGGACTTATGTGTTGTTTTTGAACTCGGTTCCAAAGTCAGTTCAGTGATGGTCTCACGCACAAGTTCCATATCAATATGCTTGGTTTCATCGACAAAAACCGCGAGCAGTAAAAAATCACAGAGTACGTTGACCAGCCTCGGCACCCCTCCGCTGAAGCTAAAAATCAGATCGAAAGTCCCCTCCTGAAAGCAGACTCCATCACGGTTGCCAGCCATCTCCATCCGGTGGAAAACATAATCTTCCGTCTCCTCTCGGCTGAGAGGTCCGAGATGGCAGGAGATACTGATTCTCTGGCGTAATTGACGCAGGCAAGGTTGAGAGATCACATCCTTCAGCTCAGGTTGTCCAATCAGAATAATCTGCAGCAGTTTGAAACAGTCAGCCTCAAGGTTGGATAGGAGCCTCACCTCTTCAAGAGCCTCAGAAGAGAGGTTTTGCGCTTCGTCAATGATCAGAATCGGCAGGCATCCTGTGCCACTGTGTGCGACCAGAAAATCATTTAAGTCTCGCAACAGAGCGACCTTGCCCTTGCCAGCGATATCCAGACCAAAATCCTCATTAATCATTGAGAGAAGCTGGACAGCATCAACACAGGTGTTGAATATCATTGCCAAGGGAGTGCTGGCATTAACCTCCTTGATGGTATTGCGCAGCAACGTTGTCTTGCCGGAGCCGACCTCCCCAGTCAATAGGGTAAATCCAACTTGATCCTGGATACTGTATCGGAGATAACTGAGTGCCTTCTGATGCCCTTTACTCAGATACAGAAATTTGGGGTTCGGTAATAACTCAAATGGCTTAGCAGATAATCCGAAATATTCCGTATACATATTAAAACCTCAGGCTGGCAGACACTGCCGCGATATTGTTGACATAGTCACGCGAATCAATATCGGAGTTACTATCCCTGTAGGTGTAACCCAGGGATAGGCTCCCCTGTTTACCGACATATGTGACTAAAGCACCAGCACCCAAACGCGTGACCTTCTCGGTCTCGGGTACAAATTTGTAAGTCCAGACATCCGCTTTTAATTTCAAAATAATTTTACGCGAAAGAGGAATACCTACCTTCAACGCAACGCCAGAACCACGATCATTCCGATATTCGGTCTGATACCTATCTTCCTGCCCCTGAGCTTTGATCTCGATATCGAAGACATTCACATAATGAAGGGTCGCTGATGCTTGCGTACGTTTACTAACCCCTGAATTTACGGAATCAATAAATGCTCGTTCCGTGGCGAGGAGTAATTCCAAATGTTTCGCGACTTGCCCAGAAACGCTGGTCATCCAGATTGAAGTCTCAACCTCCTGCCCAGTATCAAAATCGACTCTGGCGATTCCACCTTCAGCATCGATCAGCCACCGGGGGCCGACTTGATGAATCAACCCACCAGAAACTTGCTCTAAGTTATAATTGCTCTTTGTTTCGGAACGATAATCCTTATAAGACCCATTCATCTTGATAGTCGTCTCAGTCACCAAATCTTTTTCGAGAGCTAAGCGATATCGTTGAGTTTCTACATTGTCACCCAGGCCAGAGACATAATCGTAATTGTCGTACTGATAAGCAAAAATCGCCCGAAAACTTGGATACTTTCGCCACTGGTATTGCGGGTTCGCTGTAAAATGATAGAGAGTTGTCTTGTTGGCGAAATCATTTTCTTCTACCGATTTGTCACGCTCGTCAATGACAACTCGACTGATCTCCTCAACCAGCGCCAAGTTAAGATCCCTGTCAGGTAAAACCAATGCATCCATCTTCACTCTCTGAACATCGCGTAATTTACTTTCATTCTTTTCAGAATATTTATTGTATTTTTTGAAATAAAGAGAATAGTCCAAATTAAGTTTTAATTCCTTTGCACCATAATTCAGGTCAAAACCTGGAGTTATACTTGTAATAAAATCTTTATCAGAATTATTTTTTTCTAGAAATATATTATCATTATAAGTTTCACTAATAGTTATTTTTGGATTAACTAAAAGTTTAGCAAATGAATATTCAGAACTAAAAAGAAAAATAATAATAAATAACTTAATAACAATATTAATCTTCAAATTTATTACCTCCGTTCATTCGTCAATAATAATATAATTCAGAGTTATTAAAGCTAGAGTCGTTATAAACTACTCCTAATAAATTATTATTATGAAAAGAATCAAGGGTTTTTTTAAGTTGCCTTTCATTGATGACGCCCTCCCTCACGACAAAGATAGTGCCATCGACAATGTTGGCGAGAACTTGTGCATCAGCGAAACTGAAAGCTGGGGGTGAATCAAAAATAACGAATCTTTCCGGATAACGATTTTTCAATTCAAGGACAATATCCCTCATCCGATTTGAGGAAAGTAATTCAACAGGATCACTCACGGCTCCACCTGCAGGAAGGACAACCAGTTTCCCAATGCCTGTCTTGATCAAGGCCTGGCTCAACGAAGCCTCGCCCTTAAGGCACTGAACCAGGCCAATTTCGGGATCGAGACCCAAATACTTATGTATCGATGGACGACGCAGATCAGTATCGACCAACAGAACGGTATGATCATATTCACGAGCTAGGGCGATAGAAAGGTTAAGAGCTGTCAAAGTCTTACCTTCACCACTCACCGTACTGGTCACCACCAAAGCATTCCGGAAAGTCTCTCCCCTGGACAAGGACACAACGAGAGAGCGAAGCCGGTTATATTCTTCATTGGCCGCAGCGTTGCTCTCTCCATTCACAACCAACAGCGGGTTATCAAGATCAAGAGGGACAACATTAAGGAGACCGTCCAGGTTTGGCTTTACAGACGCAACTGGATCTACAATCTCGTCGAGCAATGTCGTACTTTTCAATCTAGAAGCCCTCTCCAAAGCCTTCTCTATTCGGCTCATAAGATCTCCCTGTTCAACGAGACTTATTTCTAAAAAAACAGGCTCTCTCTAGCTCAGTAATTCATAAAAAAGCAGCCCAAAAAAACCAGAGCAATAAACCCCGCTAATGCCATATATGAAATAGTCAAGGCGCCTTAAACCAGCTCTCTTCTGACCCTCTATAATGCTTGGGATGATCGCCAGGACCTCGATCCCCATTGCCTCCAATTGGCCGGAGTCCTTAATAGTCAAGTCAAATGAATCTAAAAGAACGACGACCCCAAACCCGCAACCAAGACCTGACATAATCGCAAATAGAATCATCTTGACAAGGTTTGGAGAAATGGGATTGACGGGGAGAATTGCAGGGTCAACAACACGGAAAGTAGCTGCCTTATCACCAATCTCGATCTGCCGGGAGACCTCTGATTGCCCCATACGGCCGATTAGCTCCTGATATATCTGACGATAAGAATCCCGTTCCTGCACAAGAGCAGCAAGTTCCTTCTGTCCTTCCGGCACTTCGCGCAACTCCTTCTGTCTCAAACTCACGCGTTTCTCGAGGCTTGACTTTCGCGCCACTAAGGAACTGAGTTCAGCTTCGACCTCGAACACCTGCTGTTGTAACTCTTGATGAAGAGGATTCACCGAAGTCACCATTGTCATTTGTGCTCCAGCATCAACGCCATCGCCAGCAATCAGACTACTTAACGATTCAATTTCTGCTTTCAGGCGGATAACTTCAGGATAGTTGTCGGTATAGCGCAACTGCAGCTCACCGAGACGCTTCCCAAGCTCAACAAGGCGACTACTGCCATCCGCGTGGCTCAAAATATCTACCGTCGGTGGTAACGAATCCAGCTGATTCTTTAAACGACCCTTGCGAGCCTCGATAGAATTTATTTTAAGTTCAAGCTCCTCAATTTCCCGCGCATACGCTTTGATTTCCTTCAAATCAACCGCTTCATCGGTTGAAAAATAAACGCCCTGCTTGCGCCTGAATTCAATGACTGAATTTTCTGCTTTGTCCAACTTTTGTTTAAAGATTTGCAATTGGCCATCAAGAAAAGTATTGGCTCCGGCAGAATTTTCTCTATTTGAAGAAATATTTTCATCGATATAGGTATCGACAAGAGTGTTTATATATTTTTGACAAAATTCAGGATTTTTATCGACGATGGAAACTATAAATAAATTATCTTTATAAACTTCGACCTTTGTTCTGTTCTGAAGGCTTAATATGAGATTTTGCAAACTTGAACTCTTAATATTAAATCCACCATCAGCCATGTTATTTAAAGTCTTAGAAATCATTTCTCTACTTAAAAGAGCAAATTTAAGAGTTCTTACCTTATCGTTTATACCAGATGAAACAGCTATTCCCTTTATTAGGTTATCTATAATACTCTTCTCTATAAAAACAGTTGTATCAGCTTTATATTTTCGAGGAATAGAGTATCCGTATAATGTCACTACAGTCATAACCAAGAGTGACACAAAAATAAACATATATCTCTTTCTTGAGATAATTTTTATATATTTAAATATTTCACTTCTTTCTTTATTCATAACAGGCCTTATATTTTATAATAGTAGTTATCAAAAAAAACTTTCGGAGATAACAATATAATCACCAGGCAAAAGAGCTATGTTTTGATTCAAATCTTTTCCTTTAATCAAGTCACTTATTTTTACTCGTATTTTTTTCACATTTTTTCTGACGATTGACACATCGTTTTCTTTCGCAAATTCATCAAAACCACCAGCTTCAAGGATTGCATCAAGGACTCTAATATCTTCGCGATACTGGAGATACTTTGGCTCTTTAACAGCCCCAACCACGTATATTTTTTTATTTTCGTTATTGGGTATAAACAAAATGTCATCTGGTTCCAAATCCAGATCTTTCGACATATCCCCTCTGATCAAAAGCGCGTGAAAATCTGCCACGATTCGCTTGCCGTTACGCAACAGGTAGGATTCTGACAAATCGGCATTTTCAAGATTTTGAATATTGCACAGGAAGCGGAAAAGGGTCGTCCGACCAGGCAAGTTTACGACACGTGACGGGACCCCACCTCCAGCGACGTAGACCTTGTTATTGGTTACCTCAACGACGGTCAAAGTGACAACGGGCTCTTTCACAAATTTACCGAGCAGGGTTTTAATCAATCGACCTAGTGTTTCTGGAGATTTTCCCGTCGCCACAACATCACCAGATGCTGGCAGTGTGATTTTGCCATCGGGCCGAACAATGACCCGAACACTTAAGTCAGGGACCCCCCAGACGGAGACCTGAAGGACATCACCATCACCAATGATGTAGTCCCTGGCGTAAACGGAACAACTACAACCCAACAGCAGACAGATCGTCACAACAAAGAATTTCATTCTTCTACCTCCCCCTGCCGAACAACACGACCGTTATAGTTTCGAGAATAATCATGCAATCAAGCAGCAAGGAATAGTGCTTGATGTAGTAAAGATCGTATTTCAGTTTTTCGTGAGAATCATCAATCGATGCGCCATAGGGATACTTAACCTGAGCCCAACCGGTTACTCCGGGCTTGAGGCTGTGCCTTCTGGAGTAATAGGGAATGATTTCTTTTAGTTGTTCGACGAACTCGGGCCTTTCTGGCCGGGGTCCAACCAGGGCCATGTCGCCCTTGAGGACATTGAACAGCTGAGGTATCTCATCAAGGCGTGACTTACGTAAGAATTTTCCCAGGCGGGTAATCCGACAATCATCCTTCTGAGCCCATACGGCACCGGTTAGCTTTTCAGCATCCTGCCCCATGGTGCGAAACTTATAGAGTTTGAACTCACGCTCATCCTCTCCTAGACGGATCTGGCTGAACAATGCATCGCCTGGTGAGTCCAGCTTGATAGCAAAGGCAATCAAGGGCAACAAAGGGGCTGTCATGCAGATACCAATCAATGACAACACAACATCCGTCAGTCTTTTCACCATGCGTTTAAAAGCGTTCAAACAAAATCCACCGGAGTAAACAAACCATCCAGGGTTGATATTTTTGACTAAAAGGGTCCCCGTTAACTCCTCGTGAAAAGAGGCGGCATCAACGACTTGAATCCCTCTGAAGCGTGCCTGCAAAAGCTCCTTAACGGGCAGGACACCCCGCCGCTCGCCTAGAGAGATCACAATTTTTTTGACATTTTCTTTAATGGCAGTCTCCAAAAGACCTTCTATTGGAGATAAAATTCGCATCGCTGGCACAGCGACAGCTTCGCCAGTTGGCTGGACATATCCGGCCAAAACATAGCTATGGTCACTTGCTGCAATAGATTCTTCGAGCTTGCGTGCCATTGGTCCAACGCCAAGAATCAGAACTCTCTGGGTTATGCCAAAAACCTTCAGCAATAGAGGGTAATACAGGTGCCATAGCCACTGCATACAGCCGAACATCGACAGGACAACGATCATGACACGTTGGCTCAATTCAAGTTGTGGGGCGAAATAGTAAACGGCAGAAAGGACGGCAAAGGAGATGACCAATGAGATGAATATTCTGATGGGCACAAATTTATTGCTTAATTTCTGACGAGAATCATAGAGCTCTGCAAGGTAGGTAATAAGAACAAGCACAAATGCAAATATACCAATTCGCAGCAGAAGGATAAAAAGACCGCCCTGGTTAGTTAGAGACAATCCGTCTTGAAACTGAAGTCCAAGGTAATGCATTAGCGCTGCACTTAAAATATCGCCGCTGATCAAAAAAACTATCACCTTGCTCATGAGCGACCCCCTTCTATCGTGCAATTTGTTACTTCAGTCCTATTGCAAGCCAAAACATTCGGGTTTCAGGTTTTGATTCATACAAATGAAAATGACCTAAAACCTTTAAATACATAGTGCGAAAACTGGTTTACCCTTTTCCGCTGACTTTGAACTTCCTAGACGGGTGAGATCTTGAAATTACCGTCGAACCTGACTGCAATCCCGGTATCTTCATTCCGAAGAATGGTCCCCCCAACTTCAATCATGCTGTAGCGCTCAGTTTCCGACATACATGAAGAGCTGAAATCAAGAATCAATCGGATATCAACCAACGCCTCCAGTGGAAACCGATCCTGGCTGGCAAAAAAGCCCCCCACACCAGACAAGTCACGTGATAGCAAGCAAATGTTGCCCAATTGCTGGGTTTGATCAATAGGCGTGATCAGGGCTGGAACTTTCAACCCGAATCGCTTAAGCCCCCTCTTCTCCGAATCCGCCATCAGATCTCTCCTTGAAAATATCGTTAAGCATTCGGGGTTTTCGCTTTAATCTGTGTTCTAATGAATCGCACAACTACCCTTCTGTAAATGAGATGAATATCTTAATTCGTTACGTATTTTTAGGATTTGTGATGCTTAAAAGAATCAGTGTGTTTGAAACGAAACTCTGGAGGGGACTAATATTTTTAGCTTAGGCTGAATTTTATCCTGAGAGCATTGAGGGGAGGGGAATGAAAACTGAAGTTTCTAGGTAAATAACTGATATTACCTATATATTTCAGCAGTCCGCTAAAGAAATTTGGCGGCCCACAGGGATGCCTGCAGACGATTTGGGACATCAATTTTTTTAAAGATATTATAAATATGAGTTCTTACGGTGTGAGAACTAATACAGAGGCTATTCGCTATCGATTCGTTTGACCCACCACGAGACAACAGGCGGAGAATCTCGACTTCTCGACGAGTGAGTATTGTTTGCTTCTTGTCGGCCTGCAGCGAAACTTTCTTTTGACTCGCTAAGCATTCGAACAATTTCTGGCGTGAAATCCATACTTCACCAGACAAGATTGCATTTATCCCTTTCACAAGATCTGCTATCAGATCATGCTCATAAAAAAACCCTCGGACCCCAAACTCGAGTGCTGTTTTCTCCACCCCCCCCCGGGCCTGAAGGTTCATCAGGGCGAGAATTGTAGAAGAGGATTTGCTCGGTGGGATGGATTGGATAGTATCAAACAACACAGAATCATTAAACCCAAGACAATCTATCAGAATCAAACGTTGGTCATCTATCATATCAACATCAACAGAGTTGAAATATTCAAAATCATCGACACAAACACACCTTCTCATGGATGTGGCAGTTAGGTAGCCCAACAATAATTCATTTTGCATACAGTCGCGCGCGACAATATAGATGGTCTCATTTTTCTGTCCCATGAATCGCCTCAAAGTTATTGGTACGAATTCAAAATTGACATCTAATGTAAACAGTGTCGCTTTTAACAGAGTTAAATTAATGCCTTAAAATTCAGAATAGTCAAGCCACCTTCGAAACTGGCGCGAGACAGAAAGCCTAAGACGCAATGAGTGAATTGAGATCTAAGCTTGCAGACAATTACTCCAAACAAAACAAAGAAAAAGCCCGATCACATTCGTGATCGGGCTTTGATTTTTCTGGTGCCGCGGGGGAGACTCGAACTCCCACTTCCTTGCGAAAACTGGTCCCTGAAACCAGCGTGTCTACCAATTCCACCACCGCGGCGTGAAGCGAAGCTGTTTATACCAAATGGATTTTTCGATTGCAATAAAAAAGCTACTCTTCAGAAGCTTTTTCAACCCCCGGAAGACGCAGCGGTTCAACGAAAATTGCTCTGTACTCTGAAACGGTTACGAGCCCTGGCTTCCCACCTTTGGGGCGACTTACATGGCGACCTGAAGCAACAATCACTTCAACGCGAGTATCATCTTTGCCGCGACTGTAACCAGCCGCTATTCTTGCGGCGTATTCGATATCACCTTGGGGGAAATCACCAATGAGTTCATTGCGCTTTAACACCAGGTGACAACCAGGCATATTGTAAGCGTGAAACCAGAGATCACTCCGCTCAGTCATGCGTGCAGAAAGATGGTCATTGCTTCTATTGTTGCGTCCCCAGAAGATCCTCAGACCACCAGGCGATAATGTCTGATTGAGGCGAGGATTTCCGCTGACTTTGTTTCGGCTTGCTGGCGTCTTTTTAGACAGTTCAATCAAACCGGCGGAGATCAACTCCTGTTCAACCTCGTTGATCTCGTCTAGCTCCACAGCTTCATCAAGGCCAAGGACTAAAGACTCAAGCCACTGAATTTCTTCAAGGGTTTCCTGTTGACGGCGATCCACATGCTCAACCCCGCGCTTGTCCTTTTTATACCGCTTAAAAAAGCGCTCGGCATTCTCCTGCGGACTAAGCTCTGGCTGCAATTTGATAGTGACTTTTGTTGGTGGGTCAGTGGTCCAGTCGTTGACCTCAACCGCACTCATCCCTCTTTTGACCAGATGTAAATTGGCCAACAATAATTCACCAAATTGGCGCCTTTCAGCAAAACTTTCTGTTTTCTGCTGTTGCTCAGCGATATTCTTCTGGCGCTTCTGCAGGCGTAGAATCTGGCGGTTAATGATTTGACGAATAATGGCTCGTTGGCCGATTTCAGTTGCAACTTCAACCTCGGGCGAGAAACTCCGATCGAGAAATTGAGAGAGACTTCCTGTAACCAATTCCAGTGATTTCAACGCAGTTGACGGATAGGCCACCAAAAGCGTTTTGCCCCCCAACTCAATCAATGAGAGCTTGCTGTTTTTCGCTAGCCAGTCAGATCTAAAACAATTAAATATTGAGTATATAGAACCACCTTGCTCAACTTCTACCTTAAGGGATAAAGCCTGTCCTTTTGACATGGGGGCAACATTCTTCAACAACCATTTTTCAAAGTGCACAGCATCAGTCAGGTCATCAGGTGGAGCCAGTTCTAAATTTGTCAGAGGGAGACGATCCTGCTGCGCTAAAGGCTGATAGAGTTTGCCGCGTTGTAACAATCGATCAGCTGAAGGTTGTGGTTTATGTAAGGCATCAAGCAACAGACCCTCCTCGTCTAACAGGTAAAGATTGCTGCGTGTACCGACCAATTCACAGACAAGTCGATAGCGCTGATCTGTTCCGATAAAATCAAGTTCAACGACCCGATCATGCCCGGGCATAGAGATAGATTCCAGCCGCTTCAAGCGCGAGCGCAGCAACTGACTGAAACGTGGCGGATGAAATGGGTTAGGGATGTTCTGCTCAGTTAAATGCAGTCGAGTACCCTGCCCTATCTGAATCAGAAGTTTAAGATTCTGCCGTCCATTCCAGAGACGAATCACCAGACAGTCATCACCAGGTTGATGAACCTTGGCGACGCTGGATCCAGAAATCTGAGGAGCCAGTTCGGCGACTATCTGCTCAAGTATGAAGTAATCTAAAGTCAGCATAATGGGATCATTCTGGTACAGGTTCAGCAGAACTGCAATGAAAGACGTACTGAACCTTTTTTAGGCGGAACACTTCTGTTATGATTCCCCCTCAATTCACTGCTGTCTCATAGTTCTAAATGAGAGCTAACTGTCTGATTTCTTGTTTAAATTTACGATCCGGTGGTCGAAAAAGACTCATCAAATCGCGTCGCTCGAACAAATTGAGCTGCAATATTCGCAAC
>Ga0316202_10001095_pt1 | contig 22963 bp, 22 predicted proteins | sample 3monrhotite_MG_FD_204934 | JGI IMG/M metagenome (GOLD analysis project Ga0316202, IMG submission 204934) | Microbial mat bacterial communities from mineral coupon in-situ incubated in ocean water Damariscotta River, Maine, United States -... | ecosystem: Environmental > Aquatic > Marine >... | reverse complement strand
AGTGCAATCAGGTGGAAAGATTTATCAGGAAACTAAAATAGATGGTCAGACTTTATATACTGAAGTCAAGACCTCAAAGGAATAATATGAGCTTTAAATCAGCCTTAAGAAATACTCAGATTAATCAGCGCTATAGGCAGAATGCAGCTGAATTACAAAATATTGATAGAGGTATGATAGATTCACAGAATGCATATGCTCGTCAAGATAATTTGAAGAATAATGCATTGCAAGCATTAGGCTCAACTAGTTTATTAGCAGGCAGCCTTGGTAAGAACCTTACTGACTGGGACAAAAACTTGCAGTTTGCTGAGGAGCAAGGGTTAGAGCCTGCAGGTGGCGGTGGCTATATTAAAAGGGCAATGAACGCGCTTAATCCATTTAAAAAGGGTGGTTTTGGTCAAACATATTCTAAGCCTGGAGGCCCTACTATGAATATAGATGATATCGGTAAAACACGAGGATTTCAAGAATGGACTAATGCTTATATGCCAGGTAATGAATTAAGTTTTGATGATTTATCTAAAGTTAGTCTAGCAGACAATCCAACATTAGGGTTGTTAGGACTATATAATAAATTCCAAGATAAACCAACAGAGGTAACTATAACAGGTTCAACAAATGATATGTTTAATGTTCCGGAATCAGCTAGGAGAATGCCTCGATGAGTGTAGATTTAGTAGCTAAAAATGCAGGATTTCTTGGCAAGGCTGGAGGTTTTTTAACAGGAGCATCTAATATCCTTGGTCCAGTTTCAATGGGGCTTCAAGTAGCTGGTATGTTACATGGTGCATGGAAGCAAACTAAACAAGCAGATAAAATGAAAGCCGATTTAGCTAAGAAAGCTGATACTATTCAAAATCAAATAACTCAAAACTCAGTAGCTTTAAGAGACGACCTTTCTGATATAGATGAAGAATATCAAGGTAAGCAAACTGAACTTGGTGAAGATATTGGTGAAACATTAGAAGATGCATCTGGAAGTTTAGGTAAAATTATTAAGCGTGGCAGAGGGTTATTAACAGGAGCAGAAACAATTGGCAAGCAAGAAATTATGGATGATACAGGTACTTTTGCTGAACGTAGTATAGAAAGACTTAATACTCAACGAGGTAGAGAGTATTCTGGTATTATAGACCCTTATAATAGACAACAAGCACAAAGCCAACAATCTTTGTTAGATATAGCATCACAACGTAAACAATTAGAAGGTCAAGATTCATTTATGGAGAATTTATTAGGATGAGCACAATAAACGATTTAATTCAATTGGCAGATACATTACAACGCAGAAAGGTTGAAGATAGACGCTATCAAGACCAGCGCAATATGCAACTTGCTCAGATAGCAGAAGCTAAGAATAAAGAAAATCAAGTTATTCAAGGTCAACGCTTTTTCAATGATATGACTTCAGGCTTAATGAAATCAGGTTGGGATGATGAAGGTAAGTGGACTGGTGAATCTCCTGATACAAACAAGCTTGTTGAAACTTATCTTGGTAATATGGACAGTCTTGGTTTAGCGGGAGATTCCGCTCTTGCATTAGAAAGAGTAGGTCAATTTAATCAATTAAGACTTCAGAAAGCTGGCTCACAATTACAAGCTAAGGTTACTGACTGGGAAGCTAATAATCAAGGGTTAAAAGGTGAGTGGTATAAGCCATTTGACAATACTTTTGAGAAGGATAAAAAGGCGTATTTGAAATCTATCAATGCAGATAAATTATATGCTCAGTTAATGGGGCTTGGTGGACCAGCAGCTGCGATGGAAACTACAGGCTTAACACCTGATTCTTTCGGAAAGAAGGCTGATTCCGTATCAGGTTGGGATATAGCAGGTGGTGTGGGTGTTGTGGCTGCTGGAGGCTACGCATATAGTAAAGCAGGGGCCATCAAAGATGCAGCGTCAGATTTAATCTCTAAGTCTACAGACCCAGCAGAGAAGAAGCTATTAAAGAATATTAAGCGCTTTACTAGCATTGAAAATGTTAAAAGTGCTTCAAGGGCAAAAGAAGCTATGTCAAAAGCAGAGGCTTTAGTTAAAGAGTATACTGAAAAATATGGTAAAAATAATAAGCTTTCTGAAGCTATTAAAGGAACAAAGCCGTCATCGATTCTTCGTAATGCTAAAAAGTTACTTACGTCAGGTGCTGGAAGTCTTGCTGCTGGGTCTATTGGGTTTGTTGCTGCAGAAAAACTCGCTTCTTCAATGGGAGATGCTCTTGCTGGGGAAAAAGATAGCAAGACTGGTCAGGTTGGAGGAATAGTTGGCGGTACCGCAGGGGCATATGCTGTCCCATCAATGCTTAAAAAAGTTGGAAGTAAAATCAATGAAAAGGGGGCCTCATGGGCCTTAAAGAAGGTAATGGAAAAAGGGGGGCCTAAATTAGCTGCTAAATTTGCCCTTAAAGCTGGATTATCTGGCTTTGGGACTGTAGCTTCTTCAGGATGGGGTGCAGCAGGAGCCGCAGCATTTTTAGCTGCAGACTTATATGCAATATCTCAAATACTTTCAGAAGACGAATAAAAGGTTATAGATTTAGCTTATGGCAGAACAGCAATTTCAACCTCTTTGGACTAAAGAGCAGTTAAAACAGTTTACCACACTATATGAAGGCAGAGGACATCTGCTTTCCCTTGAAAATAAGCAAAAGATAGAGCAGCACTCATCGTATTACAACGTCCCTTTTTATGAAGGTGAGGGTGATATTATGAGCTCTATACATAAGTTTGGTCAAGGGTTCTTAGAGGGATTTTCAGCAAACATATATAAAGCCGAGGATGAGCCTCAAAGTCAAGCTGAAGCTATGGCTAAGAATATTGGCCACCTTGTAGGTTTTGCCCCTGGTGTACTATCTAAGCCATTTAGATTGATGGGTAATAGCAATGCTACTCGCAAAGCTAGTCAGTTAGCCGAATGGGCAAATAAGAAGTCTGTACCTATGGTTACTGCGGACTTTGCTACTAAGTATGCAAAGAAAGCTGCAAGAGAAGGCTTAGAAATAGTTGGACTGAAAAATGTAGATACTCTCAACTCTGTTACCAAGCTTGTAGCAGGTGGGCCTGCACGTAATATAGCTAAACAAGCATTCCATCTTGGTGTGGCTTCTAGTGTAGGAGCTTGGCGAGATGGTATAGATGGCATGATGGGAGCCTTTGTAGGAGGTGCATCAGCAGGTGCTGTATTTGGTGGTATTGGTGAGACCATTGGCAAGCACACCTTCCTTGATATTGGAAAGTACCTTTCTAATCCCAAGACAGCTGAAAGAGGGCATACAATATTAAAAGCAATGGCAGGTTCAGCATATCAAGGTGGTATGGCTACAGCACATGGTGCTACTACTCCAGAGCAAGTATATGAATATCTATTAGGAGCTTATTTTGGAGGAGGAGCTGTTAATTGGCGTAAAGCTAAGGCTATGGAGTTTGCTCAAAAAGTTCAGAAAGAAGGGATTGAAGGCTCTAAAGCTGAGCGAGAAGCCTATTCTAAGTGGCATGATGAGCATGGTGCTGATATAGCTAAGCATAAAGATTTTTATGACAATCCTATTGAAGTACAAAAAGAATTAATAAGTAGCCAAGAAACTATTTTTGGTATTCCTCAAGACAATTTAGAGAGAGCTGCAGCTTTTAAACTTGCAAAAGAATTAAAGCTTAAGATTGACAGGGATGATTATACTTTAACTGAAGAAGGCTTCAGGGACAAAGGTGAGTATATAGCTGGTGAATCAGTCCTGGAAGTTAAAGAATCTCAACTTAAAGAAAAAGGTTATTCAGGAACAACTGGAACTCATGCTGACGCAGGACTTGCTGCTATTAGCGGTGAGTATGGTATTCCGTCTATTAACTTTGTTCCATGGAGAACTTCTAAAGATAAAATAGTAGGCATGGATAGAAAGCTTACTGAAGTACAGCAAGCTGAAGCTATACCGCATACCGAAAGAGCTGCTAGAACACTTACATCTCCACAAATAGTAGAGGGTAAGACTGAATGGATTCCTAGGGATATAACTAAATTAAGCTCACAGGAACGAGCTCAAATTGCTAAGAATTATTGGGCAGTTAAAAATGCTAAGACTGTATATATAACAGCTCCTATTGAACATGCTGCTGGACGTAACGTTAAAGGTCAAGGCGTAGAGTGGGCTGCAGAGTTTGCAAAAAACCTTAATAAAGAATTATATGTATTAGATTATACTACTCCAGGTAAGCAAGGGTGGTATAGATGGGGTGGTAAGCGTTTTGAGAGACTTTCTGGAAAGAATACGGTACCCCCTAAGCCTCCAGTTAATATGGCTTTATTAGGGGCCTATAAGGCTGAATCATCGCCTATGGTTCATGGCTCATTAAGAGAATTTTTTGGAAAGCATCTTAAGAAGGCTCCTATAGTAAATGAAGTTAAAAAGAGAGCACGTACTCTTGCTAAGAATCAACGCAAGGAAGTTGAAGAATTATTAGAAGGTAAGGCCAACCTTGAAAAGGTTATAGAAGAATACAAGCAAGAAGAGCAAACTGATGATGTTATAACAAACCTTGCTGCAGCTGAAAAATCCCTTGAAGGTGTTGAGACTAAGCTTCAAAAGCTACAAGATACTTTAACTGAAAAGACTATTGAAACCGATACAAGGGAAGAAATTAAAGAAACAGTAGAATCTGTTAATGAAATGGAAGACCTTGAGGGTACTACAGCTCGCAAGACTGGCAAGAAGTCTCTACAGTTTGTTACTAATTATATGAAAGACTTTTGGGGCACAGATGCTGGTAATTTTACTCCATTTGCTCAGCGTGAATCAAGGATTCAAATCTCTGAAGCTGTTAATGATATCTTAATAGATATTACAAAGAATACCAAGGGTTCTACTAATAACCGCTCAGAAGAAGCTGTTAAACTTGTTAATGATTATCTAGAGAGTGTATATTTAGATAAGGTTGGCCCAAAGGTTCAAAAAAGATTAAGAGATGGATTTTTAAATGAAGAATCTCGTAGAGAGCTAAGGCAGTGGGTCACTAGACGCAACCTTGGTCAGCCTGTAATTCATCTGCAATCAGATGGAGTCACCTTTAATAGAATGCCTAATGATGAAGCACCTATATCTAAGGCCGGAAACAGAAAACTTCAGGAAGAACCTGAAACAGTTTTAGAAGCTGTTCATAAAGAAATTACTGGGGATACTGGCGAAGTAAATCAAATGCTTTTAGACCATGTTACTATTAAGGATAAGGTGACAGGCAGGAATGTCGATTTAGATATATCAAGGTTTAGAGCTAATAGCCCTAAAGAATATAAAGCTTTTATTAAGAATATACATAAGAAGGCTAATGAAGAAGGGTTTTATATTTTTGGTGGTGTAAGCGATAGAGATAAATTATATTTCTCTAAATATCATCCTGAGACTGAGAGCACAGATATTAAATTATCTCATGTAATGCGACAGTTTATAATGAAGGATTATATAGATAAAGACGGTAGCAAGAAGAAAAAACGTGTTAGGCTTGTTACAGCAGAACAACTCAAATTATCTAGAAAAGAAGCTGCTAAGCAAGGCATTAAACAGGCTCATCATGATAAGATTTTCATGTCTAATATGCTTTATGACTTAAGTTTTAATGGTATGCCAGCTAATAAGAAAAGCCTTGATATTATACTTAATCCGAATAACGACTTTATTACTGGCTCTGCTAAGTTTAATAAGCGTATGCAAATATGGTTTACCCCTGCATGGAAGGGTGATAAGTACTTTATAAAAGAGAATTATATAGATAAAGATGGTAATAGCTTATTAAATGATAAAGATAGCTATAATGCTATATTTGTTAATGATGGTGATGCTATACTTAAAGAGGCAGGGTTAAAGTCTTTAGAGAATATACAGAATCCAGAGCATATGGATGGTGGTATTATTATTGAGCAACGGCTATTGGACACAATGAATAAAGATTATGGTGTACCCGACTCTGGCCAGAATAAGTCTTTTATAGTATCTCGGCATCCAGAACTAGGTGCAATGCTTGGTAAATTTATGTTCCATGGAGCTGGAGATAAACTATCTTCCACTATGCGTGAGCGTGGCATTCATATGATTATACCTGATTCAGCATCTAAGCAAAGAGGGGCAAGGAAGCAAGGTACGTGGGGTGTTGACCTAAATCCCGATAAACTTCCAGAGATATATAACATAGACCCGACTGATGTGAGAGGCAGTTTTTCAGTATTTGGCTCTGACCACTTCTTTGAAGCGCAAAGATTACCTAAGCAGGTAATGATGAATATGCTACAAACAGCATTTGAGCCAATGGACCAGAAGGTAATTGACAAAGCCTTTGAAGATATTATTGGAGAGCGCTGGGCTGGTCAAGATAAATTTAATGAGCTTGTTGTAGACTACCTTGATAGAGCTGTAGAAGGTAAGCAGAATGAAGCTAATGTAGAGCATATTATTGAAAATATTGAAAGTATTGGCATGAGAGATATTCTACGTGCTATGAAATCAGAACATGCACCTGAATTAAGTGAAGCTATTTATCAGAAAATGCTAAAAGTTACCAGAGAAAGTCTTCAAACAGACTTAGAATCTGGTGATATTAGTCAGGCTGAGTTTAAAGAATACACTGCAGAAGTATCAGAGTTTAATAGTATAACAGATAGAGTAGTTAAATTAGCTACAGATATATCTAAACAAGCAGCTGAGAATGGGTTTGATATTACTGCTGATTCAATTTATAATCATAAGTTTGTACGAGATTTCAGGATGAAGGCTGTACAGAACTTCTTAGTTAATTCAGCTACTAAACCTAAGTTAAATAACTCAGGTGCTGCTTTCATGAGGCCTTATGACCAAGCATTACAAATCAACCTTGATAAGGCTAATAAGCTATTAGAGAAGAATAACCGTAAAGGTATTAATCATAACGAAGAGGTATTCTTGCTTGATGAGGGACATAGAGTTATTCCTATACATCTTAATGATGCTAAAGGAAATCCTGAAACTAAGCCGCTAGGTGTGGTGTTTGAGCGATTTCAGAAAGCAGAGAAGGGTGAGTACAAGAATTACCTTGAAGACGTTTTAACGGCTGCTACAGTGCGTGTTCCGATGGATTCAGTATCAGGTATGCAAGTACTTAAGTTTGGAGGTTTTACAGGCCGTAAAGGGCATGGCATACTACTTCATTCTAGAACAATGAGACTAGAAGGTGGTGCGGATTTAGATGGTGATAAGTCATTCTTTTTCTTTGGCGGTAATGGGGCTATGTCAAGAGATATGATGCAACAGTTCTATCAAAACCGTAAAGAATTTGAATATACTGACAGTAAAGGGAATCTTAATCTTAAAGATAATAAGAAAGCTAAGATTAAAAAGAAGATTGGAGCTGCTAAAGTAGGTACTGCCATTAGAGACTTGTTGGTTACTGAGAGTGAAGGTAATTCAGCGGTTGACTTAGCTGCTACTAACATTAGTCACTATGCTCCAGCTGAACGTATGCGTATTACCGCTGCTGCAGTAGATGGACGTAATCAATTAGGACCAGCCGTATCCAACTCTCAATTAATGAAAGCTGCATATAACTCCATTCTTAATGCAGGTGGAACTGACAACTTATTCTTTAAAATGAATGTAGCTGAAAAAGGACAAAAGGCAAGATGGGTGTCCTTTAAAGTTAAAATTAAAGCTAAGACTGATGCTGCAGATGTTGAATATCAAAGAGATATGAGTCGTGCACAATTAGGATTAGCATCTGACCCTATGGATGAGCTTGGCCTAAAAGGACTTGATGTCTGGAAGAAGCTTCTTTGGGACTCTTATTTTGAGGCAACATCTGTTGTTGAAAAAGGGCAATCTAAGCAATCTAAATATACTGATAAAGTACTTGAGCATTTAAAGGATGCAGATAAATTAAAGTTTGATTATACTAATTCTGGTATATATGGCCATATGGCTAACTTAAATAAGGCTTTATGGGGAAGAAATTATAAAGAGGGTAGAAACTTTAATATGGATGAAATATCCAAATTAACAGAGTCTGCTGTAGCTATTAATAATACTCCTGGCGCATCTAATTCATTCCTTCCTAGGATAGGTAATTTATTCCATGGCATTGAATGGTCAGATTCACCTTTTGCAAGACTTAATCAAGATGCTGTTAAATATATGTATTTACAGGCTGATAAAGCTTTAAAGTCTAATACGCCTTTAAAGGAACTTCTTGAGCGCTCAACAATGAAAACTCCTGAAAATGCATATGTTCGTAATGTAATGGAAATGCGCTTATGGGACCCAGCCATGAGAGAAGAAGTATCTAAGTCATTGTCTCAATTTATCAAGGCTGTTAAGGGTACTAACTACGAAAAGAAAATGAAGCTTGATAGAGAATATGATGATAAAATTCGAGCTACTAATGGGCATACCTTCAGATTAAAAGAATTAAGAGAATTTGCAAAGAAGGCTGATGATTTTATAGTTAATGATGTCTCTGATATCGTAACTATTAATATATTAAATAATATACTTGCTAAGGGCAATATATCCCCTGAAAGATTTAAGCTAATATCTCGCAAAGTGGAGGATTTAAAGAAGAATAGTTACTTAATGACTAGAACTCGTGGACGTTTATCTAAAGCTATAGAAGGTATTAGTAAAGAAAACGCTGAATATTTGAGGCAAGCTGATGAATTTTTTGGGAAAGAAATTAAAGATATCCGCAGTAAAGACGACTTTAGAACGGCTGAGCTTGACCAGGCTCAAATTGACTCACAAATCAAGCAATTCAGAGCAGAGAAAAAACTTACAAAAGTAGAGAATGAATTATTTGACCAGCTTATGCTTGGCTCTATTAATAGAGGGAAGTTTTTAGAAAAGATTAATAAATTTGAACAGACTACTAAGTTAAAAGATAAGCTTAGTATGGACTTTATTAAGCATTTACGAGATTTAAATTCTAAAACTGCTGTATCTAGGTTAGGCTTTAGCTCCCTTGAAATAGGTGATGGGGCTGTATCACGTCATTTACAATCATATATGGAAATGATGTCTAATAATCATAGGCCTTTAAATAAGAAACAATTACAAGAGCTTGGTGAGGTTATAGATACTGAAGTTAAGATGGCTCCAGATACCCCTACAAAGCTTGATAAGATAGCAAGACATTCAGGTTGGGGTGCTGTTAAAGAAGGTGCTGAGTTACGTAGTGAGTCTATGGGCTCTGTAGTTACTGAGATAGCATCTCTATTAAAAAATCATCCTGAAATTGTTGGAGATAAGTCTGGTTACGCCCTTAATAACTTTATGCGCGGGTTACCTTTTATAGCTAAAGATATTGAGGCTATGAATAACAATGACTTTAAGATGGTTAGAAATTGGCTTAGGCAAACTAAACGAGGTACAATTTGGCAACGGGTACAACGCTTATTTGGTGGAGAAAAGGCTGGTAGGTCATTAGCATGGCGTAGTTATCAGCAGCTTATACCTACTCTTAATAGAGAGTTAATGTCTACAGATATTCAGCTTATGAAGCAAGAAGGATTCTTTACAGATAAGCAAGGTAAAGTACAGCGTGGAGAGGTTGCTGTTCCTACACAGTTTATGGATAGATTAAGTAATTCTGTAAGTAGAATGATGGAAGCTGGTGTAGAAGCTGGTGATGTAGAGGTAACTAAATTCCAAGAATCACAATTATTTTATCAAGGTTTGACTGAAGCACCTGCATTATGGGAAGTTGCTGTTAGAGAGCGTGAATGGAATGGTAGACATGAGTATGAGCAAAACGCTATTAAATATGAAAAAAACCCTGAGGAAATTCGTAATAACATAGACCACTTAAAGAATAATTGGATTCAGGCTCGTAAGACGGCTAATTGGCCTAAGATGCGTAATCAAGAGTTTTATGTGAACAGGGATGGTAAGCGTGTTCTTATGACAGGTGAAGCTATCGTTAAGAAGATTAATGATAATCTAACCACCTTTATGAAAGACATGCATGAAGTTATTACTGGTAAAGAGGGTGCTTTAGATGCTTATCGTATTGGATATTATGACGCATTGACAAAAGAATCACCTAGGTATGACCATAAGATATTTTTAAACGACCTTGATACTTATTTAAATGGCAAAGTACCACGCAATTGGAAAAAGTTTATGAAGTCTACTAATGAATCTGTACCAAGCATTTTTGGTATAGATGGAATTAGAGCTATGATGCGTGAAATGTTTATTGCTCAAAATCTAGAAGTAGGGCGAAAGCTTGAAAAATCTAAAGATAAAGATAGTGCTGAAGAAGGTCGTAATATGCTTAAGGTTGCTAAAAAGATGTCAATGCATCCTATTAAAAAGACTGGGAAGCTTAATTTTGACACATATTTCCCTAGAATGTTTTATGACCCATCTATTATCAAAAAGACATTAAAGAAGGCTCAAGAAGAAATTGCCAATGACCCTGGTCGAAGCCATGATTCAAAAGTTAAAGACCTTGCTAAATTACAATTTAAGCTAAGAAGGCTTGATGGTGACTATAGTTTTGATGATTTATCAGATACTGATGTATATGATACTGTTATGCGAAAGATAGCTGAAAAAGAGACTATTACTGAATCTCAAATGGATAGATGGTTTGATATTGATATAGCTATGGGTAATATGCGTACTCGTGAGAATAGTACTCCAGGATGGAGCGCTACTCCAACATCTGTTGAAGCTTATGCTCGTTCTTTAAGTAATACATACTTTAAAGGCTTAGCTGGAATGCTGACTAGAGATATCGTTTCTAATCCAACTGAAGGTATTTATGCAAAGCTTACTAGACATGGCAAGTGGAGTCATTCACAAGCACAGGCATGGACAAATTTTGCAAAACTTTATTCTAACGATGCCTTAGGGAATCCAGTCACTCTTAGCAAGAAGATGATTGAAAATCCAGATATGAAGCTTAAATATTCACCTTATTCTTGGTGGGCTGATAATAAGATGGCTGACCGAGTTAATAAGGTTGGTAAAAGATTAGGTTTAGGTCATATTATTCCTAAAGGCAGTAAAACTGTTAAGGTTGATAAAGGTGCTGTTAAATTCATTTCAGGTATGCAGGATGGTGCTGATGTAATGGGTGTTGAATGGGCTCGTAAGAATGGTTATGAAGTAGGTGGTACTGCACCTATAGGCTTTGCAACTGCATCAGGGAATAAGCCTGATTATTACAACTTATACAATGCTAGAGAAGTGGATTCTTATACTACTAAGCAATATAAAGGTAGAGAAAAGAAATTTGGTCCTCGTACTGAAAAGAATGTTAGAAATTCTGATTTAACTATATTATTTGGAGACCCTAATTCACCTGGCTCTAAATTAACTATCAATCTTGCTAATAAGCATAAGAAGGCTATTTTAGTTAATCCTCAACCTGCTGAAATTAAAGCTATAATGAAGGCTAATAAGAAGTTTGAAACTATTAATATAGCTGGTAATAGGCCTGAAAAGTTAGCTAAGTATTATCCTAAAGGTATTGAAGCTATTTTAAATGAAGGATTTGGTAAGCGTAAGTCTGAGACTAAGACTGAAATGCAAGAAGAGCAATATATAGGTGCTGCTGATGAGCATACTATGCGTAGATGGTCTCAGATGGAAGCTAAATATGAAATGGCAACTCTATTAGCGCATCCTAAATCAGCTATGGCTAATATACTTGGTGGTACTTTACATACACTACAAAGTACTGGATATAGTACATTTAAAAAGGTGTATAATTATGAATATTTACAGCAAATAGACCCATCACTTAAGAGTCGTAAAGATGTAGATGATATGGTAGTTAAGCACGGTGTATTACCTCAATGGCTTATTTATGAGATGGGATTACAAAAAGAATTTCAAAGCAATGAAGGCAAGAAAGCCTTAAAAGTTATTTCTGATGCTATTCAACGTAACCCTGAAATGGAAGCTGGTGAAATGACAGCTATGTTACGAAGCAAGGGTGGAAATATAAGCGAAGCTATCGTTAATAAGGCTGCTAAATTTATGACTATCCCTGAGCGTCGTTTACGTACTGATGCTTTTATGTCTCACTATATACAGGCTTGGGAGAAATTTGGAGGAGCTATTCAAGACCCTCATCATCCATTCTTAATTGAAATGGGTAAAAAAGGTGTTAGAGCTACTCAGTTCATGTATTCAGCTCCATTTAGACCAGCATTTGCTAGAACTTCATTTGGTAAAATATTTACTCGTTTTCAAATGTATGCATGGAACTCACTTGCTTTACGTGGTGATGTTATGAGAAGACTTGAAGTAGCTGGATATGACCCTAATTCTAAAGAAGGTAAGGAAGCAGGTCGATTCTTGATAGGCGATATGTTTATGCTTTCTTTAGCTAATATGTTTGCCTATTCATTATTTGAATCTAACTTGCCTCAACCATACGGTTGGTATCAAGATACAGCTGATTGGGTATTTGGTAATGAGGCTGAGCGTGATAGAGCATTCTTTGGTGCATATCCTTCAGCGATTGCTCCTTTACAAGTTATCAGTCCTCCTGCTTTAAGATTGGTTGGGCCACTTCTTAAGGGCTTTTTAGAAGATGATTTCTCTAGAATGGCTAGTTACCACATCCATACACTGTATCCATTTGGAAGAATGGGTAGAGATTTATATGGTAAAGGTGGTGTATTAGAAGCTCCTATTAGAGCAGTTGATAAGTTTAGTGGTATTCCTATGATGCAAATACAACGTGAAGCTAAGGCTATTAAAAAAGCTAAAGAATCTGGAAAACAATCAAGCCTTTACCCTAGAGGTATAATTGGAGGTTACGAATAGTGGCTGAGTTCGATGAAGATATAAACTTAGAAGAATCGGATAATTTATTAGCTGGGGTATCTGGTAAAGCTGTCGTAGGGACTGGGTTATATGGCTTAGCAAAAGCTGGGCGAAGGGCTGTCTCTAAGGGAGTGATTGGTTATGGCGGCGTTCGTATGAATAATATGGTTAAAGGCGCTTATAAAGATGGTGCTAATATGATGAGGGCTGTTGCTAGTAACCTGTATCATAGCCAACATAACGATATTATTGAGTTAATAGATAAAGCTAGGAATGCTGGAGCTCAAGGGAATTTTCATTCTCATGCACTTGATAAAATTAATGCACAATTACCTAAGTCAATGAAGTTTGGAGAATTAAAAACCTATGGCGTAGGTAAGCATCAGGGAATGTGGCGAGATTACTCTAACTTAGATGCTAACAGTTGGCATCTTCAACAGAGAATCGGATATAAGCCTAACCTAGAAAAATTACATGGGACAAGGTCTATTGGTGCGGTTTTAGCTAAAGCTAATCAACTTGAAGAAAAAATGAGACCTTTAGATTACGGTGAGTTTAGTGATGAAGCCAGATTAAATAGAATTTATAGACATGAAGAGTTAAAAAATTCTTTAGTCAAGCAAGTGGCTGGTAGACGCTTAACGCCTAAGGACATTAAAGCGTTTGAAGCTAATGGAATATCTATCCCTCAGCCAACTCAGGCGAATAAGATTTTTAAAGCTAATAGTCCTCATTCAATTGGACTAAGTAAATGGAATCTTGGGGAGTTTGATAGATTAACAGCTTCTAAAGTTCTTCACCGTGGTGACCAAATGGCGCTTACCAAGTCTGTTAAAAATAGCCATATGTATGAAATTCAAGAATATGTTACCAAGGAGTTAAAGGGTAGAAGAGCCACTAATAAACTTGTCTCTAGATATGTTGATGATTTTGTTAGGTTACGTAAAAAACAGGGGAGCTTTCTACAAACTCTAGAGGCAGGCCAAAAATTCCATAGAAATGATGTATTGGAATCGGCAGCTAAATACTTTAAAGAAAACTTTAAACCTAAAGTTATGCATGGCACTCAATCTATATATATAAATTTTTCACCAGGATTAAAGCCGAATTATTTACTAGGTGGGGTTAATGCTAATAGTGGTATGAGATTAAATAAGTCTGGTAAGATTATTTATGATACCCTTATAACAGATATGTATGATGTTACTGGTAGTGGTATGCAGAAGAATCAACATCTTACTTATTACTATAGGTCAAATGGTGGAAACAAGTATAAATTTAATATTAAGCATGAGTATAACCCTCGTACTAATACAGGATATAAGCCAACAAGACAAAAGCTTACTGAAAGTATCAAGAAAAAGGAATTAGGCAAGAGTTGGGGTTATGCAAAAAAGGCTGGCAAAAAGGTGGTATCTAGAGAAATTGCAGATAAGGCCCGTATGCTTACTTTTGCTCGCAAGGTTGGTAAAGAAGTGAAGTCTCTTACATCTGGGCAGATAGCTAAAATTGCTAAAAGCTTAGGCAAAGGGCTTATTACTAGAGGCAGACGCTGGTAATTAGCGACTTTGTACTTTTTCTAGTAGTAATCCTAATATAGATGTATCAGCACAATCTGCGTGTAAATTAACAGTTTCTTCTGCATATAAACCACCTGATTCAATAAACCCATAAGACATACTTATTACTGGCGTATTAGGCCCCATCAAGTCCTTACATATCGGACATATTGAATAAGTATGTTCTACCTCATTAATTACCTTCATCTTCAACCATTCCCCATAGAAGCATTGTATATACTATAATATCAGTAAGCCTGCCTCTAACATCTTCTCTTTGTGATTTATGACCTTTAGTATATGATACTACGCCATCTATATGCTTTAATAAGTAGGTCATGAGAGCGGTTTCTCGAGTTATATCAAGGGTGTTAGCTACACGTTCAAAATTAGCGAAGACATTGTCTTCATCATGCGCGTATTCCTTCTGCCCCGACTGCCTCGTCTTTGTTATTTCCGTCAGTATCCGCTCCATCAGCAGATTCATCTTCTTTGTTGTCATTGTTAATTTCCTCTAATTTTGTGTCAAGAAACTTTTTAAACTTCTTGCTATCTTTTTTATATTCAATATACATATCTATAACGCCATACAGTTCACTAATCCTTTCTTGAGCTATTTGCAACTCTTGAATAAGTGAGCTAACAACCTTAACTACATCCTTGATACCTGGTTTCTTATTATGTTGTTTAGATTTAGTCATCTAATGTACCTTCTTTCATTCGTTTACGATAATTTTTACTGCCATAGACTTCTCTATAGACACATTTTCTACACACTATAACTTCACGGGGCTCCCAATCAGGTACGAATTGTTGAGGTTTATACTTGAAGGGAGTCCGCTTTACGAAGTCATTACACATTTCACATTTAGTCAGCGGCGTTGTTGTCGTCCTCTTCGCTATCAGAGTCTTTGTCATTGTCGCTTTCTAATGTTAGGCCTGTAGCCTTAATAAGTCCATCTATTTCAGCTTCAGCCAGTATATTATGGATATCCTGGTAAGATTCCTGATGAGTGTCCATATGTAATTTAAGCTCAGCTTTAATGTTCATTCGTTCTCCATCATCAAGGTTTATCTCTTCCATAATCTTATTAACTGTTAAATACAGAAGAGCTGCATCTTTTGACAGTAGCAGCTCCTCAAATATACGAACTTTATGTTCATCCTCCAAATCATCCGTAGCCACTGCCTTCCCCATCTTGTGGAGTATTGCAGTAACATCACTTAATAGCATAAGCAAGAAGTGTTTTGGATATGAAGAAATTCCATCCATCATTTGCTAACTGTCCCAATCTTATTCTTATAAAGCTCTTCAAGCCTTTTGATTGTCACCTTTATTAATTCTGGCGTCACAGTTACATGAAATTCAGTCTTGTTACCTAAGCCAATCTTACTAAACTTACGTAATTGATTTTTATAAAAAGCAACTAATCCCAGTGGAGATGCAAGCCTATCGTTGATAGAATAACTTGACATATTTCTGCCCTTTTCTGAGTTGATTTGCTTTAAATAAGCCTTGGTTAGGCCATCTAATTCGCTCACTATAGTTTCCCTTCTGGCTCTTTCTTAGGAGCCTGTTTAGATTTTGGAGCTGTTTCAGGATTTTCAAGCCAATTTATTCTTTGGACAATCACCTTTATTCGCTCTTCAATAATAAGCAGCCTTTCAAATATAGACTGCAAGTCATTATTATATTCACCTATTCTATCTCTCACAGTCCAAGCTCCTCAAGCTCTTTATGTACTACAGGCTTGATTGTGTCTGGAATATGTTCAAAGAATTGCATTAGTATGTTATAAGCCTCTTCATAGGCCTTTAAAGGCGTTTGGCTTATTGGGTGGGTAGATTGCTCCATTACAAGCTTAAGTGCCTGTATCCACCCAACATTGACGTAATAGTCATTGTCTTTAAAATCAGCCACTTCTTGAGGGTTAGCATTTTCATAACTCTCATTTACTCTTAGGCACTGTTCTAGTACCCTTTTTATCTGGTTTTCTCCCAGCATCTGTATCTCCTTTCTTGAAGATTCTATTAAATTTGTCGGCATAATCTTGCGACCAAGGTATTCTCTTTTTGTCACCTTTACCTGCATTCATTGCACGACTCTCTTTTTAATCCATATGTAGGCATATCAGGTAGCTTAGTATATAGCATACCATCCTGATTGCCCCAGTATGATTGCCATACAGATTTACATGATTCACAAAACCTTAGTGGTGTTTGTGGCTCAGATTTCCTTGGCTCTGGTATTTTATGCTTCAAATAATATTCTATTTCTGTCTTCATTCTAACCTTTCATATATTAAAATATATACCTAATTGTATTCCAAGGTACTATACTGGTATGCTTAAGCTTAAACTTCTTTATGTATTCCTTTTTGTAGAATCTATTGTATCTAATATTAGTGTTACCATATTGAGAAACCTTAGTTTCCTGTATATCAGGAGTCCATAAGTAGTCTTCACCTTGTATATCATTTTTCTTGTTATATTCATGCATTTTTGGATTATGTGTCATAAATATACATTCAGATAGTACATCTTTTTTGATATTATTCCTAACATTATCATTAACAAGCTCAAATAAGTCTTGATAGTCATCAAGCCACCCTGTATAATGCACTATAGGGCTGTAGTTAATATGCACATCATAACCTGCATCATAGAAATCATTTATTGCCTTGATTCTGTCTATAATTTGACTGGTATTAGGCTCTAGTTTATCGGATAATGCTTGAGGCATCAGGCTATATCTTATTCTTATCCTTCTATCACCATTTTTATCTCTAGAATCATAACTTAAAAGCTTTCTATTTACATATTTTGTAGCCATAGTAGCCATTATAGGCAAGCCACACTCTTTAAAGCAGTTAAATATAAATTCCCAGTCATGGTATTTAGAATGTAATACAAAATCTTCATTGCAACTAATGTCATAGGTCCAAAATTTGTCATGTGTTTGGTTAGGCGTTTTTGGCCCAAGCATAAATGCATGTTCAAATATTTTATCAAAGATTTGCCCTGGATTATTTGCAATTGTTAAACCATTAGGTAAGTGTCTACGCATATAGCAATAGCTACATTTGTATAAACATCCAAAACCAAACGATGGTGATATATAATCACTGCTTCGCCCTGATTCCCTAATTTTCATAGATTTTCTTGTTACATACTTCATTTTTTGCTTCTTAATGATTCAGCTCGCTCTAATCTAGCATAAGCTTTTTTTTCTTTACAGTCATGAGGTTGACCAGTTTTTTTATTAAACAGTCTCCATCCATATTCTGTATCAGCCCAGTGGACTTTTCTAGAATCACATCTACAGTATTTACAACCTCTAGATATGTATCCAAATTTTTTAGTTTTAGTATACATAATACTCCCAATTAATCCCCTAGCCACAGGATTTTAGATTGCTAATTCGTGGTCAACAACTGAAATCACTTAACTTGGATTGATGTAAATAACAAACCATGTTAATTAATATTCTCCTGCGGCTCTCTTGGGGAAACTTTTAAAACATGTCCTTGCCAGCTAATTTTCGGTTTATATAACCTCTAACCCATTCTTTTTGGGTACCTAGCCATTGGACAACACCTTGATATTCTTTGGTCGTTAGTGGACCTTTGCGTGTATTGCAACGCTTACAAATCATCTCTAAGTTTTTAGGAGTTGAGTCCCCACCATTACTAAGAGGTACCATATGGTCACACACCATATTCCTAACATCAAGTATATTCCTACAATACTTACATTTATTCCCGTAAGCTCGTAGCAATAGTCTTCTAATCTCTGATAAAGAGATATCAAATACAACTTCATATTCCTTACTCCTTCTCTTTAAAGTTGAACGTAGCGTAGAACTTTTTTTCATTACTCTATGGAATATTCTTTGGGCATGATTTCCATGCATGCTCTTGAGGATAGGAAGAAACTGTTCTTCCCAGAATAACGTTGATTTAGCCTTTCGGGGGGCTTTTACACCCCCCTTAGACTTCTTCCTCCTAGAATCCGGCTTGGTCTTCATACTTTTTAGCATCTTTATGACTCATAATGACATCATTAACTTGCTTATGACCAGTCAGCTTAATAAGGCTGTCTATTTTAGACTCCAATCTATGGATATCTGCGAATAAACCGCCAATTTGCCTGCTTTTTTTAGAAGAATTTCGATTTAACTTATTTGTAAAGTTGCGACGTTGACGTTTACGATAAAAAGGGTTCAATCGTTTAAATATTTTAAACATTAGGCGTTCCTTTCAATGTGTAAACAGCATACGTACTGCCACCACGAGTTACCATGTTGGTTTGGATATCAAACCCCTTCTTTCTCCAATTAAATATAATTGCAGATAAGCGATAAATACCAAAACGAGTAAGTGCTTGACGTCCATTAATAGTACGTCCTCTAAGCATATGATTTAGCAGTTTTTGACTGCGACTTAAGGTTTTTCTTGCCATTATTTACTCCATCCTATTGAGGTTGTAAGTTCTAGTTTCCATAAACTAAGGTGTAGTGTAGTGGTAAGATATTCATCATCGATGTCTCCTGCTATACCAATACTTAATATTCTAAAAAAGGTTAGGACAAGAGCTTTCTCGTCAAACGCTATATCTAGTAAAAATCCCATTAGTCTATCTCAACTTTCTCTAATCTAAAGCTAGGTCTCCACTCAAGTTGCGCATCAAATAGTTCTCCATCTGTATTTTTAAATAGCTGAACTTTCTTTATAGCGCTTTTAGCTTGACCGTTGAGGCCTATAACTTTCCTACTGGCGTTTTCAATTGCCCCAGACCCCTTGCCAGCATATAGGTCTAGAACTTCGTTTCTACTATACTCACGAGCTACTTGAGATACTTGTATAATAATTAAATCATTATTAACTGCCATATTCGATAGGCTGTGAGAGATATATTTTATCTGCTCATACTCGCCTCGTTTATTAGTTTCGACTAAGTCAATATAGTCTACAATAACAACAGCTGGTTGTAATGTTTTTATTTTACTTTGTATCTGCTCTAACGTTGGAGCTATAGTCTGTATTACTAAGTGGCTAAGCTTATCTTTGTGAGCGTCATAAACATCTTCATAGTTTTCAGTTACTTCATCTTTTGATAAGCCTGATACTATCTGTAGGTGCCTACGATGCATATACCATGCACTAAGCTCTAGTGATAAGAATAAGGTTGGTATTTGCCAATCAGTTACGATTCTATCTTCAACAAAATCTACACCTAATGCTATATTCTGAGCAAATGTAGTTTTACTTGAGCCTGTAGGCCCAAAGATAGTTACAAGTTCACCTGGATAGATGATACAATCCATATCTTTAGGTAGATGAAACATCTTCCCTAAATCAATTGAACGTCCACCAAAATCCGTTGTCATTCTTTCACGAAACTCTTCTTGCAAGTCACTAGCGCTTTTTACATCAATGGTATAATCTTTATGTTTAAAGTGTATACATTTAGTTTGACAATGCTTAAGCATCAGCTCATCATTACATCCGTATTGATAGCCTTTGTTATAAGTTTGCTCTACTTTATCTACTACTACTTTATCATCTAAAGATTTATCATTCCAATGCAACATAGCAACCTTGGTAAATTCTGAAGGTATACCATTACGCCGAAAATGACTAGCAATTCGCATCACTGTATTATTTCTATTGCCACTTTGAGGGCCACCATTAAGCATTCTCTGTATACAGGGAACAACCTTGGTGTTTTCAACAGTTTTAGAAAACTCTTGAATCCTAGGAGTACTAGTAATAATATACTCCTCCAGTTCTCCATCTCCCATTAACTCTTCGTATGGGAAATCAAGTCTTGGTGTTTTAGCAAGCTCATGTATTTCAGCAGGAGTCTTATGCATTAGTTCCTTTACAGTTAAAGGAATCTTATGTAATCCTGTTTTCTTATTTACAGTATGTGCAACCCGATAGATTGCAGTCCTAATATATACCATCTCATCTATGCCAGGTAATAGTTTGGCCATAGTCTGTTTAACAATATAAGGGAGGTCTTCTGAGGGAGCGAAATTAAAGCTTTCATTAGATAAAATTAAATGATAGCCCGTTCCACTGAAATAAGGTTGTATTGCTGATTTAGGGTGTACTCCGCAATCCTCTAAAGCATGAACACATACTAGTGTTCGCCTTAAGGTTTCTTCGTCAGAGTTTTGGCCCTTGTCAATATCAACAATAATCTTATCTATGTGTCTTTCGCCATAATAAGAACTGACTGTTCCTGATTCTTCAATAGCAGCCTTAGCCGCTTCATCATAAAGATATACTGAACGATAAAGCGGTACTTCTGGCTGTATATACTTAGCTAAATCACCCTTCTCTATGAGAACATTTCTGCTTCTTGGAGAGTTCTGAGCGATTTCTACAAACATTACAGAGCTTCAGCTGATACTACTGGATTGCTTGATTTAGGCTCATCAGTAGCTTCATTTAAGTAGTTGTTATTCTTCATCCACTTAACATAACTTGCCATCTCTTCCTTACCTTTCTCGGTATTAGGATAGAGCTTAACTAGCATATTGTTGAATGTAGTTCCAGTTTTCTTATTAAGAGCTTTATAAACATAAGCTACATAATCTAGCACTGGGTCAGTACCTGGCATGAAGTTACTACAGTAATTAGCGTTTAAGAATCCTGCGATGTCAGCGATAGGTTTACCATCGTTGTCTTCCCATTCACCTTTAACGTTAAGCCCTGCTTCACAGCCTAGAGCGTCAAATATACGATACACCTTGTCTAATACACCACCTGGGGCAATATTACCTGAACTGTCTTTTTCAAAACCACCAGCTACTTGCATTTTGCGAGTATACTTTGAGTTCTTTAAAGCAAATTCAATTTCAAGATATACATCAGACCAGTCAAACTCTGATGACCTATCAGTAAACCCTACTACTCCAACTTCACATACACCTGTAAATTTCACTCCACCAGTATTTTCTGCTGGTTTAGGGGTTGGTCTAAATATAGCCATTATTTTCCTTCCTTCTTATAGATTTTGGTCCAATCGAAAGGCATTACTTTACCACGCAAATGGTCACAACGACTACCTGCCTCTAAAGCTTTACCTGATTCAAATGAAACCATAAGGTTATCTTCTTCACGAAACATATAGCCAATTGCATCTGCATTAGCCATAATCTTATTCTTTAATTTACCTGATATATCAAGGCTTTCAGGTTCTATTGCAGTTGAATTATCGATAGGTGAAGCTGTCTTTCTATGGCCAATTAATATTAAATGGTCACATAATGAAGATAGCTTTTTAATGTTATTCATTACTCGCTCGCGAACTAATCCGAAACCTTTACCAAAAGGTAAATCATTTATGCTTTCAATGTCATATTCTTTACAAACATCTTTTTCTGTCCATTCTACTATCTTGTCGATAGTGTCAAGTGCAAAGTATTTGTATTCATGACCATCTGTTGCATCAGCATAAAATTGCAACAGCTCTTCTTTGGAATTGACTGTATGGAAGTAACCATCAAGCATATCACCACCTCGCTCAGTATCGATAATTAAACAATTATCAAGCTTGCTAAGCATAGTAGTTTTACCAACTTTAGGTGCTCCATACAGTAACATTATTCCTGGATTAACAGAAATTGCTTTCCGTTTTTCTTTTTTCAGTGCCATTATAGCTCCTTGAATTAAATGGGCCACAACCGAAGTTATGACCCATATTTTGTCCTAAATCACAAAAGTAATATATAGCTATCCAGCGCTATAAACAAGCTTATTATTAGGAAATGTAAAGATAATTTCACTATTAAATTGCTCATTATTCATCACCTTTTTCACTGCATTAGCTATAAATGCACCACTCATATTTGAGCAGTAACTAGTAGCTTTTGCATTGCAGGGTTCACTACTTGCTGAATCATCAGAATACCAAGTATTAACATAATCCTGTAATCTAGGATTTTTAAGTATGTATTGACGATATTGCTCAGAGCCCATACGGCCATCAATCAATAAAGACGGCTTATTACCTCTTTGTAGAGCTATTTTCGCAGCCTCTAGTCTAGCTTGCATGCTATCAAAGCCTAATATTACTACATCACTCTCATTAAGAGGCTTGATAAACTCAGTGAATAGTCCGAATTGTGTATGCACAGCTACTGCAGGATTAATTTCCTTTAGATGTCTGTCTAATGCATCAACTTTTCTTTTACCCACATCTCTTATTACATAATGACTTACTCCGATATTCTGTACCTCAACTTTATCAAGGTCATAGAGTACAAATTCATCTACTCCCATCCTTGCTAATTGAGTGGCTGCGGAACTGCCAATAGCTCCGCAACCTAAAATATGAAATATCTTGTCCTGAAAGTCATTTATCAGTCCACTACTTCTTTCATTAAACCTCAAAACGGTATCTCCTCTGTTTTATGTTCGATATTTTCATAATAATCATCATCCCAATAGCTAATTATTGCATCTTCAAGACGCACACCATCAGTAAATGTGCTTACTGCAACATTATACTTTTTTAGCTTAGCATTTAGAGGCTTGATACCCTTTTCCCATGCATCTAGTGCGTCATTAGAGGTTTTCATTGAATCGCATAAATCAAC
>Ga0316202_10001094_pt1 | contig 22987 bp, 18 predicted proteins | sample 3monrhotite_MG_FD_204934 | JGI IMG/M metagenome (GOLD analysis project Ga0316202, IMG submission 204934) | Microbial mat bacterial communities from mineral coupon in-situ incubated in ocean water Damariscotta River, Maine, United States -... | ecosystem: Environmental > Aquatic > Marine >... | reverse complement strand
CATTAAATTGGTTAGAAAAGGCATAAATATTAACAGATGCTATAAAAATTTAATCACTGCTTGTATAAATTACTTACTTTATTATTCTATAAGGCAATAGTTTTCATATAAAGCTTTTAATAAGGCTAGGACCTTCTGATCTTCAACACTATAAAAAATTGTTTGAGATTTTCGTCGCGTTGTTACTAACTGCGCTTCTCTTAATTTACCCAAATGCTGAGAAAGAGCTGATTGTGACAACGGTATTTTCTCATTTAACTCACCAACAGATAGTTCTCCTTCAGTTAAAGTACATAAAATAATCAAGCGATACTTATTAGATAGTTGCTTTAAAATACCTGCTACTTCTTGTGCTTGATCTATTAATAAGCTTGGTTCAACATTCATAAATACGACCTTAATATTAAAATTTTTATAGCTTAATTAGTGATTGTTAATATAATAAAGACTTAATACCAATCAGGCAACAAGCTAAACCTATTAATTTAGAGGATCACTATGTTAACTTCTATTCCAGAATTACTGCAACAAGTACAAGCAAATATTACTCGTATAACGGCAGAACAAGCGTTACCTATTATAAAGCAAGAAAACAGCTTGTTTATTGATGTTAGAGAGCCTAGTGAAGTAGCTCAACAAGCAGTGAACGGTACAATAAATATTCCTAGAGGTGTACTTGAAATGAAAATGTTAACTTTGTACCCTGATGAAAATAAAATTATTGTAATTCATTGTGCTACCAGTGCTAGAGCTTCATTAGCAGCGGAACAATTACAACGAATTGGTTATAAAAATGTTTCGGTTATCAGTTGTAAACTAGAAACCATTTGTGACTGTTTTCAAGGCTAATTTACTATTGATATATATTAAATAGTGCAAGCATGGCTAGTATGCTTTATATTCCATATTAAGGGCTGTTTATCTTTCATTTTTTCTTTGTTCATAACTGTTTTTCGTTCAATAAAACGAACAAATGATTTATAGTTATTTGGTTTATATATTATATCATGAAGAAAAATAGCCTTAGCTCTTCAAATTGCTTTAATTAACAAGTTTTCAAGTGCAATAGTGTGTAAATATGAAAGCTCAACAGCACTTAATAACATTAATTTTAAGGATTAATAAAATTCTATGTATTTTTACGCAGCAAGGCAGCCAATTTTAGATCTAAAAAAAAATGTTTATGCTTATGAATTGCTCTTTAGAGACAGCTTAAATAATGTTTTTCCTGATATCAGTGGTGATGAAGCCACTAGTAAAATGGTCGAAGCTAGTCAATTCAATGTAGGCATTAGTGAGTTTACTGCCAACAAACCCGCATTTATTAATTTCACTTTAGATACAATAAGCAAAGGCTATCCGCAAATGCTCTCTACCGATGAAGTTGTAGTTGAAGTATTAGAAACGATAAAACCGGGTAAAAAATTACTTTCATGTTGCCAAGAATTACATCAGAAAGGCTATACATTAGCACTTGACGATTACCAACATCAAAAGGTATGGGCTCATTTTTACCCTTATATTTCAATTATTAAAATAGATTTATTAAAAACATCTTTTGAACAAGTCGATGAAGTTAAGCAAGCTATTGAAAAATTTCCACACATTAAATTGTTAGCTGAAAAAGTAGAAACGCACGAAAAATACCAACAAGCTCTTGACCATGGTTTTGAACTTTTCCAAGGTTTTTTCTTTGCAAAGCCAGAAATGGTTAAAAGTAAGAATTTATCACCTTCTCAAATTGCGATGGCCGAATTACTCTATGAGAGTTCTAAACCTGAGTTAGATTTAGCAAGCATAACCGATGTTTTTCAACGAGATGTAACTTTAGCCTATAAACTTTTACGCTATGTAAATTCATCACTATTTATGCGCCAAAGTGAAATATCATCGATAAAGCAAGCTTTAGTCTCATTAGGAATAACTGAACTTAAGCGTTTTATTGGATTAATGTTTGCCACTAATATGAATCCAGAAAAACCTACCGAATTAATTAATTTATCAATGGCTCGTGCCAAATTTTGTGAATTAGTGACTACCGACATGAATAAATCAGTAGATCTTTCCTTATCATTTTTAGTTGGTTTACTTTCTAAAATTGATGCCATCTTAGATGAGAGTTTAGAAGATGTGTTAGCAAAATTACCACTAGCTGATGAAATTAAAGCACCTCTATTAACCCATAAAGGCGTGTTAGCTGTCATAATAAAGTTAGTCAGTTTTATCGAAAATGCACAGTGGGATAAAATGACTATAGCCATAGAAAAATTAGGTCTGGATAAAGACACGGTCTTAAAACATTATAATGATGCTCTAATATGGGCCGATGAACAAACACATGCCGCACTTAATTGATCACTAATAACGAGCTTTTTATCAACAAAAAATAACTATTTTTATACTCGAATCAATTAAAGTAAAAATCAATGTGTAAAGAGGCGCCAAAACAGTACTAATAACCATCAGGGTTTTTCGATTGCCAACGCCAAGTATCTTCAATCATTGTGCGTAAATCACGTTCAGCATACCACTCAAGCATAGTGTTAGCTAAATTTGCATTCGCGTAAACACTGGCAATATCGCCTGCTCTGCGAGGTGCGATATGATAAGCAATATCTTTACTACTTACTTCTTTAAATTTATTGACAATTTCGAGTACTGATGTGCCATTTCCTGTGCCTAAATTAATCGCTTTACACCCTTGAATATCATTAAGTTTTTCTAATGCTTTTACATGCCCTAAAGCGAGATCTACCACATGAATATAATCCCGTACACCCGTACCATCAACCGTATCGTAATCATCACCAAATACTTGTAGTTGTGCTAATCGACCAACGGCAACTTGCGCCACATAAGGTAATAAATTATTAGGTACGCCATTTGGGTTCTCTCCAATTAAACCTGATTGATGAGCGCCAATAGGGTTAAAATAACGCAAACAAGCAATTGACCATTGTTCATCACTTTTTGCCAGATCGAATAAAATGTTTTCAATCATTAATTTGGTCATACCATACGGATTCGTTGCCGAGGTTGGCATAGTTTCATCGAGTGGTGATTGATTATTTTCACCATAAACAGTTGCTGATGAGCTAAAGACCAATTTTTTAACATTATGATCAGCCATAACTTGCAATAATGTCACTGAACCAGAAACATTATTATGATAATAACTTAATGGAATTTCGCTCGATTCGCCAACCGCTTTTAAGCCAGCAAAGTGTATTACCGCTTCAATAGTATATTGTGAAAAAATAGCATTCATCGCATCTTTATCACAAATATCAGCTTCAATAAAGGTGATATCTTTACCTGTGATCAGCTTTATTCTATCGAGAACTTTGGTACTAGAATTAGACAAATTATCAACAATAATCAGCTTTTGAATTTGCTCCTTTGGTTGTTCAACAAAGTAATTTAATAATTCGACAACGGTATGACTACCGATATAGCCAGTTCCACCAGTAATAAGTATGCTCATATTATTCCTTGATATATTATGACTTGAAAATTGAATGAAATGCGTTATTGTTATTACAAATTAAAATATTTATCTTTAAATAACATTATTGAACAACGATAAAGAACCACATAACCCATTATGTTTAAGCGTAGTAGTTTGACATAACTTGAATAAATTGTTCAAGTAAATCTTGGGGTAATTGATTAATACCAGCGGCACCAGCACGACCACCTCCAGTAGGAAATTGAATGCAAATTTTATCGGCACCTTGTTTATTATTAAGTGGTGCTCGTACACTAACGGTGTAAGTTTGATCGTTATTAAGTGTTAACACACCATGTGCTTTTTTGGGTGACTGATTCGCTAATTCATTACCAAACACGCCACTTACCCGTCTTGCCCAAGCTTTATCAGCAAGTTGCACTATTTTACAGTAATCGGTTTCAATCAAAACGGTTGCGTGTTGTGCTTTTTCCATATCTTGTAAATAAGCTTGTTTAAGTTGAGCAAAAACAGAATTTTTCTCAGTAATTAGTTCCAGAGGATCTTGAAATTTCACTAACATTTTAAATAATTCAGCCGGATGAAAGTGCAAATCATCAACCGTTCGACCATAACCATTGTAGTTAATATAAACACCTAATTCAGCCAATAACGATGTTTGTTCATCTGTCAGGTTTGTTTTTACAGCAAGTTGCTGTGCAGATTTTGTCATATTATCGCCAAATGCCGCAGCTATAGCCCAATTAGCATACTTGCCATGTAAATATTCATTGACTAATAAACTAGTACAAGTATTGGCATCAGTATTAAATAAGGTCTTAAAACATCCACTTTGCGGCACATCACCGGTTCGATGATGATCAACATAAAAAACATTAACCTTCTCTGTTAACAGTTCATTCAAAGCCTGTATGTTTTTTTCCAATGAAATATCTAATACGGTTACAGATTCTGCCTTACTTGAATCGACTTGTTGAAGCAACGCAATATCTCGTTTAACGCCTGTTATCAACGTAGTTTTTTGAGGTTTGGCTAAACGTAGTTGTACTAAAGCGATAATGCCGTCAGCGTCACCATTAAAAACATCATAATGCATTAATTCAATCCCTAGTTGTAGTTCTAGTAGAGGTTCTTGTTTAAGTTAATTAATAAAGCCATTAGCGAATAAGTAATCAACCACTTGTTGTGCACATTGTTCGATTGAAAGTTGCTCTGTATTTATATGAATTTCAGCATTAAGGGGGATATCATAATTTGAGTCGATACCGGTAAAATCTTTAATTTCACCTGCGCGTGCCATTTTATATAATCCTTTTGGATCGCGCTGTTCACAAATAGCAATTGGTGTGTCGATATAGACTTCAATAAACTCTCTTTTCTCAAGCTTGCCTCTAGCCATGGCTCTATCGCTAGCAAAAGGTGAAATAAATGCCGTAGATACAATTAATCCCGCCTCAACAAATAGCTTACTTACTTCACTAATACGGCGAATATTTTCAATGCGTTCATCGTCACTAAAGCCTAAATCACCATTTAAACCATGGCGAACATTATCGCCATCAAGCAAATAGGTATGACAGCCTCGAGCAAATAATAAGGCATCAACCGCATTAGCAACGGTTGACTTACCGGAGCCACTTAAGCCTGTGTACCACAACAAACAAGGTTTTTGATTTTTTAAGTGTGCACGCTGCGATTTACTTATCTGCTGCTCATGCCAAACAGTGTTTTCAGTTTTCATATATTTTATTAAGCCATAGAAACGTTAAAATGGAAATGCTATTGGCAGCATGTACAAAACCGTAATGCTATATATTAATGACACTGGAATGCCAAATTTCACAAAATCAGCCAAACGATAATTTCCGGCGTTATACACCATCACATTAGTTTGATAACCGTAAGGACTAATAAAACTACCGCTAGCACCAAAAGCAACCGCCATAACAAAGGGTAAAGGGCTAACCCCAAGTGCCAATGCAATATTAAAAGCAATTGGAAACACTAATGCTGCTGCTGCATTGTTAGTAATTAATTCGGTTATAAATAAGGTAAGTAAAAAAATAATGACCAATGCGAAATAAGCACTCTGCCCCTGTAGCAATACATTAATATTCTCTGCAAGAAGGACTGCTACTCCGGTATTTTCTAAAGCGGTAGCCAAGGTAAGCGCACTTAATACTATCAACCATATTTCAATTGGAAAACGGCGTTTAATTTCATTTATGTTTAAACACTTTGTTGTAATTAATGCTGTTAAATAAAAAATCAAACACGTTAACAAAGACAAAGAAAATACTATAGAGACCATTAACGTAGCTAAAAAGCCAATAACAGTGAATTTATCACGCCAGCCGCTGAGCATATTGTCAGGTTGGTGTCCGGAAATAATATAAAAATTCTTTGATAAGTTGGTGCGAGAACTAAAGTCTTTACCCACTGCCAGTACGAGAAAATCACCCGATTGGATAACTATATCACCTAACTTTCCTGATAAATTTCCACCTTCACGGCGAATAGCTACCACAGCCGCATCAAAACGAGCACGAAAGCCAGAGCGTTTTAATGTTTTTCCAATAACGGAAGAGTCTGGCTTAATAAGCACTTCGGTTAAATTTTCTTGTAATAAACCATTTTGTTCTGCAAATAAAGTTAATCCATCAAACTGTTGAATAATAAAAACTTTTGCTATATCCCCTGAAAATATTAATTTGTCATTCGCTTTAACTATTTCATCTGGTTTTACGGGTGAAATTAATCGACTTTCTCGCACCAATTCCACTAGAAATAGTGAGTCTAAATTACGCAAGCCATTTTCTTCTACCGTTTTACCTATTAATGACGACTGCGCACTTACTTTCGCTTCCACTAAATAATCATCTGACTGGATCGCTTCATTATCCATATCAGGCAAGGATTTAAAACGTAACATTATAACTATCATACAAGCAACGAGAGCGGTTATAGCCACTAAACTAAAATCAAAAAAAGCCAAGCTAGTGTGAGCATGCTCAATCAACATACTATTGATTATTAAATTGGTAGAAGTACCAATCAAGGTTAGTGTTCCACCTAAAATAGCAGCGAAAGAAAGCGGTAATAACAATTTCCCCGGATTTATTAAGCGATTATTTTTTACCACGCTAATTAAGGTAGCCACAACAGCGGTATTACTCATTAACGCCGAAAAAATAGCAGTACTTAATAATGTTTTAAGTGTTGATTTAAAGACTGAGCCTTTAAAAAGTGCTGCCGAGATTCTTCGTAAAATACTCGTTCGTTCAAAAACAAATGAGATTAAAACCAACAACACTAATGTAACTAAACCTGGATTAACAGCATTATGTAATAATTCGTTTGAACTGACGAATGACAATGCCAAGCATGCAAGGCTTGCCAAAGCAAAAATACGCTCAGGCACCTGCTGATATTTAAGTAAACCTAAAAAAGTCGCTATAAATATAGCGACCATCATCCATTGTGTTATTGTCATCCAGCGTTGCTCAACATCATAAAAATCTAGCGTTCACTTATATTATTATTTGGTTAAGAACTTACTAATATCACGAGCACCCCAATGAGGAAAGTGTTTACGGACTAATTCATTAAACTCTGTTTCAAAAGCAGAAAAATTTTGCTGTGTTTGCTCTGCTAACGTTTCATTAATCATGCCTGCACCCACCGTTAAATTAGTAATGCGATCAATAATAATAAAAGCACCAGTACCACGATTTATTCCGTAAGCATCAAAATGTAACGTTTCACTCATGGTGAAATTAACTAACCCAATCTCGTTTAGATTAAGCTGCGTTGTATCACTTTTCTCTAGAGTATTTACATCAATTTTATTGTCAATCTTACTCACATGACCTGTGGTCATTTTACTACCGTGTTTAATAAAATATTCACGACCCGCTTCAAGAGCATCTTCATGCATCCATACAACAGTGGCATTAAATTCTTTCGATGAATGCGGTAAGTTACCCTGCTTAACGATCATTTCGCCACGGCTAATATCTATTTCATTTTCCAACGTTAAGGTGACCGACATGCCCTTAACCGCATGCTCTATTTCACCTTCAAAGGTAACAATCGCTTTTACTGTAGATTCTTTTTTTGACGGTAAAGCAACAATGGTATCGCCTTTACGGATACTTCCTGAAGCAATGGTTCCAGTAAAGCCACGAAAATTTAAATTTGGCCGATTAACATATTGCACCTGAAAACGAAATTCAGTAAAACTATCAGCAACATCAACTTTAATAGTATTTAATAATTTCATTAACGTTGCACCGGGGTACCAAGGCATTTTATCACTTTCGTCAACAACATTATCACCGTTTAATGCCGAAATAGGCACGAAACGAACATCGTCAAAATCAAGTGAATTAGCAAAATCACGATAGCTTTTTTTAATTTGTTGGTAAGTATCTTGGCTGTAATCCACCAAGTCCATTTTATTTACCGCAACCAGAACATGCTTGATACCAAGCAATGAACAAATAAAAGAGTGACGGCGAGTTTGCACTTGTACACCACGACGAGCGTCAATCAAAATAATAGCTAAATCACAAGTTGATGCTCCTGTAGCCATATTACGTGTGTATTGTTCATGGCCAGGAGTATCAGCAATAATAAATTTTCGAGTGTCGGTTGAAAAATAACGATAAGCAACATCAATGGTGATGCCCTGTTCACGTTCAGACTGTAAACCATCGACTAATAAAGCGAGATCTACCGCGTCACCGGTTGTACCTGATTTTTTACTATCTTGCGTAATTGCCGCGAGTTGATCTTCAAAGATCATTTTAGAGTCGTGCAATAAACGTCCAATTAATGTGCTTTTGCCATCGTCAACACTACCACAGGTAAAAAAACGGACTAATTCCTTATTCTCATGTTGTTTTAGATATGCCTGAATATCAGTTTCAATTAAATTTGATTGGTGACTCATGCGAGTTCCTTTAAAAATATATTACAAAAAATGGTTAACTTAACAAGTTCAAAAACAGATAATTAAAAATAACCTTCCATTTTTTTCTTTTCCATCGAGCCTGTTGAATCGTGATCGATCACCCTACCTTGACGCTCTGACGTTTTAGTGAGTAACATTTCTTGAATAATTTCAGGTAAAGTTGCTGCGTTTGATTCAACAGCCCCTGTTAACGGATAGCAACCTAATGTACGAAAACGTACTCGTTTCATTTCTACTTTTTCATCTTTTGCAATTGGCATACGATCATCATCAACCATAATTAAAGTACCATCACGCTCAACAACAGGACGCTCTGCAGCTAAATACAAAGGAACAATATCGATACTTTCTAAATAAATATATTGCCAAATATCTAATTCTGTCCAGTTTGACAAGGGAAATACACGAATGCTTTCACCTTTATTTACTTTACCGTTATAGATATTCCATAATTCTGGACGTTGACTTTTAGGATCCCAACGATGATTGCTATCACGGAACGAATACACTCGTTCTTTAGCTCGTGATTTTTCTTCATCACGACGTGCACCACCAAAAGCGGCATCAAAACCATATTTATCAAGAGCTTGTTTTAATCCTTGAGTTTTCATTACATCTGTATGCTTGGCGCTACCGTGAGTAAAAGGACCGATACCTAATTTTATACCCTCAGGATTTTTATGAACAAGTAGTTCAAAATCATATTTTTTTGCCATTTGATCGCGAAACGCTATCATCTCCTTGAATTTCCAATCAGTATCAACATGTAATAAGGGAAAAGGAATTTTTCCTGGAGCAAAAGCTTTACGAGCAAGATGCAAGAGCACTGCAGAGTCTTTACCAACCGAGTAAAGCATTACCGGGTTATCAAATTCAGCGGCGACTTCTCGAAAAATATGAATAGACTCAGCTTCAAGTTTTTGTAAATGTGTTAGTTTCATTGAATATAGCTCTACAATTAATACAGTGTATTGACAGAAATAATGCCACAATCACGGCGAAATTTCCATATAAAAAATAGTTTTAATATAACAAAATGGAATTAAAACATTCTAATAAATAATTATTACTTTAGAGTGTTTTAATTTAATTCTTTATATTGATTAATCATCATTTGACTAGACGAAGAAAGATTATTATTTTCATCTCCTGTCATTGCTTTTAATACCTGACTACTAAGCTGTTTTCCTAGTTCAACCCCCCATTGATCAAAAGAATTCAGCTGCCACATAACTCCTTGTACAAATATTTTATGCTCATATAAAGCCAATAAAGATCCAAGAGTATTCGGTGTTAAAGCTTTCATTGCTAGAGTATTGCTTGGCGTATTACCTTTCATGCTTTTGTGCAGCGCTAAGTTACTAATTTGTTCTTCAGGTAGGTTTTTATCCGCTAATTCAACTCTGGCTTGTTTAAGTGTTTTACCTTGCATTAAGGCTTCCGATTGAGCAATACAATTAGCAACCAGAACTTGATGATGATCTTTATATCGACTTGACCCTGTGAAAGAAACAATAAAGTCAGTTGGAATAATATCATCACTTTGATGCATTAATTGCATAAACGCATGTTGGCCATTTGTTCCTTCTTGGCCAAACACCACGGGTGCGGTTAGCCAAGGTAATTTTTTCCCCTGGTTAGAAACAGATTTTCCATTACTTTCCATATCAGTTTGCTGTAAATAACCGGGTAAAGCGCGTAAAGCATGATCATAAGGTAAAATAGCTAACGTCGGGTAATCTAAAAAATTACGGTTCCAAATACCTATTAATGCCATTATGATTGGCATATTGTGACGAGCTGGTGCTGATTTGAAGTGCTCATCCATATGATGAGCACCTTGTTTAAAGGCGTTAAAATGATCCATCCCAATCGCTATCGCTAATGGTAAACCAACAGCTGACCAAACAGAGAAACGGCCACCAACCCAATCCCACATCGGTAGAATATTATTTTTATCTAGCCCAAACTCAGTTGCTTGATTAATGTTAGTACTAACTGCTAACCATTGTTTTGCAATAATATTAACGTCATTGTTCTGAGGATACTCCGATAACATCCATTCCTTTACTGCATTCGCATTCAACAACGTTTCTTGGGTAGTAAAAGTTTTTGAAATCACCACAACTAATGTTGTTTCAACACTTAGCAATGCTAACTTTTCAGCAACAGCTGCACCATCGACGTTGGCTAATACATGAACGTTAATTCCTGTTTTGCAATACGGTTTTAATGCCGATAAACCTACTTTTATTCCATAAAAAGAGCCTCCAATACCAATAGCTAAAACATCAGTAAAAGGCTGTCCTGCAACCCCCTTTTTTTTACCTTGTGTAATTGAGTTAACTATTTCACTTAGTTTCTGCTCAGTCTGAACAACGTCTTGAGCAACATCACCTAACACTTGTTTTTGTTGCAAAGAGGAGCTTCTTAATAAGGTATGAAGTACTGCTCTGTTTTCAGTGTTATTAATTTTATCACCCAAGAACATCGCATTAATTTTTTCCGTTAAATTTAATTGTTCCGACCACTTTATTAATGCAGTAAGTTCATGTTCATTGATATTTTGTTTCGAAAAATCAAGATATAAGTCAGCTGCCAACAATGAAAAATTACTAACGCGAGTACTTTTTTTGAAAAAATCTATAATTTTACGTTCGCTTGCGCATAAAGCTAATTCCTTTAATGATGCATTCACATTTAACTCCTTGTACATGTTAGCTTATGCTAATAATTCAGTTAAATATGCTTTAAAGTCTTCTGCAAGTTCAGGATGTCGTAAACCATATTCAACGTTGGCTTTCATATAACCCAACTTTGAACCACAATCATGCGATTTTCCGGTCATATGAAATGCTTCTACTGTTTCTATTTTCATTAAACTAGCAATAGCATCGGTTAATTGAATTTCATCACCGGCTCCAGGAGGAGTAAACTCAAGAAGATCCCAAATTTGAGCCGAAAGTACGTAACGTCCAACGACAGCTAAGTTAGAAGGAGCTTCATCAACAGGAGGTTTTTCAACGACTTCAGTCATCGCTTTAGATTCACCCGCCAATAAAGTATGACCACCACAATTAGCAACACCATAACTGCTCACTAATTCCATTGGCACAGGCTCAACCATAATTTGACTATGCTCTGTTTCGTCAAAACGCGATAACATCGCCGCTAAATTTTCAGTTTTTAAATTAGCACTGGCATCATCTAAAATAACATCCGGTAAAACTACAACAAAAGGCTCATCACCAACGATGGGACGCGCTTTTAATACCGCATGACCTAAACCTTTTGCTTCACCTTGTCTAACATGCATAATGGTTACATGCTTTGGGCATATTGCTTTAATGTCTTCAAGCAACTGACGTTTAACACGTTTTTCTAACGTGGTTTCTAATTCAAATGATTTATCAAAATGATTTTCAATGGCATTTTTTGAAGAATGTGTCACCAAAATAATTTCAGTAATACCGGCATCTACGCATTCATTAACGATATATTGGATTAGCGGTTTATCAACAATAGGCAACATTTCTTTCGGGATAGCTTTTGTTGCCGGCAGCATTCGCGTGCCCAACCCTGCTACAGGAATAACAGCTTTTTTAATTTTATTAGTATTCGCAGTCATTAATTTTTCCTTAATTTTCTTACACTGAGTTATATTCATCATCAATAATTATTCTATTAATTATGATGATTTAATCACGCTATCACCACGACCAATCGCATAATAAGCAAAACCACGTTGTTTCAATAAATGTGGTTCAAACAAATTACGTCCATCAACAATGACTTTTTCTGACAAACTATTAGCAATCAAATCAAAGTCTGGAGCTCTAAATTGACTCCACTCTGTACAAATAACCAAAGCATCTGCTCCCTTTAAAGTTGATTCTTTCGTGCCCATTAAAGCTAAATCATCACGCGCACCATAAATACGCTGACATTCTTCCATTGCTTCGGGATCATAGGCTTGCACCTTAGCTCCAGCTTGCCATAATGATTCCATTAAAACTCGTGCTGATGCCTCACGCATATCATCCGTTTGCGGCTTAAAGGATAATCCCCATACAGCAATAGTTTTACCTGATAAATTTTTAGAAAAATGGTTATTTAAATGCGTAAATAATTTTTGTTTTTGCGCATAGTTAACGGATTCAACCGCTTCTAATAAGGCTGGTTTATAATCAATACCATGAGCCGTTTTAACTAAAGCTTGCACATCTTTAGGAAAGCACGAACCACCGTAGCCGCACCCCGGATAAATAAACTGATAACCTATACGTGAATCTGAGCCGATGCCATGACGAACATTTTCAATATCAGCTCCTAATAGTTCAGCTAAATTAGACATTTCGTTCATAAAACTAATTTTAGTCGCTAACATACAGTTAGCGGCATATTTGGTTAACTCAGCTGATCGTACATCCATAAATATCATACGATCATGATTACGATTAAATGGTGCATATAATTCACGCATCGGTTGATGTACTAAATCATTGTCTGTACCCACAACAATACGATCTGGCTTCATGCAATCGTTAACTGCAGCACCTTCTTTTAAAAATTCAGGATTAGAGACAACATCAAAATTTATGTCTACATTACGCTCTGTCAACACGTTAGCAATATACGCCTTGACTTTATCTGCAGTGCCAACCGGTACCGTCGATTTGTCAATCACTATTTTTGGGTCAGTCATATACGTGGCAATGGTTTTTGCTACCGCTAACACATATTTCAAATCGGCAGAGCCATCTTCATCAGGTGGTGTACCTACCGCAATAAATTGAATTTGACCATGATTTACACCAGCTTCAGCATCAATCGTAAATTTTAACAAACCGTTTTTATAGGTTTCTTCCACCAATGGCGTTAATCCTGGTTCATAAATAGGAATAATACCTTTTTTTAAATTTTCAACTTTCGTGGCATCCACATCAACACAAATCACATCATGCCCAACAGAAGCCAATATGGCTGCTTGAACTAAGCCCACATAACCAATACCAAAAACAGTAACTTTCATCTATGTTATCTCTTTCACTAAATACGGGAAATAGTTGCGATTGCCACCGCACTATTATAAATAATTTGCGTTACAGACGACCACAATGACAAGTTATCTGTATATTCTGCATCTAAAGGCACGACTACAGTATCTCCAGGTTTTAGGCTATTTTTATCGTTACTAGAAAACCAATCACTTTGTGCCGCAATTTTAATACTACCGTTTGCTGAAATGACGTAAATACGACTTTCATCAGCGCGTTTTTTAACACCGCCACTACGAGCAATGTAATCCTCTGCAGTAAGGTTTTCTTCAAAAATATGAGATGAAGTTACCTGAACCTGTCCGATAACATTAATAGAATTATTTTTACTTGGGACATAAAGAACATCACCATCATCAAGCTTTATATCATAATCACTATCATCGATAACCTTCGGCAAATCAATAACTAAACGACCAACAGGTGTTACTTTCGTTAAATCTGAAAGTAACAATTTTGCCTCACTATATGAAATATTGCCGTTAACATCGGTTAATGCTTTTGAAGCTATTTCCAAACGTAAATCTGCAGATAATTTAAGTAAGTTTTGCTGTTCTAGCTGTTTTAATTTTTCACGTGAAAAAACAGAACCTTGAGCATAGGCAAAATGGGTGAGTCCACCCGCTTTAGCGATAAGGCTTGCTAACGTTTCACCACGGCGAATAGTATATTTACCAGGAAAAACAAATTCACCTCTTAACTCAACAATATGGTTTTCACTCCACGCCGGTATTTTATGTACATTTAAACGATCTTTACTCTGTAAGAAAATATTTGCTGTTTGCTTTTTTTCTAAAGCCTCTCGAAGATTAATGTTTAACGATTTCTTTTCAACGCCACTATTACTCACAATATTTCGGGTAATTTCAGAACGCACTAAGTAAGCAGATTCAGTAACACCACCCGCAGCGGCAATTAAATCACTCACACGAGCGTTTTTAGCTAATGGATAAATACTTGGGAATTTTACTTCTCCATCTACTTCTAGTAATTTAACAGGCTCTCCAGCCGAACCTTGTCGCTTTAATTGACTAATAATAGGGATTAGTAATCGCTGACGAGAAAACAAACCTAATTCTCTAATATCAAGCTGTTCATTTATTTGAGCTCCTGTAATTTGAGCTATAGATTGATTGATTAGCTCATTAGCTTTTTTATCTGTATCACTCTCTTCATTGTTATAGCGGGATTTTTCTACGCCATATTTCTCCCAAAATAACTGTTGTTTGTATTTTTCTTTCGCTTGTTCTTTTTCTTGCTTGAATAAATCAGCTTGGGTATAAGCTAATCCATCTAAAGATAACTTTTCTTCGCTTATTTTTTCAACGTTAGAAAAAACAACAATTTTATCCCTTGGTTTAAGTGGTAAATTATTAATCGCCAGATGATCACCAATAATATTTGCAAGTGAAAATTGGTACACTTCAATATTTTTAGCAACATCCACTTCTCGAATAAGCAAACTATAATTTAAATCCGCATTTTTCAATAAATGGCTATCGATACTGGGGAATAAATCACTAATTTTTTCCCCTTGATGCCATTGGTAATTACCGGGGCGGGTTGCAGCACCAATCACCATGACAGAACTATCAAAAATATCGGCCGTTTCCATCACCCTGATATAATCACCCGCGTGAACTTTTGCTATCGTTTGACTTTTATTAGATAAATCTATGTTGATAATAGTACGTAATTTATTTTGATTGTAACGTTCAACAATAGATGATTTAGGATACGCTTGTGGCAGCAGACCTCCCGCCATCGCGATAACATCAGCGAAATTTTCACTATCAGCTAATTCATAAATTGCAGGCCGACGTACTTGCCCATCAACTGTAACGGTTTTACCCACTGGAGCTATAAAAATAACATCACCTGATTGCAATGATTTATCACCAGAGGAATCACCGTGGATCAACAAATCATATAAATCTAGTCGACTGACCAATTTACCGCCGCGCTTTAATTGAATATTTCGTAAACTGCCAATATCATCAATACCTCCAGCGGCAAACAATGCGTGAGTTATCGTTGCTAATGAACTTAAAGTATAAGGCCCAGGTTTAAAAGCATCACCTAACACAAAAACACGAATGGAGCGAAGTTCTGCAAGGTTAATCACCACATCAACGCCAATAATGCGTTTTTTAATTTGCTTTTTAAGCAACAATTTCATTTCATTGAACGATAAGCCCGATACATTAAAAGCACCGATATTAGGGATAATCACCTGCCCTTCTCTATTAACAGGTAACTGATAATCAGCATTCTCTTTGCCAAAAAGTTGAATTGCAATTTTATCCCCGCTACCAATAATATGATTTTCGGGAATTGCTATATCCATATTCGGCGCAAAAGTAGCGGGCGCATTAGCAAAAACATCATAACCAAAAGGCTCTGGCTTTGTCGATAAATCATCAATGGGCTCATCACTACTTCCATCAACCTGAATAGGGTTTCCTAACGCATCAAATTGTGTACCGCGAGGATAAATAGTATTAGTTGGATTATTATTAAAATCAGATTGATTGTTGCTTTGCGTGGCTGCACCTGACATTTGTTGCTTAAGCGCATTAATATCTATCCCCATACTTTGTGCTAACGCACGCTGTTGGCTTTCAGGTAAATTTTTAAATTGTTTTATCTGCTGAGGGGTTACCTGAGCTGCTTGCGCAAAAACCATGCTTGTATAGGCGATAAACGCAATTATTGTTTTTTTGATCAATTTATTTTTCATATCAACATTTTAATTTAAGCAATTAAATAAACAGTTTATTTTAATGAAATGTTTATTAGCTGGTAATCAATAAGGTTATAAAATCATCTTCGTTAAGAAAGAAATTGTATAACTCCCCTTATTTAAGCTAATAAACACACCATAAGTAGCTGATAAGTTTATCAGTATAACTCTTAGCAATAAAGCGACATTTAACGGATTATTTACAGCGAACAACACTAATATTAGTGCAGTTTACTTGCCATTCACTATAAGCATAAGGTATAAAAGCGCCTAGCAATGCTCAAATCAACGATATAAATCAGGTTCAAAAAGTTTTTGATAATAATAATCACTTGGGTATTTAAGCTTTACAACAGTTTTGAGGAAGGATAATTTTATGAACAAACCTAACGCGGGTACGCTATTTGGCCACCCTAAAGGACTATTTCTTTTATTTGGTACTGAAATGTGGGAACGTTTTGGTTATTACGGCATGCGGGCACTTTTGGTACTTTACCTAGTAGCTAGTGTGCAAGATGGTGGTTTCGGCTGGACTAATGCTGAAGCATTGAGCTTATACGGCACATTTACTATGGCTGTATATTTAACACCGGTGTTAGGTGGCTGGCTTGCTGATAACTTTATTGGTCAGCGTAAAGCTATCATTTTTGGTGGTATTATTTTTTCACTAGGTTATTTCACTCTCGGTATTCCACAATCAATGATTGTAGGTATGGAAGAGACTGTATTTTATATTGGTTTAACCTTAATCATTACCGGAAATGGTTTATTTAAAGCGAATGTTTCAAGTTTAGTAGGAGACTTGTATGAAGAAGGGGATCATCGTCGTGATGGTGCGTTCACTATTTTCTATATGGGTATCAATTTAGGTGCTTTCTTAGCGCCAATCAGTGTAGGTGTTATAGGAGAACAAATTAACTGGCACTACGGTTTTATTTTAGCCGGCTGTGGTATGATTATCGGTTTGATTTTACAACTGACTTTAGCGAATAAATATTTAGGGGATATCGGGGTTGAGCCGTCAGCCAAGCGAAGTAAAGGGGAACAAAAAGCACATGCACCATTAACTTCTGACGATAAAGATCGTATGAAAGTTATTTTAATAATGAGTATGTTCTCTGTTATTTTCTGGGCTGGTTTTGAGCAAGCTGGTGGTTTGTTTACTATTTATGCCGCAGACTTTACCGACCGTACTATATTCGGCTTTGAAGTCGCAGCATCTTCTTTTCAATCATTAAACGCGATGTTTATTATTTTACTTGCTCCTGTTGTTGCTTCTGTCTGGATTAAAATGGGTGCTAAAGAACCAACATCCCCTAAGAAATTTGCAATTGCAATGTTATTTTTGGCTTTAGGTTTCTTTGTGATGTTATGGGCAACTATGGTTCAAGGCGGCGATGTTAGCGTAAAAGTTAGTATGTTATTTTTAGTATTTGCATACCTTTTTCATACATTAGGAGAACTATGTTTATCGCCTATTGGTTTATCTATGGTAACTAAATTAGCGCCACTTAAGTTTACATCACTATTGATGGGTATTTGGTTTTTCTTCACCGCATTATCAAATTGGTTAGCAGCTTTCATTGGTTCATTTGTTGGCGAAGGTCAAGAAATGGTAGATAACGCTGCTAATATCTTTATGGGTGTAGGCTCTGCCGCATTAGTGACGAGTGTTATTATCTTCTTATCTGCTGGTAAATTAGTTGGATGGATGCATGGTGCCGAAGGTGAACAACATGTCAGTCTAGAAGAAAAGCTTGAAGAAGAAATTTCGATTACAGCAACTCACGAAGGTGTGACAGAAAATCACAGCTAATTAATGTAATATTCAATTATAGCTAAAAACTAAAGCTAGCCGTTTACACTGCTAGCTTTTTTTGTTTTTATAAACTAACTTATTATTTTCTTAAGCCAAATATTTTGAAACGACCATCAGATAAATCAGTAAAACTGCCGACACGAGAGCAATTGCGCATGAAAATACGCCAATGCCGCCAGCAATTGTCCACTCGAAGGCAAAATCAAGCTTCAGCACTATTAGTAAAACGCTTAATTAGCCACAGTAAAGTAATTAAAGCTAACAACATTGCTCTTTATTTAGCTAACGATGGCGAACTCGACACTATGCCTTTTATTCAATGGTGTTGGCAGCAAAATAAAAATATTTTTTTACCCGTAATTCACCCTTTTAGCCAGGGTCAATTGCTCTTTTTACACTACACTAAAAATACAGTTATGATCACCAATCAATATGGTATTAAAGAGCCAAAATTAGACATTAGACAACTCTGTTTATTATCAGAGCTTGATATTTTATTTACCCCATTAGTTGCCTTTGATCATAAAGGAAACCGTTTAGGTATGGGCGGAGGATTTTATGATAGAACTCTCGCTACTTGGTTTAAGAACATTTCATCAAATATTCGTTTTAAAAAAAATCAACCGCAAGAAGTACGACCATTGAACAGTGCAAAACTTTCTCCGATAGGTTTAGCACACGATTTCCAGCAAGTTGATAATATCCCTAGTGAATTTTGGGATATTCCGTTACCTGAAATTATAACGCCAACAAAAACGGTTAAATTTACTGTAATTTAACTGTTATAATAGTGGTTAAAATAGGATAAATATAAAAGGTTACTAATGACACAAGATCAAATGAAAAAAGCCGCGGCACTCAAAGCTCTGGAATTTGTTGAGAACGATACTATTATTGGTGTTGGCACAGGTTCAACGGTTAACTATTTTATCGATGCCTTAGCAACCATAAAAAATAAAATTGTCGGAGCAGTTTCAAGCTCAGAACAGTCAACCATTCGTCTTAAACAACATGGCATTGAAGTTTTTGATTTAAATAGTGTTAATTGCTTAGATATTTATGTTGATGGTGCCGATGAAATTACCAAGCACATGGCAATGATCAAAGGTGGGGGGGCTGCACTTACCCGAGAAAAAATTGTTGCCGCTGTTGCGAATAAATTCATCTGTATTGCAGATTACACTAAACAAGTTGATGTATTAGGTAACTTTCCTTTACCTATAGAAGTTATTCCAATGGCTCGTAGCTATGTTGCCAGAGAACTGGTTAAACTAGGTGGAGATCCTGTTTATCGACAAGGTGTTATTACTGACAATGGCAATGTTATTCTTGATGTATATAATTTTGAAATAATGGATCCTAAAGCGCTTGAAACACAAATCAATGCTATTGTTGGTGTGGTTACCAATGGATTATTTGCATTACGTGGGGCTGATATTTTAGTACTTGGTAACAAAGATGGCGTTAAAGTGCTCAAATAAACAGCTAAACAAAGTCAGTCATTGGTAATCGAAAATAAAAATTTCAGGGCGACTAAATCAAACATTTAACGCTGTATATGATATATTATTTTTCATATGATTTATCGCTCTCAATAAAAGTTCAAAAAGCTTTAAAATCGAATCTTACAAGTTTAATTTTAAAGCTTTATAAAAGAAAAGTTTAACTGTGTTTGAATAGAAACGACTACTCAACTTTTTAGTGTGCGGAAATTAACTTGTTAATACCCATTTCATGTATATTATGGGACCACAATAACTCGTAATAAAATACAATACTCAAGGTTTTTGATATACATGCAATTTGATATTCGCTCGTTATTAGTCGCCGTAGCATTAACAAGTATATTTTGCGCAGGTGCGAGACTCTTACTTTGGCGAATGCATTCTTCCATCCCTGGCCTCGCTCACTGGACTCTCGCCGGTGGCGCGGGCACACTTTCGCTTATACTCATTCTCTTTCATGGAATACAACAATGGCCGCCAGCGTTATCTCTAGCACAACTATTTGTGGTAATTGGCTTGGTTCTAGCTTGGGATGGATTTCGACGTTTCATAGGAAAGTCTCCTGTATCACTTAAAACTATAGTCAGTATTACTAGCTTCGTGCTGATTTGGGTCGCAATCACACATTTCCAACATTCAATACAACTTAGGGCAATGGGTAATACTATCCTCGTTGCTGCATTATCAGCAATAATTGCATACGAATTACTTACTGTTCGCAAACCCACTGCACTCGCCATGCATGCCACAGGATGGATTTACGCGATCAATGCAGGCGCTTTTATTATACGAGCCATAATCACCGATCAAAGTGCACCTCCGACAGGACCTTTGAACCCCGATGGCTTTGCCGTTTTTATGCTGCTCTGGTGGTTATGCATGACAATCGCTATAACACTAGGAATGGTATTAATGACATCTGAACGACTTCAGGCAGATTTAGACAGTAAAGCCAACCGAGATCCACTTACAGGAGCACTCAACCGACGAGCTTTTTCGGTCATTGCTGAGAAAGAGATGGCCCGAGCTACCCGATACGACACTCCGCTATCTTTGTTAATGATGGATCTCGACAAATTCAAACAAATAAATGACAAATTGGGCCATGAGGCTGGCGATGTAATATTACGTCGATTTGTGACCATCGCAGGAGAAGCGTTACGTGATGAAGATGTATTCTGCCGCTTTGGCGGTGAGGAATTTGTCGCATTAATACCAAATGCGTCTGCTAAACAAGCACTTATTGTAGCAGAAAGATTGAGAACAGCCTTTGCCATAGATTCGCAAACTGTGGACAAGAGCCGATTATTCACAGTAAGCATAGGAATAGCAGAGCTTGCACAAGAAGAAAATATTGAAAACCTTCTATGTCGTGCTGATGTTGCTCTCTATATCGCGAAGAAAAATGGCCGAAATTGCTGTGAAATTTCCGAGGGCACTCAAAAACCAACAAAAGATGCAATCGGCTCTGAAAATATTCAGAGCTCCCAACGACATTAAACACAATTAAAATCACTTAATTGTAAAATAATACTTTAGAGTTTATATACTATATGCTATTTTAGCCACTTAGACGTCTAAACCAGAGTTTGGTTTTGATTTTATTCACAATTAGTTTGTTCACCGCTAGAAGGCATACAAATCTCATGAGTCAAAATTCATTAGCAAAAAATAAAATTAAAATTTTATTACTTGAAGGATTGCATCCAAGTTCCGTTGAAGAATTCAATGCGAAAGGATACAACAACATTGAATTCATTAAGACGTCATTATCCGAAAAAGAACTCATAAAAAAAATTGCTGATGTTCACTTTATTGGTATCCGCTCGCGCACACAATTAACCGACAACGTATTAAGTCATGCAAAAAAATTAGTAGCAATTGGCTGTTTTTGCATTGGCACAAATCAAGTTGAACTTGCTGCTGCACAAAAACGAGGTATTCCAGTATTTAATGCTCCATTTTCAAATACGCGTTCTGTAGCGGAATTAGTCTTAGGCGAATTACTATTATTACTGCGTGGTATCCCTGAAAAAAGCGCGATGGCACACCGTGGCCAATGGAATAAGTCAGCGGCCGGCTCTGTTGAAGCTCGCGGCAAAACACTCGGTATCATTGGATATGGCCATATTGGAATGCAGCTAGGCATTTTAGCTGAGACTTTAGGAATGAAAGTACGTTTTTATGATATTGAAACAAAACTTCCTTTAGGTAATGCAAGCCAAGCTACATCATTGAATGCACTTTTAGCTGAATCAGATGTAGTAAGTCTGCATGTGCCACAAACCAAGCAAACCGCAAACATGATCGGCGAAAAACAATTTAATGCAATGAAAAAAGGAGCCATATTTATTAACGCTTCTCGCGGTACTGTAGTGCAAATAGACACTTTAGCTGCGGCACTGGAAAGTAAGCATATTGCGGGTGCTGCCATTGATGTGTTTCCAACAGAACCTAAAGGTAATGATGAAGAATTTATTTCACCACTACGACAGTTTGATAATGTCATATTAACACCTCATATTGGCGGTAGTACTAAAGAAGCACAGGAAAATATTGGTTTAGAAGTTGCTACAAAAATGGTCAAATACTCAGATAATGGTTCAACTTTATCTGCAGTTAATTTTCCTGAAGTCTCTTTACCTGAACATTCAGGCACAGGTACAAGTCGACTATTGCATATTCATCAAAATCAGCCAGGGATATTAAACAAAATCAACTTAGCATTTGCTCAAAATAATATTAATATTGCTTCACAGTACTTACAAACTGATGATCAAATTGGTTATGTGGTTATTGATATTGAATCTCAAGACAGAAAGTTAGCATTGCAAGAGCTGAAAAAAATTGAAGGGACTATTCGTGCACGTGTGTTGCATTAATTAATCGAAAACGCCCTGTTTTATTTAATATTGATGTATTCAACTCTTCAATATTAAATAAAACAGCAAAATAATTATTTATTCAAACTAGCTAAAAATAAACCACATACATAACCATGCCGCAAATCCAGCAACAATATCATCAATCATAATACCGAAACCACCATGACAATTTTTATCTAAATAAGAAATAGGCCATGGTTTTAAAATATCGAAAAAGCGAAATAAAATAAAACCAGTTAATATACTTTGCCAACTGATTGGCATCATAAACATGGTGATCAACAAGCCGACAATTTCATCCCAAACAATTGCTCCATGATCATGGATACCTGCATCAGCGGCAGCTTTTCCGCAAATATAAATACCAAAAACACTCATTAATAAAATAATTACAGCAAGATAAACATTTGAAATTGAAGACATTAAAACAACTAAAGGCACCGCAGCTAAAGTACCAAAAGTACCAGGTGCTTTTGGTACTAAACCTGAACCAAACCCTAGCGCTAAAAAATGTATGGGATTTAAAATGTTGAA
>Ga0316202_10001093_pt1 | contig 23030 bp, 16 predicted proteins | sample 3monrhotite_MG_FD_204934 | JGI IMG/M metagenome (GOLD analysis project Ga0316202, IMG submission 204934) | Microbial mat bacterial communities from mineral coupon in-situ incubated in ocean water Damariscotta River, Maine, United States -... | ecosystem: Environmental > Aquatic > Marine >... | reverse complement strand
ACGTAGAAGAGAAAAGGTGATGAACTGAAGAGCCATCAGCCGTGTACTTAAAAAAGCGTATGCCCTGAACTCGTCAGGGCAAACACTTTCCCCCCCTCCCTAATCTGGGGTATGCGGGTATATTACCCGTCGCACGAAAATGTTCAAAGCCTTTTGAGCATTTTAATTGGATATACGCTCACACACTACGGTTAGTGCGGAACTACGATTTATATTTGGGGAGCTCAGCAACAAAAATAAGCTGAAATAAAAAACCGCAGCAATGGGGGCGCTGCGGTTTTTCATCAGAGCTTGGTAGCAATACGCGTGGGGAGCACGTGAAATACACATTAGCAGCTCATCATTATTTTAAAAAATAATATTTATTGATTCCTTATTCCTTATTTCTGATTTAAAAGAAGCGCAGCCTCTAATCTCGACGAATAGAGCAACTAAAATGAGCAAAAGGGTATTTTTTTAATTGCCGACAACACATTGTTAACGATGAACAGCTAACAGTAGATGCCGCTACAGACGCCATAGCCACTAAAAAACAACAGAGCAAAATATTAGACACTATCCATACAAACATAAAGGTTAATCAGCGGTTGATTTGAATGGCATTGCAGACAGCTCTTGTCACGTCAGCTCTTCCTCGACAATTAAACCTAACACATCCGTTAAACCTAGAAACCTCAGTTGGATCACGAAAGTCCGCGCAAGCTCTTTGCGCACCAGCCCTTTCAAGGTGAGTTACATACATTTTCGGAGCAAACTCTATGATTTTCCCTGCACGATTCTGTTTTTATAGAGTTCTAATACGACGCCTTTATTATTTAAGAAATATCTAAAGAGCGCTTGGAACCCACCTAACCCTATATTTACAGTGTTTTGTGCAAATGCTACAAAATCACATTGATTAATTTTTCACCTTGAAAGGGCTGTCTTTGCGCACCTAGCAAAGCAGAAAAATGTCTCATCACCAGTAAGGTGACCACGAATTTTTATGCTTCACTATGCACACCAATATCTTACGCGTCTTTTTCGCGCCCAACTGAGGTTTCTAGGTTAAACTTACTGCGAGCGACTAAGGTGCAGAAGATAAAGTGTTTTTCAGATTATTTTGGACGAAGGCGTATCATCCATACGGTGAGTTCAGTATGTTCTAAAAAAGACTTTAGATTCTGTGCCTTAGGCGCTCGCAGTAAGTTTAACGGATGTGTTAGGTTAAAGGGGTAACCAACCACTCATGACTGCACCACCCCAATCTGCCGTACTGCCGGGTTAAACAGGAACTCTCGCGCGCACTATCTGCGGATGAGCAATACAATAGCCCTGTACAAAATCAACACCTATATCACGCAGGCTTTCGAGCGTTTTTTCATTTTCAACAAATTCCGCAATCGTGTGCAAACCGGCAACATGGCCGATTTCATTGATCGCCTGCACAATCGCGAAGTTCATTGGGTCCATTTCAATATCACGCACAAATGAGCCATCTATTTTCAGATAGTCTACTGGTAGCGTTTTAAGATAGGAAAAAGAACTCAGGCCGGAACCAAAATTATCCAAAGCAAATAGACAACCAAAACTGCGTATTTCGTTAATAAATTTAACTGCCTCGCTCAAATTCGATATAGCCGCCGTTTCAGTAATTTCAAAACATAACAACTCTGGCGAGATATTGTAGTGCGAGATTTGCTGCTGGATATAGGTCGAAAAGTCGCTATCGCTAAGCGAATTACTCGAAATGTTGACAAAAAATATACTGTCACTTTTTTCGCTTGCCGACAAATTGTCGGCCAAATAAGCAATGACGGAACGCACCACCCAACGATCCAGTAAAGGCATAATGCCATAGCGTTCTGCTGCTGGAATAAAAGCGCCGGGCATAATAATGTTATCTTGCTCATCCAGCATACGCACCAAAAACTCAGCGCACCGGACGGTGCCATTAAAGCGATTGAGCGAGCGCATCTGTTGCTGATGCAAGACAAACCGACCTTCTTCCAACGCATTTTTTATGCGGGAAACCCATTGCATTTCAGTTTGCCGCCGCAACAATTCTGAATCATCATCCTTGTATACATGGACCCGGTCGCGCCCCATGTCCTTGGCCGCATAGCAAGCTATGTCAGCTGCACCCAATACTTCATCGGCACCCTGTGCATCTTTGGTGATTTTGGCCATGCCAATGCTGACACCAATACTGAAGCTTTTGTCACGCCAGACAAAACGAAAATCGCTGACCAGTTCTCGTAGATCTTCAGCGATCACTTTTGCTTTGTCCAACGGACAGTTTTCCAACAACAAGCCGAATTCATCACCACCCAGGCGTGCCAGAATATCATTGCCCCGCACCTCTTCCCGCAACAATAGCGCCAACTGACTTAACAGTTCATCTCCCGCCTGATGTCCGCAGGTATCATTGATCACTTTGAATTGGTCTAGATCCAGATACAACAACACATGAGAAATATTGTTGCACTTGGCAGAATCCAGGGCATTGTTGAGATGGCGGTCAAATTCATTACGATTAACCAAGCCAGTCAATTGGTCATGGTAAGCAAGGTGATGAACCGTCGCTTCTGCAAGACGGTGAGAGCGCCGCATCTCCGCTTCGCGCAATTCCCGCTCAATAGCAGGTACAAGACGCTTAAGGTTGTCCTTCATAATATAATCGTGTGCGCCCATTTTCATCGCGGCCACAGCAATGTCTTCACCCATACTGCCAGAAACAATGATGATGGGAATATCAGGCTTACATTCCACCGCGATCGTGATCGCTTCTTCAGAACTAAAACCGGGAATATTATGATCGGTAACAACGATATCCCAATTTTGATTTTGCAAGGCAAGCCGCATTGATGCACTATCATCAACCCGTAGCACAATCGGTTCGTACTGCGCACGCTGTAGCTCTCTCTTGAGCAGCATGGCATCATTTTCAGAATCTTCGACAAGGAGAACACGCAACGATACAATCATGCTCAGTTGTCCCCACGCTTCACAGATACCTCGTTCAATACCAACCAATACAAACCAAGCAGCTTCACCACTTCAATTAATTGATTGAAATCCATTGGCTGACGGGTATAACTATCGGCACCGTTTTCATAACTGGCGATAACATCCATTTCTTTTCTGAATATGGTGAGAATCACCACCACCATCAGCATCGTGCGTTTGTCTGCCAGCAAACATTGAAACACTTCCAGACCATTAATTTTTGGCCGTTGCGGGCCCAATAAAATTACCTGGGGCTGAATACGAGTATCACATCTCTCATATTTTCCAGCGCCAAACAGGTATTCCAACGCTTCTTCATCATCCCGCGCCACAATCGCTTTGTTAAGGATATTATTTTTTTTCAAGCCCCATAGAGTCAAAGCCTCATCATTCGGGCTGTCTTCCAACAATAAGATAACTTTATCCGACATCCGTTTCCCCTTTATATCTTTTGCATTATTAGCGTTCCTGCCCAAGATGCAAAAGTTCCCCCCCTTCAATCTAGTCGATATAGGGTTATTTTCCAGCTACACATTGGCGGGCAAAACAGCAAGCCCTGTACATGCTCCGCTAAAACCATATCTATTATATTGAAATAATGGTTCCTCTAATATAACGAATGAATACAACGTTATAACGTTGTATTCAAAAATTGCTCCGACGACAGAAAATAAGATGCCGAATTAATGCTGTACACAGCATACCGCAACCCCGCAAGCAGTCCACTTTTTATATTTATACGTTCTGAAGACGTATATGTCGTAGCTCCCTTAACAACATAACAAAGTGATAGCAACCGGTTTCTCTTACTGTTCAATATCACAATGCTCACAGGGATTAATCTACGAGTTTGTTTACATGCTCAACTCACATCGTGCATATTTACGGTATCGCTATCCAGTGAGATTTTTTTACTGGAACTCAACTGCTCTAGTGAAGACTCCCCGAGTGTAAAGTAAAATACAGCCCCGCCACCAATCTTCCCTTCCCCCCAAACTTTTCCACCATGTCGTAACACAATGCGTTTTACCGCCGCCAGACCAACTCCCACTCCCTCAAATTCCTCAGAATTATGTAATTTCCTGAAGGGTAAAAATAATTTATCAGCATACTGCATATCAAACCCGACACCATTATCCTTTACCTTATAAATCATATTTCCTGCGGACAATTCACCGGTAAACTCAACATGTGGCTGATCTGTTTTTTGAGTAAACTTCCATGCATTACTCAATAAATGGCTCAATAGTATGTTTATCAATTCAGCATCACCATAAGCAATCAATTGTTTATCAACAATGAATTCTACCTGATGATCTGCATATTCTTCTCTGAGTTTTTTCACCACGTCAATGGCCATCTGAGAAAGGTTGATTTTCTTCCGATACAATTCTTTACGGGTGACTTGGGAAAGAATCAGAATATCATCGATCATCTTTCCCATTTTTTTTGCACCACCGCAAATTTTCTTTAAATAACTTCGTCCCTCACTCTCAACAATTTCACCATAGTCTTCCAGCATCGCATCGCTAAACCCATTGATAGCACGTAATGGCACACGCAAATCTTGAGACAGGGAATGTGCAAATGACTGTAATTCCTGATTAACGGTTAACAATTCAGCCGTGCGCTCATTAACCACCTTTTCCAAATGTTCACGATAACGTTGTAATTCCTGATGAGCCTTGACTTGTTCATCAACATCAAACATTAGTCCCTGTAATGTAGGTGAGCGTGGATCATAAGTCGATTTATGCACACAATCACGCACCCACACCACTTTACCACTGGCATGATTTATTCGATATTCAATTTCAAAACTTCCATCAACGGAGGCAACATGACGATAAAAATTTTCGGCCATACCAAGATCATCTTCATAGACATGATCCAACCAGAATTTTTCTTCGTACCAATCGCCAATTTCATAGCCCAGCATAGCTTCTGCTTGTGGTCCTACATAAGTTATACGTCGTGAGTTTAAATCCAGTTCCCAAGGAATAACATTGGCTGTTTCGACTAATCGCCGGTAGTGCTCTTCTCTCTTTTCCAGGTTAAAATAGGATTTCTGGAGATTTGATAACATGGCATCAAATGCACAAGCCAGTATACCAACTTCATCTTTTCTGGTGCGCAAACCTGAATTAATTTCCCGGTGGGACATTTCAAACGACGTAGTCGTAATATGTTTGGTGAGCACAGATAAAGGTTTTATCGTGCTGCGTAAAACCAAATGAATAACCATCATCACTAACAACCATATACCGCCAAGTATCAGAGCAATGCTTTCCATTTTTTCTGTTTTTTCAAAACCATGCAACAACACATAGCCTAGTAATAACATCGAGGCGCATAATACAATACCAAGACTGACAATAACTCGTGTGTACAATCCCCAGTTCATCTTCTCTGCGACTTATGCCGTGGGAATCCGGGAAATTAAATCTTTACTGGCCATGGGTTGCTCATAAAAATAACCTTGCACATTATCACAGCCATGTTCACGCAGAAAAATGGCTTGCGCTTCTGTTTCCACGCCTTCAGCAGTCACCAAAAGTTTGAGTCGGTGTCCCATGGCAATAATAGTATCGATGATAGCGGCATCATCTTCATCTGTGGGAATATCCGCAACAAAGGATTGATCAATTTTCAACACATCCAGTGGGAAGCGTTTCAAATAGCTCAATGATGAATAACCGGTACCAAAATCGTCAATGGCAATGCGAATACCCATTTCGTGGAAAATTTCCAGGGTTAACAGTGCTTCTTCAGGGTCTTCCATCACGCAGCTTTCAGTGATTTCCAGTTCAATCATTTCTGCAGCAACATTATTCTCTGTAAGCACCTGGCGAATCATCGTCACCAAACCTTTATCACGAAACTGGCGTGCCGACAGGTTAACTGCAATCGGCATCGGTTTGCTGCCCGCCTCAATCCAGGCATGATGGTCTCGGCAGGCTTCACGTAAAATCCACTCACCCACAGGAATAATCAAACTGGTTTCTTCCAACAGCGGTATAAATTTTCCTGGCAACACTAGCTCTTCACTACTACGTTGCCAGCGCAGCAACGCTTCCACACCGATGATCGCCCCCGTTTCCAGTGACAACTGCGGTTGGTAATAAAGTTGGAATTCCTCGCGTTCCAATGCGCGGCGCAACGCACTCTCCATTGACAACCTGTCATCTGCATCTGCATTCATGGATTTCTGATAGAGATGATAGTTGTCACCACCATCGCGCTTGGCGACATGCAATGCCGTGTCGGCAAAGCGCGCCAGTTCATCAAACTCCGTTGTATCATCCGGGAAAAAAGACACGCCAATACTGGGTACTAAAAAAATCTCTCTGCTTTGTATATAGAAGGGCTCAGCAAATGCATCAACCACTGTTTGCAATAAACTATCCGCCAACCCATCATGATCAATGTCTGTTATCCCGACACCAAACTCATCACCCACAAAGCGCGCAACCAAATCCTGTTGACGCACACAACCTGCCAGGCGTTGGCCAACCTGTTGCAACACCCGATCTCCCACCTGGTGACCCAGAGTGTCATTAATATTCACGAACCGGTCAATATCAAAATGCAGATAAGCTACGCGCTTACCACTACGCCGCGCACGCGACATGGCCTGTTTGCACCGTTCCCGAAATAGAACACGATTGGGTAAATCCGTCAAAGCATCGTAGTACATAAGATGCTGAATACGATCTTCCGCCTGTTTTTGTTGGCTCATATCGGTAAAGCCACCAATCAAATGTGTCATTTGCCCGGTCGCATCAGTCACGGCACTAATGGTTAGCCATTCCGGAAACACTTCACCATTTTTTCGCCGATTCCAGATTTCACCCTGCCAGTAACCATTAGCATTAATCGATTGCCACATGCCAGAATAAAAACTCTCATCATGTCGGCCTGATTGTAAAATGCTCGGTCGTTGACCAATAATCTCCGCTTCCGAGTAACCGGTAATTTCGGTAAAGGCCTTATTCGCTCGCAGAATACACGCTTCCCGATCAGTGATCATTACCCCTTCCACACTGGATTCAAAAACCTTAGCCGACAAATGCAGATCTGCTTCCGCCCGTTGGCGGGCACGACGTACTTCGGCTTCACGTAATTCGCGTTCAATAGCGGGAATCAACCGTACCAGGTTATCTTTCATAATGTAGTCGTGCGCGCCAGCCTTCATTAGCGAGACTGCGGACTCTTCGCCCATGGCACCAGAGATAACGATAAATGGGAGATCGATACCGGTTGAACGCAGCAAAGCCAACGCTGCTGGGCCACTGAATTCCGGCATATTATAATCAGATAAAATAATGTCCCATTCGCGCACCTCCAAGGCCGCACGCATAGTTTCAGGGGTGTCCACCCTTTTGAAAGAAGGCGTATAACCTCCCTTTTTGAGTTGGCGCAACGTCAGCGCCGCATCGTCTTCAGAATCTTCAATTAATAAAACGCGTAGAGGTTTCATTTTATCTGAGTAATCCCTTCACTGATCCTGTTTGGTTATCGGCCTTTATTCAACACAGCGCAAACCCCCGGCAAAATACATACCATAACCGGCACCAGCACGTTTGTGCATGTACTTGATACACACAATGCACCAGTATTTCAAATATTACCAAGACAGAAAACAGCTAACTCATTGATTTATATCTTATTTTCATCATGGCGGATATTCTGCGTCCCTGAAAAAAAATGGCGGGTCTGCTATTCTACGTGATCCGACTCCAAATTCACCAACAGCTTTACACTATGCATCACATGCTACAAACATACTTCGCTCTATTGATTACCTTTTTCTGCCTTTCAGTGACACCCAGCCAAGCCGAAACAGACATCGCAGAAAGAAAAAGTGACCAGCAGCAACTCCAATTAATATTGCAGGAGCTGGAGCAGGCTACCCAACAACGCCAGCAGCAAAACAGACAGCTTGAGGCATTATCCCATCAACTTGGATGCAACTGGACATTAATTCGTGCCTACGAAACATGCAGACAACTGCATGAAAATGACCCAGACGGACACTTAAAATGTTCGGAGACAGCCAAGCAAAATGTGACACGATGCTTAAAAAATGGTGGGAAAAAATAGCTATTACGGGAAAACGTAGAATACAAACCAGGAAAAATAGCCTGTATTACTGTTTCTTTTGTTTGTTTTTAGCGCAATGCTCAGTCCATCTACCGAATCTTAAGTTCTGCAATAGTTCTGCAATGCGATAAAACCTACAACGTCTCTGGTATGCCTCGACAAGCGGGGCATTGTTTTAAATATGGCGAAGAGGCAGGCAGCCAAAACCCCGTATCAGCGCGTCTCATTCAACAGCAATAAATCTCACTTAACTGTCATAAGGCACTGATTAAACATGTAAAACTTTCTCATTGAATCTCTCCCAGTGTTTTTCAATCTCATCCCCAAGCATGGGTATACTTACTCTCGGTGATCAGCTCCAAACCAAGCCTAAAGTACTCAATAAATTAACTGCTGTAAAAGTAACCAACACAACCCGGCTTCTATGCTGATGGTGGAAACCTGTATATCCAAATCAGTAAGAGTGGATGCAAATCCTGGGTTTTCCGCTACCGACGGAATGGCAGGCTAAGAGCTATGGGGCTAGGCTCATTCCCAACGGTTTCACTTGCCGATGCCAGAAAGAGAGCCACAGCCCACAGAAATACTCTCACCGAAGGAAAAGACCCTCTATATGCTAAAAAACAAGACCTCATAAAGCAAAAGCTAAAAGAATTTGAATCTATGACTTTTATGCAGTGTGCTGAAACCTATATTGACATCCATAAGGCAAATCCTGAAGAGAGGACGAAAATGAAACGACCTCACCGGGTTCCTCTTACTGACGGAATGATGGCAATCCTTCGTGCAATGGAACAAATCAGAAATAACGAATACCTTTTTCCTGGTCAAAAACAAAGCAAGCCCATTTCTAATATGGCCATATTGAAGCTACTTAAGCGCATGGATCGCCGAGATATTACAGTGCATGGTTTCAGATCCACATTTAGAGACTGGGCAGCAGAAACGACTGACTTTTCAGGTGATGTTGTCGAGATGGCCCTGGCGCATAAAATCCAGAACGATATAGAAGCGGCATATCGACGGGGTGACTTATTGAAAAAACACCGTACTTTAATGATCGAGTGGAATAACTACTGCTGTAAGTCATAAGAAACCAAATTTGGCATGGATGCCTTCATCTGTATCAGTTCCGACTAAATCAAGCGTCCACCCTGTTCGTCGAACAGGGTACTTTCCCCATAGGTACTCAAGCCCCACAACACCCACATTTATTTCTTATATTTAATCAATTAAGTGATTTTTGGTTGATACACCTTATTATTTCTTCTTTTTAAGTATTTATTGATTTCCCAACCACTAATCAACTATAATTTCTCATATAGGAGAAATATTATGGCGCGAACAATCACACAACTCCCCCTTCCTGAATCCCCCATTGTCGATTCAGTAGAAGCCTTTGGTGCATTTGTGCGAAGTCTGCGTACCCAGCAACAACTGCGCATCAATGATGCCGCTGCGCTATGCGGTGTTTCGGTTCAACTGCTCTCAGACCTGGAGAATGGCAAACGCTCTGTGGGACTAGATAAGGCACTGGCGGTAGCCCAGCAACTGGGGCTTAGTCTATTGGCAATACCTAAATCAAAACTGCCACAAACAATCACTGCCATTAAGCATCAATCATCATGAACACTATCAATCTATCAGCCTGGATAGGTGAGCAACAGATTGGCACCTTAAGCTATCACGACGATACAGGCCGCTTCTCTTTTTCATATGAACAAGCGTGGACGGCACAAACAGGTGCCTACCCTATTTCTCCTGCGCTACCCTTCCAACGTCCCGACAAACAGACCGATGAGCTGCACTCCGTGAATGTACGCCGCTTCTTTGAGAACCTGTTGCCCGAAGGCAAAGCGCTTGAAGATGCCGCCTCGGCCCATGCCGTTTCGAAAGGTAATTTGTTTGGCCTGCTACGCTGGCTAGGCCAAGAGAGCACAGGGGCACTCGCCCTACTCCCTGAAGGCTCCACGCCCGCACAGGTTGATCCCGTCATACGTGAAGTCACCTTTGAGGAACTCTCAGAACGCATCCAAGGCCGAGCCAATCGCCCCTTTAATGTATGGGATGGCCGTGTGCGTATGTCCATTGCCGGTTATCAAGATAAGTTATCAGTCTATGTCGATGACAGCGGAAAGCTCTCCCTAGTGGAAGGTGTACTGGCGTCTACGCATATCCTCAAACCTGAACCAATGAATCCTAATCTTTCCAAACTGGTGGCCAACGAACACTTCTGTTTAAAACTAGCCGCTACCTTAGGGATACCCTCTGCCGAGGTAGAAATTCTGCGTGTACCCGAACCAGTATTAATGGTTAAGCGTTTTGATCGCATCAAACACCACTCGCATGTAGAACGCTTACATGTTGTAGATAGCTGTCAAGTGCTCAACCTGAGCGTTAACCATAAATATGAACGTAATTTCGGTAATGGACGTGATGTCGCCAATATTCGCGATGGTGTCAGCTTCGAAAAACTATTCTCCATCGCAGCACTCACTCAGTCGGCAGCGGCGACCCGCATGACACTGATACGTTGGACCATACTGCAATACCTGATTGGTAACAGTGATGCCCACGGCAAAAATCTCTCGTTTTTGGTTGAACCCGGTGGGCTACGCCTTGCCCCTGCTTATGATTTGGTTTCAGTATGCGTTTACCCTGACATCGAACATGAATTGGCTATGGCGATCGGTGATGAGTTCGACATTACCAAAATCCGTGCCTTCGATTGGGCTGACTTTGCTGAACGTTGCGGTTTAGAACGTAGGCTACTGGTGCGAGAGATGAACAGAATGATCAAAGTGCTGCGAACGCAGTTACCTAAATTACTGGCTCTACCTGACTACACCGCTGATGAGCAGGCAACACTTCAAAAAGTTTCTAACCTGATTATAAAGCAGGCAGAGCAACTGGAAGCCGATGCGAAAATGATAACGAAAGTGGCTATAGAGTAGGAGGTTTAAGCAACTCTCTAACAGGGATCAAACCTCACACAACACCAAATTGACGCGCCAAACCCGCCACCGATGCCCCCAACCTAATTTGATCATGGGGAATCAATAGATACCCCCACTCTTTCCCGCCAAATTGCTTTGCATGCTCATTCGCATATTTACACCACTGTCTAGCCGCACGGGCTTTTTCTTGAACCTCCTCAACTTCCACCAGATCGGCACGTTTGGGTTCAATGATATATTTTGCGTTATCTGTTTCCACCACAAAATCAGGCTCGTAATAACGTCCTTCACTGTGGCGAATAATGAACTGTTTACGCGCCGGTTTCAGCCACTTTCTCACCGTGCCATCATCTTCCAGCACCATCGCTAAACGCTGCTCACCCTCGGCAGAATCAAATTTTTGATAGGGATAGCAACACTTCTCAAAACCAGTAAACAGCATCTGACGAATACGTGACTTTTCTGTCACTGGCTGACGAAAATTGCGCGGCTGCTCCCCTTCTGGCAGTTCAAGTAACAACGGCTGCAAAACTTCAAAACCTTGTGTCACCTTGCCGGTATAGTTGGTTTGCGGCAAGACAATATGCTTATCCAACTGCACCCAAATAAACTTGCCTAACTGTTTACGGTAGGCCACTAAGGCCTTACGTACTTCGTCAACATCATTGTCATACAGCACCTGAAGACGCTCAACCACCTGCCCTGCCAGCTTGTAAAGCAGATCCGCATGGCCGTCATAATCAATATCATCATAATCCACCAACTCATTGATTAAATAGTCTTCCAAACGGCGCTCTCGACGATAGCCGCCCTGGGTTTGAATGCTGGTCTGTTTATTGTCCGTCAACTGTTTCAATATCAACGCTTCACTCACTGGCGGATAGTTAATGGCCTCCAAGTTAACCAGATCAAAATTAGCAAAGTAGTAGCTTTGGTTCATGCTGTCGGGATAGACCACAATATTGGGAATATCGATAGTGCTCGCCGCCACTTGTTCAGTAGTTTGTTTAACCACTTCATCCAATAGAACCTGTTGTTCAGCTTCTTGCTCTGGCGAAAAACCCGCCAACTCTGGTTGTGGGCCTTGTTGTATCGCTAGCGCTTCCGCCACCTTCTCACGAATACGAGTTTGAACTGCCGCTTCAGTCAACTCTTTAGCACTGTTTAATTTTTTCTCCTGCTGGCGAATCACATCCAAGGTGATTTTTGCCACTGCCGCCTTACGCGGATCAACCGTAGGCTCCTTGGTCGCTTCCACGCTAGGGGCCAGAACATCCTCACCTTCACTATCCATTTTAGGCGCTTGACCAGTCACAGTGGTTTCTAAAATAGAGGGGGTTTCTATCAAGCGACTTCGACCAGCGGGAATATCACCCGACTCACCAATGGTGATCGACTCATGAATAATGGAATCCGGCTCATTGGCGCGATCAACAATCTCTTGAAAGCGATCATGAGAGATAATAGTCAAACGATCCACCACCGCATCACCGGTACGATACCCATAAGGCAAGCGCAAGCCACGACCAATGGTCTGCTCGGTTAATATCTCAGCCGCTGATGCTCGCAATGGCACGATGGTATAGAGGTTCTTAACATCCCACCCCTCTTTCAGTTTATTTACATGAATCACAATCTCGGTATTGTTATCGTGCTCCACCGCCAACAAACGCTGCATCGCCTCATCAGACTCCTCCGCCCCTTGGTTGGAGTGCACCTCAATCACCTTATCTCGATAGCGGCCATCAAAAAATGCCTTGGATTCGATCATCGTCTTCAGCTCACCCGAGTGCGTGGTATCTTGCGCCACCACCAACATAAAGGGCTTTATCCGCTCGACCTTATTTTCATAAGCGTAACGCTCCAACTCCACCCGCACATATTCGTGGTGATGAATGCCATCCTCTAATTTAATCACCTCAAGCTCTTTTGGCCGATCTTTAAACACACTCGGGTCAAAGTCTTTGCGCGTGGCGACCGCTGGCACCTTAACGAATTGATCCATCAAAGCATGGGCCAGCGGGTAATGATAAAGAATGTTTTTGAACTGGCGCGGCTTCGCACCAATGGTTTTTGGGGTTGCTGTTAGCTCCAATCCCAATATCGGGTTCAAATCACTAAGCGCTTGGGTGCCTGACTTGGCATGATAGCGATGCGCCTCATCCATCAGCACCACCAAGTCATCCAAGCCCGCAAGATATTCGAAATAGGACTGCCCCAAGGTCTCTTGCAAACGACGCATACGCGGCACGTTAGATTTCTCTGCACCTTTTTTATTATCCTTGGCATTAATTTTGGCAATGTTAAAAACATTGATCACCGGCCCGACATCGAACATATCGCGGGTGAGATGAATCGTCTCATCGTGGCGCACGCCCCGGCCATCCGCATAGTTATCACCGGTGACAATCACCGGTGGTTTAATCGCAAGCTCAGGAATGCCTTTGAATACATATTTAGGGGTATTGGGCGTGAAGTCATCAATCAGTTTTTCATAAATGGTCAGGTTAGGCGCAATCACTAAAAAGTGGCTGCTACGGCGAGTGATATAGAGATAGGCAATAAAAGCACCCATCAAACGGGTTTTACCCACCCCCGTGGCCAAAGCAAAACAGACGCTAGGGAAATCACGCTCAAAGTTTTGAAAGTGTGGCTGAACCTCACGCACCTGTTCAAGCATCTCATCCAAGTCGGGTGATTTGCTCAGCTGCATGCGGTCTAAAATATCCGCCAGTAAGGTGAGTGATTTTTCTTGCGGCTTACGCAGTGACAGCCGATGGCCAATTTGGTGAACGGTAGAGAGTGACGACATGCTAACTCCTTTTAAAACAGGCTGCTTTGACCGGGCTTGTTGGTTTTATTATCTGGCTCAACCTCATCCAGTGGCTCAGGCTCTTGCTCTAGCAGTGCCTTCACATCCAGACTGTAATCATCACGGCCCCATTCACAGCGATCCAACACCGCTTGCGGAATTTTTTTAATCGTCAGGTTAGTGACCTCTTTCGGCAACGTACGATGGGCACGACAGCAGAGCATTAATGAACGCTCTGTGCCTAACTCGGCACTGATCATTCGCAGCTGCTCCAAGCTCAAAGCTTGGGTAGTGGCATAGATAAAGTCCCGTTCGGTGGAGTAACCTTGGTTCCAAAATTCCGTCTCACTGGGCGCATAGGTATAACCCATGTGTTTACACATCGCCTCGGCTAACATGGCAGCGTTATATTCGGGGTTAATGATCGGGCGACCCCAAGCATCTTCTAAAATCAAAGAGGGTGCGAGTTTGTAGTAGCGAAAACCACCGCCGCCACGCCAGTTGACAGATTCGGATATGCCACCGGAGTCTTCACCATCAATGACTTTTTTCAGACGGGGGATGATGTGGGTGTGGCAATGATCACCTAGTTCGACCATGATCCATTTACGACCCATTTTTTGAGCGACTGCGCCGGTGGTGCCTGAGCCTGCGAAGGAGTCTAGAACTAAGTCACCAGGATTTGTTGCAATTGTCAGAATTCGTTCCAGTAACCGTTCAGGTTTGGGAGTATCAAATGGCGGAGCACCTTTTAGCAATTTGTTCAAATGATCTCGTTTTGCTTCTTGATTATGGCCAGCTTCATCCGCAGTCCAAAATGTGCGTGGAACGACCCCACCCTGAACATCAGTTAAATAACGCTTAACAATGGGCATCCTATTTCCATCTTTACCGAAATAGGTTCGTTTTTCCGTACAAGCTATTTCAAATGTCTCTTTAGAGAAAACCCAGTATCGCCCAGGAGGCGGGGTAACCACGCGACCGGATGGCAACGTTATTTCGAACCTCTGTTTTTCAGAGCCACTCTTGGCAGTTCCATTATCTCCCTGAAGCCAGGGACCACGAGGATCGTTATCGGTATTTCTATAACGCTTCTCCTGCTCGGAAGTTCTAGGCAAAAAATTTCTCACTGATTTCCATTTCTTTCTATCCGAAACATATAGAAGAATGTGATCATGTGCAGAAGAAATATCAGTATCACTTCGGCGTCCTTTATCTTTTTCCCAGGCCAAGGAAGCCACAAAACCTTGTCTACCAAATATCTCGTCGCATAAAATTTTTAGGTAGTGTACTTCGTTGTCATCGATTGTGATCCACAACGAACCATCGTCCGACATCAATGTACGAATTATTTCCAACCTATCCCGAATTAAACTCAACCAAAGAGAATGCTCTAACCCATCATCATAATGAGTAAATGTACTACCCGTATTGTAAGGCGGATCAATAAACACACACTTCACCTTTCCCGCATACTCCTGCTCCAACGCCTTAAGCGCCAGCAGATTATCGCCAAAGATCAGTTGATTATCAAAACAGTCATTCTCACTAATCCGCTTTTCAGCGTGATAGGATTTCTCTGTATCTTCCAGCAGAATGCGGGGTTCTAACTTGGGTCGGTTTTCTTTTCCGATCCAAGTGAGTTCAAGTTTGGGTTTACGTGCTTTGCTCATAAATACTTCTTTGTTTTCGTTAATACAGAGGCTTCTACCGATCGTCCAGAATACTCATTATTATTTTGCTAACGCTTCAATTTGCTGCAACCAAGCCTGAAAATGTGGACAGGCTTGGCGTATGGCATCCAAGCCAATATCAGCTGCAATCAATGGGCCGTGTAAGGTTTTTTTGTAATGCGGCATCGCGGCTTGAATCCGTTTTGAGGGGGCTGTTTGCGGGCTATCATTAATCTCTTCTGGGGTATCACATTGCTGTGCGGCCTCTTGGAGTTTTGCGATGGCGTTAGCAGAGTTATCCATCCAGTCAGCAAACTTTTCTGGGTTGGTGAACAGCAGCGCCTCAAATTCATGGGTTAACAGGTTGGGAATAAAGTTGGCTTCGCTGATGTCTTCAGTCCATTTTTGTTCAAGATAGTCTACTTTTTGGGTGCCTGTGCAAAAAACAAGATATGCAGTATCCTTTTTCCCTGGGAAATCACTTGGCAGTCCGTATAGATCAAACAGGGTACTGATAAAACAGCCAGGATCCTCGCGACATAATCGAATCAGTTGGTGGCGAATTTTACCGTAATGCTTTACTCCGCCACGATGACCGGGGCTGGTAAGTATGATAATCGGCTCTATGAAAATTTGCTGCAATGCGTAGTGTGGCGCTAACACATCTCGCACAAAGGTCTCTTCGGTCTGCCCTTCTACCAGTAGCTTGAGGCGAATCATCGAGCAGGTCTCCCGCCCAGTAGGTTTTTCTTCCACAGCTCACCCAAGGTGTAATCTTCCAACCACTCTTTCAGCGCGGTTTCATCTAGGCGTTTAAAGGTGGATGCACTGTTCTCACGATTCACAACGATAAGGTCTTCTGCTGCAAATTCATTCACCAGCTCTACTGACTGGGTAGAGATGATCAGCTGGTGCGCCTCTGCCGCTGAGCTCATTAGGGCGGCTAATACAGCAATAGCATAAGGGTGCAGGCCTAACTCTGGTTCATCAATGAGTATCACGCTGGGCATGTACGCTTCAGGTTGAAGTAGCACCGTTGCCAAACAGATAAAACGCAGCGTGCCATCGGAAAGTTCATTGGCTTTAAAGGGGATGTCTTGATTTAGCTCGGTCCATTCCAATTGAATTTTATCCACATTATCGGTGGTTGGCCGTAAATGAAAATCACCAAAAAATGGGGCAACCAATTGAATGCTTTTCACTATGCGTCGATAGTGGCTTGGGTGTTGGTTTTTCAGGTGATAGAGATAAGCGGCGAGATTGCTTGCATCTTCCCTTAGGTATTGATTGTCATTGATACCGTGTATTTGTTTAACTTTGGCGGTATGACTGGTGTCATGGAAATGGTAGACGCGCCAACTGCGCATGGCGGGTACTACAAAGTCATAAATGGCAGTGTTTCCCTTTTGAGATTCCACACAAGTTTCAAAGTGCCCTGCCTTTGGCTGCCAATCGCCGTGCATATTCCACCAAAGAGATTCATGGTTGAAAATCATTCGATTATCATCAGTGGGGGCTAATTCAAATTTATAACCATTATTGCCAAAGTATAATTCGGCGTTTAATTTTTCAGTCTGTTTTCGACCAAAGTGCAGCAGCGCATCTGGCCCACCCGCAGTACCTACCGCGAGTTGAAGTTTTTCATCCAGCATTTTAGAGATAAGCTTAAAAAAACTAATAAAGTTTGATTTACCTGCGCCATTGGCACCAATCAAAACATTTAGGCGGCCCAGCTCTAATTCACATTCGGCAATGGATTTATAACCCTCTAGCTTAAGCCTGCCCAGTTGATGAGAGTCGTTAACTTTTTTAATCATTTCACACCTTCACTATGCCGTTGCATTCACGGCTTGCCGCAAAAAGAGTGAGCTGTAATTCGCGATTGCTCACTAAGCGATACTCTGGCCGTTGAGTACTTAGTTTTTCGCTTTCACTCAGAATAGTCGGCACGCCTTCGCCCCGTCGCTCAATTAATGACTGGCGGCCGGTTATTGGGTCGGCATGGTAATAACGACTGAGTAGATTGACGATGGTTTCGTTCCGGGTCACGGTGTTTTCACTCAATGCTTCGATTGTAAGGCTGTTAGACAATTCACCGGGGGATGCTATCTCCATCCGGTCTGAAAACATATGAATACGAATTCGACTGCCAGGCATCGAGTAGTCGCGATGTGCAACGGCATTAACTATCGCCTCGTATACTGCACCCAGATGATATTGTGGAATGTCGATACGCCCCGGTGCTTTTACCGCTTCCACGCGCATGTTTTTTCTGACGAACTCATACGCCCCTTGTATCTGTTGATCCAAGGGACCAGTGAAGTCTTGCGCATCTTGTTGATATTGCGCATTGCGCTCTATACCGCTATAGGCGACACATTGTACATAGGCCGATGGCAAAAACTCAGTGGCATCAGCCGTTAACAACAATACTCCAGCAATAGAGAGGCAATCATCACCCGCATCATTTTTTGCCAATAAGTGGAGCTTATGCAGCTGCTCACGCTCTGCTGTGGTGGGCTTTAAAAAACGCGCCTTTAGGCTGCTGTCGATATCCGTTAGGTTACTTTCATATACTGGGTTTTCATCAAACCGAATCAATCGTGATTGGCTGCGCTGCTGAAACAAGCGGCCTAATGCATCTTGGGTGAGTTCTCGCTTTGTTGATCCCACACGTTGGTAATAACGACCACCACAACTGTGTACCATGATGCTGCGAGGAACTTCGGCATGAATAACCGTTTGCAGTTCGCCATTGTTATCCGGCAGCTGCAACAGCCGGGTATGAAGGGTGAGCGCAGGCTGGACGCGTTGTTGGCTAATATTAACCAGCCACTCCTCTACTTTGGAGACATCATCGGCCGAGATACCACTCACGTCTCGGGTGGTATCATCGACTCCCAGCACCAAACGCCCCCCTTGCGCATTAGCAAAAGCGACTAACTCCAAGCCAATACTCTCGTTGTTCAATGCGATACGCCCATCTTTGAATGAAACCGCCTTGAATTCAATACTCGAGTCTTCACCCAGCCGGATATGGTAGAGCAGGTCTCTGACTAATTTTTCTCGATCCATTATCAAAAGCCCCTATGCGTTCAATGTCCAACGAATGGTAAACAGCGTTTGAATTGAAGGTGTCAATTCAAGTTTGACTTCAATATCATCAAGCAGCTTGTCCTCTTCCTGCTCGATGGCTTTTTTTGCTTCATGGTAGCTGGCCATCGCACGGTCTCGTTTACGTTCATGCTGTTTGATCTCCCGCTTGGCTGCCAGTTTCTCTTGCAAGGAGGCTAGTTGGCGGCTGGCTCTTTTCTGATCTTTTATCTCACGATCCAGTTCATCGATCGTCAGCTGTAACGCTTGGCGACGATCATCGGCCCAGCGCTCCAACTTGCTATTTTCTTGCTCATAATATTGCTCTAGTTTTTGCTCTGTCTCTTGGATTTTTATCTGCTGCTCTGTACTAAGCTGCTCTGCTAGCTTATTTTCATCAATTGGTACAGTGTTATCACTGACTGATGCGGGGATACGCAGCAGCCTTTCAGCATCTTCTACCGGTACGGTATCGCCACTATCGGTCATCGCAACCACTAATAGGTGCTCTTCTTTAATATCCGCATAGCGCAGTGACAGTTTGTTGACCTGTAAGCTGCCGGACTTTCCGATATAAGGCTGTAGTGAAGCATATTGTCCCTCTAATGATGCGCCATGGGAAAACGTTAGCTCAACAGCTGGCATGGGTGCTTGATCGGGTTGGCGTGCTTTTGCTTTATGCACTAACTCCCAGGCCAACATATGCTCTTTTGATTGCAGACGAAAAAATTCTGCATCGTTTTTTTCTGCTTGCTCCCAACTTAAATCAAAGCGTTGGCCAGCATGAAAGAAGTGGTTTCTTTCGAAGGTTGCATCGGGCAGCTCTGCCCGCACCAGGTCCATTAGCATCTGTCGATAGCCATCCAAAAAATCATTGGATCGATCCCGGCGGGATTTAAGCGCAGCGACCACATCACGATCAAAATGATTCAGCAGTGTTTGACGGGTTTGCTCTTCTCTTACTTGCAGGTGCTCATCGAGTTCGTCTTGAAGGCGGTCAAATTCATATTGAATCTGTTCATCATCACGGCATTTTTGATAAATCTCGTAGATGCGTTTTTCGATATCAATATTACTTTCAATCGCACCAAGAATTTCATCCGACGCACCGAACACCCCCTCAAACAGCTTGAACTTTTCACTTAGCAGGGTAAATACCCGCTCATCCGCTGGATTTTTTCGGTTAACAAAATTCACTACCACCACATCATTTAGCTGGCCATAGCGATGAATACGACCGATGCGTTGCTCCACTTTTTGTGGATTCCAGGGGAGATCATAGTTGATCAACAGGGAACAAAACTGGAGGTTAATACCTTCGCCACCCGCTTCTGTGGAGACAAGAATATCGGCATCATCACTTTTGAACTGCTCAACTAAAGCGGCTTTCATATCCGCCGTTTTTGACCCAGTGATACGGCTACTACCCGCATGCTTTTGCAACCAAGCTTTATAGATTGCCCGAGACTCGGAATCAGAATTTGATCCGTTAAGCAGTACAACCCGACCGGTGTGGCCGTTACTTTCAAGCTTAGACTTTATATATTGCTGGGTACGACAAGATTCGGTAAAGATGACGGCTTTACGCTGACCACCTTGGTTTTCTGTCATATCAAATGCTTTTTCCAGCACGGTAATCAGTGCCTTTCCTTTGGCGTTGCTTTCAATACGTTCAGCTAATGCTTTGTAGGCTTTCAGATCAGCTATTTCTGCCTCTAACGCGACCCCATCAATCTGTTCAGTTACATCATCAAACACATCTCGCCAGTCATCAGATTCCTCTAGATCACCTAGCACGCCATCATCCAGCAGTTTTTTATCTTCTAGGCGCTGAATCATGCGTTCTAATGTGCCAACAATCGCATAGCTTGATGAGGCCAGTGTTTTACGCATACCAATCGTGACGAGGTGGCGAGCATTGGGCTTTACTGAATAGAGGTAGGGTCGTTGCAAATACGCTGATATTTGCTGATACAACTCCCACTCATCCTCATGGGGAGTAAAGTCCTGGGTTAACGAGTAACGGTTAGTAAAGTTAACCCCGCCCTCTTCCTGAACCTGTCTGCGCAGTGTTCTATGGCAAAGTGGCTTAATACGTTGTTTTAAATCAGCCAGGCTGTTTTTATTTTTTTGACGATTTACATAGAGCGTTTTGAATGAGTTGATATCACCAAAATAGTGCGGGTCGATCATTTGAGCTAAACCAAATAACTCTTGCAAATTATTCTGCATAGGGGTGGCTGAAAGCAAAACTTTTGATTCGGCATGTAGCGTTGCCTGCTGGATGTTCTTTGCTGTTTTGTTGTCCCTTTTTTTGTACAGGTTGCGCAATTTGTGTGCTTCATCAAACACCACAAGATTCCATGGCACACCTTGCACTAACTCTTTTTGTCTTGAGATGATGTCATACGAACAGATGACAATTTTTTCTTCTTGCACAAGCGGGTTCTGGTTTCCTGCTTTTATCTGCTTTCTTATCTGTTCGCCATCAAGAACAATAGAGGGCAGTTCAAACTTATCAGCTAGCTCTTGGCTCCATTGCTTGCGCAGCGATGCGGGCGTAACCAATAGAATAGTGCGTTTACGCTCTGCCCATTTCTGGGCAATAACTAAGCTGGCCTCAATTGTTTTACCTAAACCTACTTCGTCTGCAAGCAACACGCCCTTTTCTAAAGGTGATTTCAAGGCAAAACACGCCGCCTCTACTTGGTGTGGATTCATATCAACACGCGCAGCAGCCATGGTTCTGGAAACTTGGTTACTCGATCTGCCCGCTAATGTCAGCGCATGTGCGAAATAGAGGCTCTGGTATTGGGTAAACATGCTTAGCGGCCCTCCTTTCTAGGCTTACTTTGAAGCCCTTCATTTATCCAGCTATCGATTGCCCGCTTGCCGAAACGCCACTGTTTACCTATTTTTTGACCAGGAATTTTACCTTCCTGTACTTGCTTATAAAGTGTGGACTTCGGTAGCTTCAAGTAGGCGGCTAGCTCATCTAGGGTCATCACGTCATCTGGCTGTTCGACTGTCATTTAATTTACCGTGTGAAGTCCAATCATTGATATATCTGTATTTAACAGTAATTATCCGTTTCTATCCACTTTTAAGTGGTCTCACGTCCATGAAAAGCTAGAAGTCATGGTAATCACCTCAACCAATAAACAAGCATTATCCTTTATAATACAATCTGTTACATAAACAGCATCAGCATCACTGCCAATTCACTATTTTTTAGTACTGATGAATGATTTTTCATTGATCCTCCCAAATCCCCCAAGCTAATCTGGCAGTAATTCCACCCCACTGTTTAACAGTGGTCCCTTGTTGGCACTGCCAACACCCAAGCACCTCCGCCGAACCGTATAACAGGTGCAACAACCTCATGGTCGCCGGTTCATTTTTCATCTTGCCTAACGGCACTTTATTTAACCCTGCCAGGGAGTCTTCCCTGTCACGGGATATCTCTCTGCGCATTTTTCAATTGCTAACCAAGAGAGGTAATCCATGAATATCAATGGTGTTTTAACTATACGTACTATCCAGGGCCGTAACGTGCCATTTAATGTCGGTCGTCTGATCACTGATTTAGGGGAGTTTTCCGTTAAGGACACTCTGCTGGAACAATATGAGGAAGGCCGCTATGAGGGAAATTTCAATATTACGCAGATATTTCCATCATCTTACTTAGCCGGTGGTCGTTTTGTGGTTGAGGTTCGGGCAACAATCAAGAGCCTGCATCTCGATGGTGTTGACGATCTCAAACCTGAAGATAATAAAGATATGTGCGAAAACATGGGGCCACTTCGGTATGACTACATTTAAGAAGGTTTTTATGTCGATCTTAACGACCAATAACACCCTCAGCAGTGACAAAGGCAATTACTGATAGTTATCATCGTTAGTTGGAATAAAATCGGTGTGAGATTTTCGATTATTAGATAGGTATGGGTAAAAGCCGCATCAAAATAAATTTTCCTTATTTATCGGCGACTTACCACTTTATATGGCGGAGAGGGAGGGATTCGAACCCTCGGAACTCGTGAGAGTTCACTTGATTTCGAATCAAGCCCATTCGGCCAGCTCTGGCACCTCTCCAAAAAGAGCGCATAGCATACGCACTACGCAGAAATTTTCAAACATCATTACCGCCGGGCCTTGAAAAAATGTCGTAATAAATCGCCGCATTCACTTTCCAACACGCCACCTTCAACCTGTACTAAATGATTAAATTGCTTACTACCTAACAGAGAAAAAGCGCTCCCCGCTGCCCCTACACGCGGATCAGTGGCGCCGTAAACCACGCGACCGACCCGCGCATGAATAATCGCGCCAGCACACATCACACAGGGTTCCAGGGTGACATAAAGCGTGGTATCCAGTAAGCGATAATTTTTCTCTGCCAAA
>Ga0316202_10001092_pt1 | contig 23048 bp, 20 predicted proteins | sample 3monrhotite_MG_FD_204934 | JGI IMG/M metagenome (GOLD analysis project Ga0316202, IMG submission 204934) | Microbial mat bacterial communities from mineral coupon in-situ incubated in ocean water Damariscotta River, Maine, United States -... | ecosystem: Environmental > Aquatic > Marine >... | reverse complement strand
CGATAGTGATGCAGCCGCTGAAGTAACACTTCAACCGATCAGGCGGTTCGGTTTCGACGGCGCAATTCTGTTTTCTGATATTTTGATCATTCCCTATGCAATGGGGCAGAAGCTGGAATTTCTGGCTGGTGAAGGTCCTAAGCTATCTCCTAAGCTGGTTGATCATACGCTGGAGAGCCTTGAGGCGGTTCCTGAGCGACTTTCTCCAATTTACGAGACCGTGGCTAAGGTTAAGGCCGGACTCGGACCACAGACCACCTTGCTGGGCTTTGCAGGATCTCCCTGGACCGTGGCGACCTATATGGTTGCCGGCGAGGGCAGCCGTGACCAGCATGACACGCGGGCGATGGCCTATCGCGATCCGGCAGCATTTGCCGAAATCATCGATGCTGTGACCGATCTTACGGTTGAATATCTCGCCGGCCAGGTGGAAGCAGGCGCGGAAGCAGTCCAGCTGTTCGATAGTTGGTCGGGCACGCTTGCTCCGGCGGAATTCGAACGCTGGGTTATTGCCCCCAATGCTAAAATTGTCGCGGCGATGCGTGCTCGCTTTCCCGACCTTCCGATCATCGGTTTTCCTAAAGGTGCCGGCGAGAAACTGCCAATCTATATGAATGAAACCGGCGTTTCTGCAGCGGGGCTTGATGAAACTATCGACCCCCTATGGGCCAATTCCGTTTTGCCCGATAATCTCCCGGTACAGGGCAATTTTGATCCGTTATTGCTGCTTTCCGGCGGTGAGGCTCTGGATGCCAGCGCGCAGAAAATCCTCCAGGCATTTTCCGATCGACCGCATGTATTCAATCTCGGCCACGGGATCGGTCAACACACGCCAATCACTCATGTCGAACAATTGATCGATGTGGTAAGAAATTGGCGCGCAGATTGAACCAGCTCGATTGATAGGGTGATTTTTTCGCCAGCAGTCTATAAGTCGCACCTATGCAGGAAATTCTCTCGATGATCTATTTGTGGCTCAAGGCCGGACATATTATTTTTGTGATTTTCTGGATGGCGGGCCTGTTCATGCTTCCGCGGTTCTTCGTCTATCACCAAGAGGCAGCTGCCGGATCAGAAGAGGAGGCCGTTTGGATTGATCGTGAGCGTAAGCTGCTCAAAATAATTTTGCTGCCTTCAATTGTAATTGTGTGGGTGCTTGGTTTGGCGCTGATGTCGGCGACCGCGGCGCATATGCAAGGTTGGTTCCATGCCAAGCTGCTTTTTGTGTTGCTTCTTTCCGGCTACCACGGCTGGATGAGCGCCTATGCCAAGAAATTGGCGCGCGGCGAGCGTCCGCTCGAGGGGAAGAAGCTGCGGCTGATCAATGAAATTCCCGGCATTCTCGCGGCTATTATTGTAGTACTGGTGGTCGTCAAACCATTCTGATTTGCGAGTGGTCGCCGCGCGATCTTGTCAAATTGTTTGACGCGGCATTGCGCGCAGCCTAACTGCGTCTCTTCTCCGGCTGAGGATCGCTGCCAAGCGAACCGGGTCTGCTTTCTCCAAGCCCAATCGACCTGCCGGCCACATTTCAAAATTGCACCCGTTCGGGTGTTGAATTCATATTTCGAAAGATTCGATATGCATCTTAAAGATCTCAAACTCAAAGCACCGGCCGAGCTCGTCAAAATGGCCGAGGAACTCGACGTCGAAGGTGCATCGACCATGCGCCGCCAGGATCTGATGTTCTGCATCCTGCGCGAGCTGGCTGAGGACGACGATTACAACGAAGACATTATGGGCATTGGCACGATCGAAGTGATGCAGGATGGCTTCGGCTTTCTGCGTAGCCCGCAAGCGAACTACCTCGCCGGCCCTGATGACATTTATGTCTCGCCCAACCAAATCCGCAAATGGGGTCTGCGCACCGGCGACACGGTCGAAGGCGAAATCCGCGCACCGAAAGAGGGCGAGCGCTATTTTGCGCTGACGAGCCTGACCAGCGTAAATTTCGAAGATCCCGATCAGGTTCGCATGCGGACCAATTTCGACAATCTCACCCCGCTTTACCCAGAGCAGAAACTCTCGCTCGACACGCTCGATCCGACAGTTATGGACAAGTCGGCCCGGGTTATCGATATCATCAGCCCGCAGGGCAAGGGCCAGCGTGCATTGATCGTCGCGCCGCCGCGCACGGGTAAGACAGTGCTGCTGCAGAATATTGCCAAAGCGATCACCGACAATCACCCGGAAGTGTTCTTGCTGGTCCTGTTGGTCGACGAACGTCCGGAAGAAGTCACCGATATGCAGCGCAGCGTGAAGGGCGAAGTTATTTCTTCGACCTTTGACGAACCGGCAACACGTCACGTTCAAGTGGCCGAGATGGTGATCGAGAAAGCCAAACGTCTGGTTGAACACAAGCGCGACGTGGTGATTTTGCTCGATTCAATCACCCGGCTTGGGCGGGCCTACAACACGGTTGTGCCAAGCTCGGGCAAGGTTCTGACCGGCGGTGTCGATGCCAATGCATTGCAGCGTCCGAAGCGCTTCTTCGGTGCTGCGCGTAACATCGAAGAAGGCGGCTCGCTTTCGATTATCGCAACAGCGCTGATCGATACTGGAAGCCGGATGGATGAAGTTATCTTTGAAGAGTTCAAAGGCACAGGTAACTCTGAGATTGTGCTTGATCGCAAGGTTGCCGACAAACGCATCTTCCCTGCGCTCGATGTGGGTAAATCAGGCACCCGTAAGGAAGAGCTGCTGGTCGAGAAGGACAAGCTGTCGAAGATGTGGGTCCTGCGCCGCATTCTCATGCAGATGGGCACAGTCGATGCGATGGAATTCCTGCTCGACAAGATGAAGGATTCGAAGACCAACGAGGATTTCTTCGAGAACATGAATCAGTAAAAAGCAGGCGGAGTTTAGGCTCCGCTAGGCTTTTGCCTGCTCAAGCTGTGCGGCCATCATTTCCCACAGCTTGTTCATTGCCTTCATCGGCCTGACCATCACTTTAAAGTCGACGATTTTTCCATCTTCGTTGAATCGAATTATATCGACGCCGTTCACATGAATACCATCGAGTTCATTGGTGAATTCGAGCACTGCGGTGTCGCCATCGATCACCTCGCGGACATATTGAAAGCTATCTGATCCGAGCACTTTTCCGGCGGCGGAAAGATAGGCAATCACGATCTCTCTTCCTTCTTGCGGTGTATGCACGACAGGAGAGTGAAACACTGCGTCTTCGGCGAGTATCTCCATCAAATTCCCTCGCGTGCTGCCGCTCTCGGCGACGCGGTGCCAATGGGCGATACCTTGTTGTGCGCTCATATTGCTCTCCTGAATGTGTCGGCGCGGGCCATTTCCCAATGTTCGCGCAATTGGTTGTTATCTGTACCCGAGATCAACTCCCCAGGTTCAACGAATGTATAGATCGCGTCAATCGCGTTTGACTTGGCGCCATTGAGCCGTTCGCGCATATCACGAGGTTCGATATTCCACGGATTGTCCAAACCCATCGCAATGACAATATCACGCAAGGAGTGAAGCGTCTGGCGCTGGAAGCGGGCAACGCGCGGTCCCTTGTCTTCGACCACCAAACCTTTTTGGCGCCAGGCTTCTTGCGTCGCGACGCCGGTTGGACATTCGCCGGTGTGACATTGCATTGATTGGACGCATCCAAGCGAGAACATGAAGGGCCGCGCCGCGTTGCACCAGTCGGCGCCCAGTGCGAATGCCTTTGCCATCTGGGCGCCTGAATGGATTTTGCCCGAAGCGGCAATTTTGACGCGGTCCTTGAATCCTGTTCCGACCAAGGCATTGCGCACAAAGATCTGTCCCTCTCGCAGCGGCATGCCGACGCTGTTCGAGAGCTCGAGCGGCGCAGCCCCGGTGCCGCCCTCTGCTCCATCAACAGTGATGAAATCAGGGGTAATCCCAGTCTCGAGCATGGCCTTGGCCATAGCGAAGACCTCATGCGGCTGACCGACGCAGAGCTTGATCCCGACCGGCCGACCTTTTGAAAGATCGCGCATTTGAGCAACCCACTCGAGCATCTCGATCGGTGTCTCAAAAGTGGAGTGAGCTGCGGGAGAGAGGCAGTCCTCCCCGATCGGTATACCTCGCGCTTTGGCGATCTCCGGTGTGACCTTGCGCCCGGGTAACACGCCGCCGTGTCCTGGCTTTGCGCCTTGGCTCAGCTTGATCTCGATCATTTTGACCCGGTCATCATCGGCTGTTTCAGCGAAAAGACCTGGATCGAAGCCGCCGTCTTTTGCCCGGCACCCAAAGTAGCCGCTGCCAATCTCCCAAATCAGATCTCCGCCATGCTCTCGGTGATAGCGGCTGATGCTTCCTTCGCCTGTGTTATGCGCAAAATTGCCGATCTGTGCGCCGAGGTTGAGCGCGGAAATCGCCTTGGCCGAAAGCGACCCGAAACTCATTGCGGAGATGTTTAGCAAGGATGAGGAGTAGGGACGGGCGCAATCATCACCCCCGATTTCAACCCGCCATTCTTCATCAGCATGATCGTTGGGCACGACCGAATGGCTTAGCCATTCATATTCATCAGAATGAACGTCGAGCTCTGTCCCCATTGGGTGAGAATCCAAATCACCCTTGGCGCGTGCATAGACCAGTGCCCTTGCTTGATGGCTGAACGGACGCCCTTCCAGATCACTTTCAACAAAATATGCCTGCGCAAAGGGCCGAAGATCTTCCATGATCCACCGGACTCGCGCGATCAGCGGATAGTTGCACCGCAGAGTGTGGCGGTTTTGGAAGACATCCCACAGCGCGATTGCCAGTAGGGGTGCCAGAAGCACCAGAGCTATGCGTGCTGTGGGAACCAACCAAGCTGCTGCAATTAGCAGCACCAGGCCGGCGGGTATCAAATATCGCGGAGCAAGAATTTTCATGGCCAGTAAGTCTTATCCGATACCACCAACCAGAAAGCCCAAAGTAGATAGGGAGCCTGAAACGGTGAAATGAGGGGACATGCTTACTCCTTGGAATTTTCCGTAAGGAGGCTTACCCCTTGCAGCCTACACCTGCCAGCCCCAGATTGGGCTCAAGAAACCGAACAAATATGAGGGAGTTGCTATGAAGGTTCAGATCGAAATCGATTGTTCGCCCGAAGAGGCGCGGAGCTTTATCGGGCTTCCCGATGTGTCCAAAGCCAATGACATCTATGTCGACACGATGAGCAAGGCGATGAAGGGCGTAAGCAATCCTGAACAGCTCCAGCAGTTTGCCAAGCAGCTCGCTCCTATGGGGCAGATCGGTTTCAAATTGTTTCAGAACTTCGTTGAGGGCGCGAGCGCGGCTTCAACCGGCTCAAAATCTTCCAAGAAAGACTGACTCACTCGTCCTGAGTGGGTTGTAGGGTGTGATGGATACGATTTACGCCCTTTCGAGCGGTTCGCCGCCAGCAGGCATTGCGGTTGTCCGGATTAGCGGCGCTCAAGCCGGCGCCGCACTTGAAGCGCTAGCAGGAACAATTCCCGATGCGCGCCGTGCCAGCCAAAGAACATTGCGTGACGATCAAGGCGATATTCTTGATGATGCGCTGGTCCTGTGGCTGCCAGGCCCAGCAACGGTGACGGGCGAAGATATTGCCGAACTCCACCTGCATGGCGGCCGGGCGATCGTCGTAGCGGTTGAACAAGCTCTCCAATCGATGGAAGGGTTGAGGCGAGCAGAACCGGGCGAATTCACCCGGCGAGCATTCACAAATGGGCGGATGGATCTGGCCGAGGCCGAAGGGCTGGCCGATCTGCTAACGGCAGAAACCGAATTGCAGCGCCGTTCGGCCATGGCCCTGGCGAGCGGGAAACTGTCGGGCCAAGTTGAAGCATGGCGCTCTAACGTGCTTGGACTTTCAGCACAGGTGGAGGCGGCGCTCGATTTCTCCGATGAGGACGATGTTGCGGCGCTTCCGGAGACGTTCGGGGCGCAAGTTGCGCAATTGACCACCAAACTGACAGACTGGCTTGCGCAGCCGCGAGCGGAGAAACTTCGTGATGGCTTCCGGGTGGTTCTGGCGGGGCCGCCAAATGCCGGAAAATCAACTCTTTTCAATGCTTTGTTGGAAGATGAGGCGGCGATTACGGCACCGACAGCGGGAACGACGCGCGATATTCTTGAGCGTGCGGTTTCTATCGCTGGAATCCCCTTCACCTTTGTCGATACCGCCGGACTGCGAGACCATAGTGGCGACCCGATTGAGGGCATCGGGATTGATCGGGCGCGAAAACAGCTTGAATTAGCCGATCTCGTGTTGTGGCTTGGTGGCGAAGGCGAGGGGCCCGAGCGGGCTTGGGAGATCGATGCCAAATGCGATGAACCAGATCATCAACCCAAGAACTCTGCTGACTTTCCGATATCGGCCGTGACAGGCCTTGGCCTGTCAGTATTGCGCGATGGTTTGATCGAGCAGGCGCGCGGGGCAATGCCCAAACCCGGTTCTGTCGCTCTCAACAACCGTCAACACTCGCTTGTTAAAGAAGCAAATGAAGCGCTGGCTGAGATCGACATATTGTCGGACCCACTCTTGATCGGGGAACAGCTGCGTTTGACCCGTTCGGCGTTTGACCGGTTGATTGGCCGCGCTTCTACCGAAGATATGCTCGACGCATTGTTTGGACGGTTCTGTATCGGCAAATGATGTTCCACGTGGAACATTCACTTTGACCCTTGTTGCCAGCTCGACTAATCGGCGCGCATGCAACAGTTTGACATCCTTGTAGTCGGCGGCGGTCACGCCGGTGTCGAGGCGGCTTCCGCCGCCGCGCGGATGGGTGCGCGTGTGGGGCTGGTCAGCTTTGATCTTGGCGCCATCGGCGCGATGAGTTGCAACCCGGCAATTGGCGGATTGGGCAAGGGCCATTTGGTCCGCGAAGTCGATGCGCTTGACGGTATCATCGGACGCGCAGCGGATGCAGCGGCAATCCATTACCGGATGCTCAACCGTTCGAAGGGTAGTGCGGTATGGGGGCCGCGCATTCAAGCTGACCGGACCTTATTCAAGGCGCGGGTGCAAAGCCTGGTCAATCAGCAAGACGGGTTGGATTTGATCGAAGGAGAGGCCGCCAGCCTGCTGATTTCAAGCGGGAAGGTTGCCGGTCTAACGCTGGCTGATGGCACCAACATCGGATCATCGGCGGTTATCCTGTGCACCGGGACATTTCTTGGCGGTACTTTGTTTCGCGGTGAGGAGCGTCTGACAGGCGGGCGGATTGGCGAGAATTCTGCCCAGCGCTTGGCTGAGCAGATGCGCGAGGCAGAGCTTCCCATGGCGCGGCTGAAGACCGGAACGCCGCCGCGGCTCGACGGGCGAACCATCGATTGGGCGGTTCTTGCCGAGCAGCCTTCAGATAGCGATCCGTGGACGATGTCGCCAATGACAGCTTCACGTGAAAACCCTCAGATATTCTGTGCAATCACGCGAACCAATGCGCGAAGCCACGACATCATCCGCGCAAATCTTGATCGATCACCTCTGTTCTCAGGCGCCATAGATGCCGAGGGTCCGCGATATTGCCCGTCGATAGAGGATAAGATCCATCGCTTTGGTGACCGCGATGGCCATCAAATATTTCTCGAACCAGAGGGTCTCGACACACATTTGGTCTATCCTAATGGGATAAGCACCTCGCTCCCCGTCGATGTGCAGCATGATATGTTGCGGGTGATGGAGGGGTTGTCGCGCGTTGAGATGGTGGTTCCGGGCTATGCGGTGGAATATGACCATATCGATCCGCGTGCGCTGACACATGGGTTGGAGTTACGCGATATTCCAGGGCTCTATTGCGCGGGACAGATCAATGGAACGACCGGCTATGAAGAGGCGGCTGCGCAGGGGTTGGTTGCCGGCATGCACTCGGCAGCGAAGATTTTGGGACGAGAGCCCGCCAGGTTGGACCGGGCAAATTCCTATATCGCAGTGATGGTTGATGATCTGACATTGCACGGCGTTACCGAACCCTACCGGATGCTCACTTCAAGAGCCGAATATCGTCTAAGGCTGCGAGCCAACAATGCGACCACTCGCCTGACATCGCTCGGTATTGAAGCAGGGTTGATCGGGCAGGAGCGCCGCGCTTGGTTTACTAAGCGCGAGACCAAACGTTCCACGTGGAACATTGCGCTTGAGCAAAGTGTCGCCGCAACCCAGCTGCATGACGCAAAGATCGCGGTCCGGCGCGACAGCGGTCCCAAGCCGCTAGGCGCATGGCTGCGATATGACGGGGTGGATTTAGCGTCGCTAGCTCCATGGTTACCGTCCGATCTGGTTGAAGGCGGCGAGTTGGCAGAGGAATTGGTCGAAGACGCCGTCTACGCGCCCTATCTGGCCCGGCAGGAGGCCGAGTTGCGCGACCTTAGATCGAGCGAGAATGTTCTGTTGCCTGGCGACTTTCCATATTCGAGCGTTCCCGGACTATCGAATGAGATGGTTGAACGTCTATCCAAAGCAAGGCCTGAAACATTGGCAGCTGCGGGCCGCGTCCCCGGAATCACTCCCGCCGCATTGTCGACCTTGCTGGTGCATGCGCGCCGGCTCGAGCAGGCTGCGGCATGATCACCAGCGAAAGCACCGCGCGGGAATATGTCGGCGGGCTTTGTGATGAAGAAGCGATGGATAGGCTCGATCGCTTCGCTGCCGCGCTTCGCGAAGAGAATGTTCATCAGAATCTGGTGGCAAAGCCCACGCTCGAAACGGTCTGGCAAAGGCATATAGCTGACAGCGCACAGCTGCTCGAACATGTTTCACGTGGAACAACGGCCGCGAATACCGAAATGGGCACTTGGCTCGATTTGGGTACTGGCGCGGGTCTGCCCGGCCTGGTTGTGGCGATAATGCGCCCCAAGCGCCCCGTAATACTGGTTGAATCGCGCCGACGCCGAATCGAGTGGCTTGAGCGCATGCGGACGGACCTTGCGCTGCCGAAGTGCGAAATTGTCGGTTCGAGACTCGAACTTGTGGAAACTGTCCCGACCTCGGTCATCTCGGCGCGCGCCTTCGCTCCGCTACCTAAACTGCTCGACTTATCCGCACGATTCTCCACAGGGGAGACCGTCTTTGTGTTGCCCAAAGGCCGTTCGGCGGCGCAAGAACTGCAATCGCTACCAAAGAAGGTCCGCAAAATGTTCCACGTGGAACAGTCGCTGACCGATGCGGATGCGGGAATAATCGTGGGTAAGCTCGGGAAAGGCGCGAGAAAGCAGATATGATCACCATTGCGATAGCCAACCAGAAGGGTGGGGTGGGCAAAACCACAACCGCCATCAATATCGCTACCGCGATGGCGGCTACGGGTTGGAAAACCCTCTTGATCGACCTCGATCCGCAAGGAAACGCATCCACCGGAATGGGAATCGAAAGCGGCGACCGCCCTCGTTCGAGTTACGATTTGCTGGTTGATGAGCTGCCGCTTGCCGAATGTACTTTGCCAAGTAACATTCCTGGTTTGGATGTGGTGCCAGCTACGGTCGACCTGAGCGGTGCCGAAGTTGAGCTGGTTTCGGTTGAGGATAGAACGGGCCGGCTAACCACCGCGCTGGCCAATCACACCGATCACGATATTTGCTTTATCGACTGCCCGCCGTCGCTTGGTTTGCTAACCCTCAATGCTTTGGGCGCAGCTGATACGCTGATGGTGCCATTGCAATGCGAATTCTTTGCGCTTGAGGGTCTCAGCCAGCTGTTGAAAACGGTTGAGCAGGTTCAGCAGCGCTTCAATCCGGATCTTGGCATCATCGGCATCGTGCTGACGATGTTCGACCGCCGCAACCGCCTGACCGACCAGGTGGCTGACGATGTACGCGACTGCCTTGGAAATCTGGTGTTTGAGGCAGTGATCCCGCGCAATGTTCGCTTGTCCGAGGCGCCTAGCCATGGGCTGCCGGCGCTTGTCTACGATCACTCATGCCCGGGCAGCAGGGCCTATATCGCCCTCGCACGCGAGCTGATCGGTAGACTGCCCGAAGAAAGGAAGGCCGCATGAGCAATTCCACTGATGACCCCGGCAATCCGATCCGGCTGACGGTTCCTCCCAGAAAGGCGGATACAAAGAAGAAGCTTGGCCGCGGGCTCGGCGCCTTGATGGGCGAAACGCGCCGCGAAGAGCCTCTGGTGCAGAAGAACACCGGAAACAATCCAGAAACGGCTATACAAAGCGTTGAAAATACAGAGATTTCTGGCCTTTCATCGTTACCAATAGCTTCTATAGAGCCGCTCCCGGGCCAACCGCGCACACATTTTGACGAGGCATCGCTTATCGAGTTGGCCGCGTCGATCTCGGCTCGCGGCGTGATCCAACCGATCATAGTTCGCCCGATATCCAAAGGTCGATATCAACTTGTTGCCGGTGAGCGGCGTTGGCGCGCGGCTCAAAAGGCGCAGCTTCACGCTATTCCAGCGATCGTTCGCGAGCTCGACCAGCGCGAAGTTATGGCTCTTGCGCTGATCGAAAATCTCCAGCGCGAAGATCTGAATCCGGTCGAGGAAGCGAAAGCCTACCAGCGCTTGGCTGACGATGAAGATATGACCCAGGCCGAGATTGCCAAATTGGTCGACAAGTCGCGCAGCCATGTGGCGAATTTCCAGCGCTTGCTTGGGCTGCCCGACGATGTGTTGGAACTTGTCGAACATGGCAAATTATCGATGGGTCACGCGCGCGCTCTGATCGGCCATGACGATGCTGCCAGCCTTGCCAAGCAGGCTGTGTCGAAGAAGCTTTCTGTTCGTGAGATCGAGAAACTCGCCAAATCGGGCGATGCCGCTCAGGAGAATGCCCGCAGGCAAGCGCGGCCGTCGCGCGATCCAGCTAAGGACGCAGATATTGCGGCCGTGCAAAGCCATCTAGAAGAGTTTCTTGGTCTGCCGGTAAAGATCAAGACGGATAGCGATCCTCGTTCGGGATCTGTGACGATCAAATACCGTACGCTTGATCAGCTCGATCTGGTTTGCCAGCGGCTTACCGGCGGTGATATCTAGAAATATCAAACACTTATCGTGACGTCACAGAAAGCGCCGCACAACCGAAGTTGCGCGGCGCAATTTCTTAAGCCTCAATCAAACGGCTTAGTTGCCTTTACGATAGCGCGTCTGCTTGACCGGCTGAGGTTTGTAGGTTTGCGTCTTTACCGGAATGCGCTTGGTAGGGGCGGGCGCCTGTTTGATGTAGCGCGTGCGGGTGGGCACTTCTTCGTAAGTGACCACTTCGGTTTCCACGACCTCTTCGGTCACATATTCGCGAATGATTTTTCGCTGAGGCACCTGGATCATGACCGGGACCATCATCATCGGGCGTGCATAGTGATAAGCGTAGGCCTGGTGATATCCGTGCCCGTAACCGTAGCCATATCCGCCACCCGAATATTGGGTCAGATAGTTCGCGCAATATTCGCGCGCATCGTTGCGGCTGTTGCCGCGGTCGACTGCTGAACCGACAGCCAATCCGGCGAGCCCACCAACGCCGGCACCGATTAAGGTTCCAGCGAGACGATCGCCGCGTCCGGCAACGCGGTTGCCGATCAGGCCGCCAGCGGCTGCGCCGACGAGACCACCGATGACATTACCGTTTCGGTCGCGGCGGAAGTCGCCTTTGACCCGGTCTTCGCACTCGGCCAACCAGGCTTCGCGATCAAAACCCTGATGCGGCTGCGGATAATGCGTTGTCGGCATAGCGCCATGGGAGGCGTGATGGCGAACATGCGGTTGGTGATGCTGGGGTGCATGGTGCTGCGGCGCATGGCTTTGTGGTGCAGGGCGATAGGTCTGCTCATATTCGACTTCATATGCGTCCTGGTGATGAGTGACCGGTACAGCCTGCTGCGCCGGAATTGGCTGCACGACCGGCTGCTGGACGTAGACTACAGGTTGTGAAGCCGGCGCGGCGGGTGGAGCTGGGACAGCATATTGGTATTGCTGCTGCTCGTAGGTCATTTCGGGATTTGCCATTGCTGGCGAGGCCGCAGCGATCGCGCAGCTCGCGGCGCCAATCGAAATGAGTGTGCGGCTGGTCATGCTATTCCCCTTGATCAATCCAGGCCAGAAACCGGCTAGTCCGATTCCCGGCGTTAAGACAAAATATACCAAGCGAATCCGCACAAACCCAAGCTTAACGGGCCGTGTGTCCCGTTTCGGGGCGCTTAGACTGACCCCGAAAGCCTGTCTGCAAGCAACTCGATGCCGGTTGCATCCTCTGCGTCAAACCGCGCCGGATCGGGGCTGTCCAGATCGATTACCGCCACGACTTCTCCCGCGCGCCTCACAGGGACCACCAGTTCTGACCTGCTGTTTGCGTCGCAGGCGATATGGCCGGGGAAGGCATGTACGTCCTCGACAAGTTGGGTTTCGCCTGTGGATGCAGCTGTTCCGCATACTCCTTGCCCGATCGGGATACGAATACATGCTGGGCGGCCGACAAAGGGCCCGAGTACCAACTCGCCGCCTACCACCCGGTAGAAACCTGCCCAGTTGAGATCGGGGATGAACTCCCACATCAAAGCGGCAATATTGGCCATATTGGCGACTGTGTCGCTTTCACCGGCAATTAGCGCCTCTGCGGCCTCACCAAGTTGGCGGTAGCGTTCGGGTTTAGGAAGGTCGGAATCGGGCGCGAAATCATACATTCGATCAATCTAGGATAATGGACCATTGCCGCAAGGCCGCTGTGTGCTTATTCCTCTGTGCCATGAGCACCAAACGTAAAGTCCTTCTCTGGATACTCGCCATTGTCGCGCTTCTTGCGGTCGCGATCTTCTTCCTCACCCGCGGCGATACCGCCGGTCTCGATGTTGCAGAGGTCTCCGGCGACGATCCGACACTCGAAGAGCCCAGTGCCGAGGCGATCCCGACCATCAACATAGCCGAACCCGTTGGTTGGCAGGATGGCGAGTTGCCGACCGCGGCCGAGGGGCTTCAGGTCCAGCGCTTTGCCGATGGTCTCGAGCACCCCCGCGTGCTTCACCGTCTACCCAATGGCGACATGCTAGTTACGCTGACCCGCTCGCCCAAAGCCGAAGAAGACGGCGGGCTAACCGCGTGGATTGCCGATTGGCTGATGTCAAAAGCGGGCGCAAAGGGCGATTCGCCCAATCAAATCGTTCTGCTGCGCGATAGTGACGGCGATGGCGTGTCGGATGAGCGCCATGTGCTGACCGATACACTCGATTCGCCCTCTGGCCTCGCTTACAAAGACGGCACGCTCTATGTTGCCAATCACGATGCACTGGTCTCTCTGCCTTACACTCTTGGCGACAATGCAATCACCGGAGAAGCGATCAAGCTGATGGATTTGCCGCCAGGCGGCGGCCATTGGATGCGCAATATTGAGCTTGATACTGATGGCGAAAAGATATTCGTCGCGGTCGGTTCCGTATCGAACATTGGCGAGCAGGGTATGGAGGTCGAAACAGGCCGCGCCGCAATCCATGAATATAATCTGGAAACCGGTAGATCGCGATTGTTCGCATCGGGCCTGCGCAATCCCAACGGCCTCGATTTCAGCCCCTGGGATGGCGAGCTTTGGACGACGGTGAACGAGCGCGATATGCTCGGCTCAGATCTGGTGCCTGATTATCTTACCAACGTGCCGCTTGGCGCGAATTACGGCTGGCCCTGGTTCTATTTTGGCGATGTTGTTGATCGCCGAGTGAATCACCCGATTCCCGCGACGCTTCCTGGCTATACCCGCAGGCCCGAATATGCGCTCGGCCCGCATGTTGCTGCGCTGGGTTTCCGTTTTTCGCGCGAAGGCCACAGAATGGGCGAAGCCTTGGGCTCAGGCGCATTCATTGCTCGCCACGGGTCATGGAACCGCAAGCCAGCCTCGGGTTATGATGTTGTGTTTGTTGCGTTTGATGAGCGCGGAAACCCGGTCGGCAAGCCTGTGCCCGTGCTGAGCGACTTTCTTGTTGGTGATGGCACAACGCGCGGCCGACCAACCTGGGTCGAATGGGGAGCCGATGGTTCGCTATTGGTTACCGATGACACCGCCGGCATTATCTGGCGTGTCGTTGCTCCCGATGCCGAACCGGCCGAGGCTATTGAGCGCCTAACGGCCACCTCGCTTACGCCGAGGCGCGAGCTGAGCGGTGACCCTAGCGCAGCCTTCTCCGAAGAATTCGCGCGCGAAGTGAACATCACATTGCCGGATTAATTCACGCGGGCCGGATTAGCCGACAAGCTGCTCCGTAGTCAGACTGTAGAACAATTCTGCGCCGCCCATAGCGGCCGCTTTCATTCCCAGCGCTTCGGGCACGATGTGATCGAGGAAGTAGCGTGTCGTTACCGGCTTTGTAGCCGCAAGCGCCGGCGCTTCTCCGCCGTCAACCGCGCGTTTTTGCGCCAATAATTGCCATCCAGCGACGGCCACTGCCGACATTGTGCAGAAAGGCACGCTTCCGGCGAGCTTATCGTCGAGAGAGGCTTCGTCGCGCATCCACGATGCGATGGCATCGCAGTCTTGGGCGAGAGCCGAAAGCGCTGGTTCGTCCGCTGCATCGCGGGCAATATCAGCCATTAGCGCGGCATAGATCTCGCCGTTCTCGAAGCCAAGCTTGCGGGTAACCAGATCGGCCGCCTGAATACCGTTGGTGCCCTCGTAAATGGGGGCGATCCGTGCGTCGCGATAATGCTGCGCGGCGCCGGTTTCTTCGATAAAACCCATACCGCCATGGATTTGAACGCCGATGCTGGTCACATCAATGCCGGTATCTGTCCCCCAAGCCTTGATCATTGGCACAAGAACTTCACCGCGCATGCCCGCAGCTTCTTCGCCCAGAGTACCGCGATCCATCTGGCCTGTTGTGTAATAGAGGAGCGCGCGCATCGCCTCGGTCAGTGATTTCATGCGTAGCAGCATTCGCCTGACGTCGGGATGCTCTGCAATTGCTACCGGGGTCCGATCGGGCGAACCGGCGCGTGATGATTGAACCCGGTCGCGCGCATAATGCGCCGCCTGCTGAAACGCGCGCTCGGCAATCTGAACGCCTTGGCTACCGACATTGACCCGCGCGCTATTCATCATTGTGAACATCGCCGCGAGCCCGCGGTTTTCTGCCCCAATCAGCTCGCCGATACATTCGCCATTATCGCCGAAAGACATCACGCAGGTGGGCGAAGCATTTATGCCGAGCTTATGCTCCAGGCTGACGCAGCGCAGATCATTGCGCGCACCAGGTTCGCCATTGTCCCCCACATGGTATTTCGGAACCAGAAACAGCGAGATTCCTCGGCTTCCCTCCGGCGCGCCGGGAAGGCGTGCCAATACCAGATGGACGACATTCCTCGCCAGCTCATGCTCACCCCAGGTGATGTAGATCTTCGTGCCCTGAACACGGTATTTGCCAGCGTGTTCACCGTCCTCAATCGGCGTCGCGGTCGAGCGGAGTGCGCCGACATCGCTGCCTGCTTGCGGCTCGGTTAGATTCATGGTTCCCGACCACTCACCGCTCACCAGCTTGGGCATATAGCGCCCCTTCTGATCGTCGCTGCCATGGTGTTCGATTGCATCAATCGCACCGACCGACAGCATGGGTAGCAAAGTAAACGCCATATTGGCCGCACCCAGGTTTTCGATCACATTGCAAGCCAGAGTAAACGGCAGTCCCTGGCCGCCAAACTCTTCAGGCGAGGATATCGCATTCCAACCCTGTTCGACATATTGACTGTAAGCCTCGGCATAACCGTCTGGCAGGCGCACTACGCCGTTCTCCAGCTTTGCGCCTTCCAAATCGCCTGCACGATTGAGCGGTGCAAACTCACCCGCTGCAAAGGCGCCCACACCTTCCACAATGGCCTCGACCATATCTTCCTCGGCAGCGGCAAAACGTTCGCTTTGCGCAAGGGTGTCAATTCCGGCATTAATCTTGATTGCCAGCAATTGGTCCTGAGTGGGCGGTGTGTATGGAGTCACGTTTGCAATCCTTTGAACGGCATGAGAGAGCGATTCTTTTGGCTTTTATAGTACCTTACCTATAGCGCGGCGGCATGAGCGACAAGAACGTTACGGAACGCCTGCTTGCGGATGCTGCCGGGATCGCCCGAGCGGCCGAAATTCTGCGCGAGGGCGGTTTGGTCGCGGTTCCGACCGAGACGGTTTATGGTCTTGCTGCGCGCGCCGATAGCGATGAGGCCATAGCAAAGATCTATGCTGCAAAGGGCAGGCCGAGCTTCAATCCGCTGATTGTTCACGTAGCTTCGATCGAACAGGGACGGATGCTCGCCGACTTTACGGCCAGCGCAGAGGCGGCAGCCCGGCAGGCTTGGCCTGGTGCGCTGACGCTCGTTCTACCAATAAGGCCGCGGGCGTTGATCGCTGATGCGGTGACGGCTGGGCTGTCGACGCTTGCTCTTCGGATGCCCGCCCATCCAGTGATGCAGCGGCTGATTGATGAATGCGGCTTCCCGCTCGCTGCACCATCGGCCAATCGCAGCAACGCCATAAGCCCAACGACAGCTGACCATGTCCTTGAGACGCTCGACGGGCGGATCGACGCTGTGATCGACGGTGGTGAATGCGAAAAAGGATTGGAATCGAGTATCTTAGCGATCCGTCATGGTGGCGCATGGGAGGAGCTTAGATCCGGCCCGTTCGACTTGGAGGCATTGAGAAATGCCGTCCAAGGCGCTCCGTCTGCGCTTGGGGACAATGGCAAAGATACAATCGAGGCTCCGGGCCAGCTGGTTAAGCACTACTCACCCGGCAAACCGCTCAGGCTTGACGTGGTAGAGGGTGAGGGAGACGAATTTGTAATCGGGTTTGGACCGATCGCAGGCGACTATAGCTTGTCCGAAGTCGGAAATTTGGACGACGCTGCCGCCCGGCTTTATGCAGCACTTCACGAAGCCGCAAAATCTGACAGGCCGCGCATCGCGATTGCGCCAATTCCTGATCAGGGCATCGGCAAAGCGATCAACGACCGGCTGCGCCGGGCTGCGGCTTAGTTGCGGCCAGGCTCTAACGGAATCGTTGGGGCCAGTTCCTGCATCTCATCATAAGTTTCGCGCGCATCTTCGCATGCTTCGCGATCCCCATCATCACAATCTTCGCGTTGCTTGACGTAGCGCCGTTCGAGCTTGCCGAGCCGTTCCTCGCGCTTGCGGATCTCGCGGCCGCGCTTTTCATCAGCCTCGGATTGGCTGGTTGTTGCCACATCGACGGCTTTGCTTGCCACGCGAACTGGCGCTGTGGCCACGTCGAAGGCAGTCTTGGCGAGGCAGCCCTGAAGCAACAGCCCTGAAGCGAGCAAAAGAAACGGGGCTAAGCGGCGCTTGGGAGTGAACATGAAAGTTCCTTTCCCGGGCCGCTTAGCCCCTTTTTCCTTGATCGTCGATTTATCACATTTGACATATCGACCATGCGTCAGACGTTTAGTCGTCTTCGCGCACCGTTTTGCACTTTACCCGGCCAGAACCGATCGAGTTGACCGTGCAGGTTGCTTCACCGGTTACGGTAACGCTGCCCGAACCGACGATATTGGCTTCGACATCGCCATCAGAAGCGAATTCGGCATCGCCCGAGCCGGCAATGGTTACTTCGGATGCGTCTGATTTTAGGCCAGCCATTTTGGCGCTGCCCGATCCGGCGATGGTCAGCTCAAGCGAACCTGTAGTGCCCGACGCGCTATAGGTGCCGGCTCCTGCGACAGTCACTTCGAGCTTGTCGGCTGTGACATTGTCGGTTTTTGCATCGCCGCTTCCAGCAATGGTCACACTGGAGGTGCCAGCAAGTGAAGCCGCCTCGAGCGAGCCGGAGCCTGCGATTACGAGTTCGCGCGGCGCGGGCATTGTCACTCGGACGGTGGCAGTGCCGTTATTGTCCCAGCTATCCTTCTCGCGGTGAATACCAAGCGTTCCGTCTTCTAGCGAGAAGCGTAAAGCCTCGACCGCCTCGTCATCGCCTTCAACCTGGATGTCCAAAGTTTCACCATCGCTGATGATAACGCTGTCCGGCCCGGCCAGAACCACTTCGGTGGGCGGATCACCCGACATGTCGAGCTCGGCAAGCGGTACGCCCTCGGTGTCGTTGATCTTGATATCCACGCCGTTACATCCAGCGGTGCCGAACGCCATGGCCATTGCCGCGACGGGGGCAAGTTTCTTGATAAGTGTATGCAGCATATTGCAGCTCCTCCAATCTGTATTGCTGATATAATACAGTGTGCAGCTGAGTGCAAGGTGCTCAATAGAAAAGGGCCGCCCAAACGGGCAGCCCAATCCAAATCAGACGATGTTCTGACGATCAGCTATCGTCGTCATCATTGTCGTAATATTGCGGCGCGTGTTCACGCAGAATATCGAGGACTTTCTCGAGAGCGGTTGGCTCGTCGGTTTTGTCCATTGCGGCCAGCTCGCGTGCGAGGCGGCTCGAGGCAGCCTCGAAAATTTGCCGCTCGGAATAGCTTTGCTCGGGCTGATCGTCGGGGCGGAACAGATCGCGTGTCACTTCTGCGATGAGAACAATCTCGCCCGAATTGATCTTCGCTTCATATTCCTGCGCCCGGCGGCTCCACATGGTACGCTTGACCTTGGGCTTACCCTTGAGCGTTTCCATCGCTTCTTTGAGCGTCTTGTCGCTAGACAATTTGCGCATGCCGATCGCTTCAACCTTGTTGGTTGGTACGCGCAGCGTCATCCGCTCCTTCTCGAACCGCAGAACATACAGTTCCAGATCCATTCCGGCGATTTCTTCGTTCTGGATTTCAGTCACACGGCCGACACCGTGCTTGGGGTAGACGACATAGTCGCCGACATCGAAGGCGAGAGCCTTGCCAGCCATAGTAAGTCCTTTCAAACGGGCATCCCCGACAAACGGTCAACCTCTCCGGCGACCGCATCAATAGATGAGGTCGAGCAGCGATTTGTCAGTTCGTGAGTGGTTTGCGCCCTTCCAAATATGGGTTCACGCCGCGATTCCGTGCAGGAAACCCGGCGAGCTCGAAACATTATATAACACAATTCGAACAAAATTGCGAGTCGGTATCGAATGGCAACGCAAGTGGCTCCGAATCTTCATGGATCCGAAGGTAGCTCTGCGAATTTTGAACCGCTGGTTTAGTCGCCTTCGCCAGGCTCGGGGGAGAAATACTTCTCCATCTTGTCTTCTTCGCCCTTGTGATCGTCGGCGTCGGCTGGCGGATCTTTTTGCATGGTAATATTCGGCCATTCGGCAGAATATTTGGTGTTCATCTCCAACACCTTCTCCAAGCCATCCTCGGTATCGGGAAGAATCGCTTCAGCGGGGCATTCGGGCTCGCATACGCCGCAATCGATGCATTCGCTGGGGTTGATGACCAACATGTTCTCGCCTTCATAGAAGCAGTCCACAGGACAAACTTCGACGCAATCGGTGTATTTGCACTTAATGCACGCTTCGGTGACGACATATGTCATAGTAGGCGTGTTCCCTTTATTCTGTAACGCGTTGACAGGTGCTATGGCAGCTTGGGCTTACGGGTCAAGAAGCTGATAACAAGCTTGTGCTTCAGAAGCTGAGCCGCGCCGCGCGGGCATCGCGGTAATTTCAGCAATTTGGACCATTGTTCCGAGCGGAATGGTCAGGACATCGCCGACAGAAACCTCGTGACTTACGCGCGTTACTCGCGTCCCGCTGCAACGAATATGACCGCCATCAACGAGCTGATGCGCCTGACTTCGCGTTTTGACGAAGCGCAAATAGCAAAGCAGCCGGTCGATTCTCAATCCTAAGTTCTCATTTCTTCATCAAATCGGCGAGGCCGGCAAAGGCGCTACCCTCGCGCGGTTTCACCGGCGCCTGCGAGTTGCGCTGCTGCTTGCGCCTAGAAGGCCGCCACTCCCATGCGTCGGGTCCAGGCGGGCCGAATGCTCCTTCGGCGATCCGCCTTGCCGGATGGACACGGAAACCAGCGGCCCCGAGAAGCCGTTTGAAGCTGTCGGGAACAAGCCCGGTCGAGATTGCCAGCGACGGATCGATAAAGAAGCGCCTTTTGCCTGATTTTGCGCGCGCCTCATGCGCGGATTTGAGAATCTTCTCGGCAACATCGATACGAATGGCCTGTTTTCCCGCAGGCCGATAACCCGAGGGTAGCTTGCCCGAACCATCGATCACCGGGATCATTGCCTCATTGAGCGGCCGCTTGTCGACACCCATAGCTTTGAGCAATTGGCGCGGAGCGGGTTTGAGCAATGCGGGCGAAAAGATATCGAGCGCTCCAAATGTGACGCCAAGCCGCCGCAAGAAAGGTCTCATTTCTTTGGGTAAATGTTCGATGCCTGCTTTTTCGCGGCTGATATAACCATGGCCAGAAATCAGCGTCAGCAACATGGCACGGGCCTGAGAACCGGCAGCATCATTATGCGTTGCAGCTTCCATCTTACCGAGCGGGGCGACCGGTTCGAGCTGCTTGACCAACCAGGCATCGAGCGCCTCAAGCAATGTCTTGCTATCAGGATCAGCAAGCAGGCTCAGATCATTGCTTAGGACTACTTTGGCTTGCGCAGGATTGGTTCCAATCTCAATTTTGGCGATCGCCGTGCCATTCCATTGGATTGACCCCTTCTCAATCTCGAGTGCGTCTATCCCTTCTGTCGCAAGGCTCCGAGCCCGCGTGCCGAGAATACCGGGCAGCGCCTTCTCCGCGGCCGATAGCAACATCTTGCGGTCTGCGTGGTTGGCAAGAGGATCAACGACAAAGCGAAAACCCTCAACCGTGCCGATTGGTTCATCTTCGACGCACAGCACGCCGTCTTCATTCAGCGTCACCGGCAGTATTGCAGAATCCTGTCCCAGGCTCTTCATGAGGATTGCAGTCCTTCTATTCACAAATCGTTCGGTCAGCCGCGCGTGGAGCGCATCGGAGAGTTTAGCTTCGACGCCCCGGGCGCGGCTAGCCATTTCGTCTCGGGCCAGCACCCAGTCTGGCCGCTGACAGATATAGGCCCAACTGCGGATCGCCGCGATACGGCCTTGCAGCGTATGGATGTCCCCCTGCATATTGTCGAGTTCGGCAATTCGGGCGGCGACGAAATCCGCGCCGATATAGTCGCTACGCAGATCCTGCCAAAGCCGCGCAACAAAGCGCGAATGCGTCTCCGCGCCAAGCTGGCGGAAATCGGGAAGCGAACAAACCTCCCAGAATCTACGCACTTGCGCTGACCCCTTGACGTCAGCTGCGAGCGGCTCCTCGGCGAGGCGCTTGAGCACAGCCAGATCAACCGTCTCAGGCATCACTTGCAGCTCCTGCTCGAATGGAACGCGTTCAAGGTCTGCAATCAATGTGGCGACGCTACCGAAACGCGGCTCGGAATCGCGCCAGAAAAGCTTGGTCAATGGGGCGAATTTGTGCTCCTCAACCGCGTAGATCTCCTCTTCAGAGAATTCAGCAGCCTCGATGCCCTTGTTCCCCGCCCCAGATAACGTTCCGAAAGTGCCATCGCGCTGATGGCGCCCAGCGCGGCCGCCGATTTGCGCCATCTCCGCTGGGCGAAGCCTGCGCATTCGCATGCCGTCGAACTTTTTGAGCGACGCAAATGCGACATGGTTGATATCGAGATTGAGCCCCATTCCGATTGCATCGGTGGCAACGATGTAATCCACTTCGCCCGACTGGAAGAGCTCGACCTGGCGATTGCGCGTTTCCGGGCTCAGCGCGCCCATCACAACCGCCGATCCTCCGCGAAAGCGGCGGAGCATTTCGGCAACCGCGTAGACCTGCTCGGCGGAAAACGCGACGATGGCGCTACGCGGGGGAAGCCGCGACAGCTTTCGCGGTCCGATATGGGTAAGGGTCGAGAAGCGCGGCCGCTCGGTGATTTCGGCGCCTGGAACCAGCGCTTTGACCAGCGGTTCGAGAGTTGCTGCACCGAGCAGCATCGTCTCTTCGCGCCCTCTCGTATGCAGCAGATGGTCGGTGAAGATATGTCCGCGTTCTCGGTTTGCCCCGAGCTGCGCTTCATCGAGCGCAACAAATGCCGGCTGGCCATTGAGTGATCCAGAACTCAGCCCATTCCTTGGCATCGCCTCTGCTGTGCAGCAGAAATAGCGCGCATTGGGCGGCTCTATCCGCTCTTCGCCGGTGATCAGGGCAACCTGTTTCTCGCCCTTGATAGCAACGACCCGATCATAGACCTCGCGCGCCAACAAGCGCAGCGGGAAACCCATCGCGCCGCTCGAATGCGCGCACATGCGTTCGATCGCGAGGTGGGTTTTGCCCGTATTGGTTGGGCCAAGCACCGCTTTGATCGTCGATTGGTTGGATTGCCGGAGATTCACCAGGCCGATGTGGCATTCGCCCCACGCTCCCGCAAGCGGCTAACGCCCTCGGTCAACAGCCTATCCTGTCCACGAGTCACTCCGTCGCACCTTAAATCGGTGTTAACTTTAAATCGGCAGAGAAGTCTGTAACGGAAGCGATAGGGATCGGGTCGCGCAATTTCCCAACCGCGATCCCTGAAGGAGAGCGGTTTGTTCAAGCCACAGGACAGCGATGAGGACGAAAGGGCTGCTGGTCGGCCCGATCATGACGATTCGTCCTGGCGCACTGTTGCACTGTCTCACTCGCAAATCCTCGAGGATGATCGCCCTCAGGTAATCCAACGCGCGACCGGACTTACCGAAAAATTTGACGAATGGCGCTTCGATGCGTCCGAAAAGCTCGGCGAGCTCGATCTGGCGCCAAATCTGGCCGAAGCAATCGGTAGCCGGCGATGGTTCCGCGGAGTTGGCACGATGATCGGCCTGTCTGCTTTGGCGCTGGCCTTGTGGCCCGATTTTTCGCCTCTCGAAGCTGCACCGGCAATGGAAGTTGACCAAAGCGTGCGCGATCAATTCCGCAGCCAGATGATCATGCCGCTCGCGCTGGGTTCCGACACGGGCCGCCGAATGAGCGCGACGCAATCGGTTATCACGCTGGAAAGCGCGCCCGAACGACCGCAGGTGGATCTGCTTGCAACACTTTCGAGCGGCGACAGTTTTGAACGGATGCTGCAACGCGCCGGTGTCGGTTCAGCCGATGCAAACCGGGTGGCCGACCTTATCGGACGATCGATCAAACTAAGCGATGTCGAGCCAGGCACCCAAGTCGACATCACACTCGGCCGGCGGCCCGCCCAAGGTGAA
>Ga0316202_10001091_pt1 | contig 23061 bp, 45 predicted proteins | sample 3monrhotite_MG_FD_204934 | JGI IMG/M metagenome (GOLD analysis project Ga0316202, IMG submission 204934) | Microbial mat bacterial communities from mineral coupon in-situ incubated in ocean water Damariscotta River, Maine, United States -... | ecosystem: Environmental > Aquatic > Marine >... | reverse complement strand
AGCTTATGTGCTTTGCTGTCAAAAGGTTTGGGCCTCGTTGGTAATGGCTCTAACGCACATAGTTCATATTCTCTGTCTGGAATATAAATCATGCAGGGTTTAGGAATAGGGCATTCATTACTGATAGTTGTTGCAACTTCATCCGTCAGCAGATGTCCTTCATGACTGTAACTACAAAGATATCCGATAGGGTCATCACCAAGAACTGTCACCGGGACTTCATCTAAAACTTCTGCATCATCATATGGACATTCCGGGTCATGTTCAAACAACGTGATTGTCTTTGGCAATGGCCCTTTCGAGTAGTAGTGTTCTTCGTGTCTCATCAACTAGGTTCCTTAAAAGTTTCTTGCCGTCATCAGTTGCCTTATATGCACCATGATCAGTAACAAAAAAGTAATTTCCAGATGTATCTTTCATGACAGATATATCGTATCCGTCAACCGTCAACTTAACACCCTTAATTTTGTCTTCACCTTTCACTAATTTAAATAGTACCATTATTCCTCAGATTGACGCATATTGAACCATAAAGTAGGAACTCCTTTCTGTTCGTACATGTTAGTGCATGAAATACTGTCATCAATAGCACAGGTGATATCAAACTTATCTTTAAAATGTTCCTCAAAGATTTGTTCTTTTTGCTCACATTCCTCGCCTTCAATTTTTGCTAAAAACACTGGGACGTGAGAATGATATTCCTTGACCCTAGGCATATTATGTCTAATCCAATTCTGTGTGATTTCTCTATACTTATCATTATCTAATTGTTTTGAGACGTATAATATCCTGTGGTGATTTGCTAATCCACTTACTAATTCAATCATCAACTGTATTGGTGTGATAATGAAATGTTCGTGACCTTGGTTTACTACCACAGGTTCTCTTAAAAAAAGAGTGCCCTCTAGATCTACTATTATTGCTTTTGGTAAATTATTCATGCACATAGTGACGAAGCTAGGAATTAATAGTTCCTACCATGACTCCACAAAACTAATCATTACTACTGGTGCAATGATTATAAAAATAAACAACACAAAGGTGGCTATAAAGGCCCACACGCTGCCAGAACTCCCAAGACCATGCCTGAGTTCATATTTGATATCATCAATCACTTTCATTTCTCTCAATCTCCTTCTTGATCACTCGATCCATTTCTTTTTTTTGTTGGAGATGATAGGCACGATTCCAATTAAACATGCCGTCGTAAAGTAGTTTAGAATTTATAGCTTCATATCCAAGGGTATGGTTCAATGTCATCCCGTAATCTATGATGCGCGATATTTCATCAGGTGCGTCACTCTCCTGAAGTATCCATTCTAAAGTTCTCATTTACTCTAACCTATGCTCATTGAGTCGTGCTCTGGTATCACCTCAACACCAGGAACGACTTCACCATGCGCAAGCATGGCTTCTCGAAGTCTGTCCTTATCAGGCTCGTGCTTTATAACTTCTTTAAAGAATGCACCAGGTATTAAATCTTTTTCAATAATTTTTACGTTAGCTTTCGTCTTGCGAAATTTAACTTGACCTGACCACATCTTCACAGACTTCTTCCCGTCAGGTATAAGTTTACGTACAACTTGTTTAAAATTGTTTTCAAATAGATATCGATACGATTCTATTTCTTGCTTAGCTTCAGCAATTCTCTGCTTAGCCATTTCCTTTACATCGTCAAGATGTCTTTCCTTCTCTTTTAGAGTTCTAATGTACCAATCACAATGCTCTTCATTCTCAATATAAAAGTCTCGCTTTTCTTCTTCAATATTGGCGAAGATCATATGTTCATCTGCTGAAAAATTATCTATCATAACCTACCCTTAACTTACTATTGGTATAACACTATTGCGATCGCACAGATCCCCCCGCCGTAGGCTTTATTCTCTACTGCTTGCGGCGAGTGCGGGTCGCACTTTCTATCAATTTATCCATTGAATATTTAATTCTCTCTTCAATCAACTTTTTTTCCTTTGGGTTTACTGTACCTTTTTTTGCGTTTCGCACCGCTTTGCATAATTCTTTCATTGTCCTGTCCTTCCTTTATTTCACTTCTAGGGTATTGTGATATTTTTTCGTAATTAAAATAGACGTCCCTTTCTGTGATGTGTTCCCATTCTCTATTGATTGTCAGGATTTTTTCTTTCGCTTTATCCAACGAAACAGTTTTTTTAATAAAACCTTGCTCAAACCAAAAATCATATTCTGCTTCAAGTTCACGTTCCCGACTCCTCCGATAGTAATAATTGTCCCACCAGTAGTACTTATTAACCCCCTGCGAATAGTGCATTTGCTATATCTTCAGCTGACTCCTTTACATCATTTGATGTAGTCGATGCGGATGATTTCTTACAAAGTTCCAAAACTCTTGTTGCATCAGCACGCTTCTGTTGTCTGTCCTGAATAGCCATAGCACCTTCACCCATAGGAAACCACTTAATGTACCATTCTTCAAACTCAGCATAGACTTCGTTTAGCATTTTCTGCTTATCCTTATCTATTTCAAAATCGGCATTGTCTAGTACAAAAGATTTAGGTGCAAGATTTAAATTATTGTCTTTATTAAAATCTTCAATAGCAACAGGGTCTGTCCAGAACTCATAAGACTTTTGATTAAATCTTAGGCAGATACTCGGACCCTCAGCCTTATCTTTTATCACACCAGAGAATGGACCACACATGTCGAACATGGTAGTGTTTGAGGACTTAATAGCAGTATAGTTTTGTCCCTCTTTGTTCTTTTTAATTTCAATATTGAATTGACCAACTGGATTTTCTTTATCTATACTGATACTTATATTTCTTTTTGCTTTATATGACCCAGACTTACCTTCTCTCTCTTGTTCAGGGAAATCAAATCCAACGATGTCGATCAAAGGAATCTTTTTGTATATAATGTAACCATTCCAAATTGCGGTATAACTTTTATCTTCTATTGTTTTCGGGTCTGCCAGTACTATTTCTAAATCTTTTATCGATAACATTTATTCACCTTCTATTTGTTTTTTAGTTTGTTATATCATTTTGTCTTGTTTTTCTTCTAACTCTTTGCTTTCTTTTTGTCTCTTCTCTATTTGCAGTCTATGAATCTCATGCATAACCTGGTTGAGCTTCACTTGCAGGTTATTCATTGATTCATTTAAATCAAAAGCAATAGCTTTTTTATCTACAATTTTTGAGTCTATCTCTTCTTTTGTCATTAAAACGGTACCTCCATCTCTAATCTTTTCTCGTTTATATATTTGTTTACTGTTTCCAGAATCTTTTTATCTTTTATATCCATGCCATCAAAAGCATTTTGAATAGCTTCCACATCATCAGAAGTTTCGCAGCCTTTGATTGCAGCTAGAATTTTAGTTACTTCCTCTTTTAATTTATCTGCATCTTCAGGAACTTCTTGTACCTTAGGTCCGTCTTCCTTTTTAGGAGATATTTTTTGAACGATAGATTTAGTAACCTTCTTGACACCGAGCCACTCGATCAGCTGTTTACCAACAGAGGCCTCGAATGGGATAGGACATTCGATGGCATGATCGAAGAGACCAGTACGGTCCTTGATAGTGTTAGCCGTGTGGTCCATGTTAAGCCTAAAGATAGTGGTAAACTCGTATTCGATGCCATCACGCATTTTTACTTCAATACCCTTGCGTTCTATATCGTAAGTTTCTTTTCCATCCTTGCCGGTACGTTTAACAACTTCATGAGCTGTTTTTGCACGCATGGTAACAATTACATTTATGTCAGAGCGAACAATGATGTCAATGATTTCATTAAGCTTTGGCGTTACTTTACCCCAATCAGTGTAACGTCCACCAAGCTGATTTATCATCGTCAAACAGGCTTCCCATAAGTGTGTTAAAGAATCGATAATAACAACATCGTAACCAGCATCAATAGCCTCTTTAAATGCATCTTTGATCTCCTGAATAAAACTATTTGAATTATTATGCGCACCAAGTTCACACACATCAAAATTAAATTTATGATCGTATAGTGCAGCTGACTTCTCGGAATCTATCACTGCAATCTTTTTAAAACCCATTGACTCAGCAAGCATCAATGAACTGTAAGTCTTGCCTGACCCACTCGGTCCATAAATAGCTAACTTTAGCTTCTGGTTTTTTCTCTCTGCTTTTTTAAATCTACTCATGATTTTTAAAATCCTCTGGATGTTCTTCCTTTAAATGTGATGCCAGCCATCTTAATGCTGTACGCAAAACCTCTGACTGACTGAGCTTCGTCATCATCCTCTTGTCATAGAAGTCTGCTATTAAAGCTAAGTGCTCCACATCTTCTTCTGTTAATCTTACTGCTGTCGAAGCCATAGGTATACTACATTGTACTACATTGTTCCACTATTGTGATTAAAAATGATTCATTAATTAATTTCTTCTATTAGTTGATCAATAATTATTCTATGCATTAAACAGAGCAGGTTCGATTGTTCTCTACCCATCGTAAGCATTACTTTTTGATATAGGTTTAGTAGTTTTTCTTTTTCTTTATACTCTGAAAAGCTTTTATCTTTTGGTAATGCATCAAATAACATTGCTCTTGAGGGTACATACCATATTGGACTATATTCTGGAGCATTATAAGTCGTGATATCCCTAGTAAATCTAAATTTTTTGCCTTTAATTCCGTGATGTAGTTTATAACACCTATCGTATCTATGATAAATATCATTGACTTCACAAAAGTACTCAAAATCTATATCTCGAACTAACTTGCTATGTTCCATGTCAGGATAATTGTCGTCTCTGTAACCATGAGTTTTAATCCCGATTAATTTTTCTGATTCATCACTAAACCCCATGTGTTGCATAATAAATAAGTGTTCCTATTTTTATTCGACCATCATACTTTTCAAATAATTTATCAATCTCATATCCAGATGTTTTGTAATCGGGTGACCAACCTTCAATTAGGGACTTGCCCATACGTCCGAACTTGGAGTATATAGCCCAGCAAATATTTCTCCAGACATCATAGCCAGGCTTTGAATCCACCCTCATTAATAATTCTCTTGCTTTACTGAAAGATATTTCTCTATCTTCATCGAACATTGATGGTCTGACGGATTTCGATTTCATTACTTTGACATTTGTAGGAGAATTTAATCTATGAGAGGTTGTGATTAAGATTAATCTTGTCATTTCTTTTCTCGAAATCCACCCGTCCATCACCATGGGCTCACAATTAACTGATCCATTAAAGATACGAATACAGTCTTTGCAGGCCCTGTCCGCTTGTGGAAAAATTGTCATCAACCCTTTGATTAACTGTTCAAACTGGTGACTATTTGTCACCGGTTTCTCTAACTCAAACACGACCCTAAACCTATGCTGTTCCATACTATGTGTTGGTGTTGTATAAACGATACTTGCATGATCTCTTATATACTGGTGAGCTATTGCTTCTGCAAGGTTCCACTCATCAAAATCCAATGCAACAAAACCAGTGGAAACAAAATTATCTTTCTTTCGTCTATCTTTATACTGGGAGCAGAAGGCAAACCCGCAATGTATGAATCGAGCCAGATCATATCGTGTGATCTCACAGTTAGAGAAATCATTGCCGTGTTTTACTAACTGCTCCCTACTTGCTTTGTTTTGCCACTCAACATTAATTGAGCATGGCTTGCACTCGTAGGTATCATTCAGATATTCATCAAAGAGTGGTGCTTTTAACATATTAATCCTTCGAAAAATATTTCTTATAAGCACATGAGCCAAAGTTTTCTGCCACCAACTTATCGCAGAGTTTCTGCTCCTGATCCTCAATGACTTCAATGATCATGTTCTTTAGATCAACTAACTCGGCATAATTGAAATATTCTTTTACGCCATCAAGTTTCCATAGTGTTTTATGTTCCTGTACTAGTTCCATCCTTCTTCCTCCTTTAGTTTTAATAAGGGTTTACACACAAAAACGTCCTTGAAGTGACTGTCCTCCTCGTTCCAGTAAGATAGACTTATTCGTTTATCTTGATTCGCAGTTTTCGAAAGAATTACTGACCTGCCACTGAAATCATATTTTTCACCTGAGTCTATTAAAAAATTGACTGCTGCCTTGTACTCCTTCTTCAAAGATTCATGTTCGTAATTTAATTTATTAAAGGAAGCCTTTGTCTCTTCCAATTCCGCCAAAACATATTCTTCACAAGTTTTAATTTCCATTATTCCTCCTCGCTTATATAATCAATAAATTGATCAAACTGATCCAGCAGCCAATGCCAGATTCTAACTAACCATTCCATTACCACTCCTTAAATCGACCACGAGCACCATCAAAAGTTAATGAGACCTTGGTGCCAGGTCGAACATTCCGACATTTCCTTACTTCAATATAGGTTTTATTATGATCATCGGATGGATCACCGCACATTTCAAACGGATTATTTAATACCCATACCTGTGCTGAGGCATCACGAACCGCGGCAGAACCCTTAATATCATCCTCTGTTAAGGGTAAGTGCTTTAATCTTTCCTGGGATTTCTTCCCCTGGCAGAGAAGCAAGCAATGAACCTTGTTTTCTTTGATTGTATTTAACAATTTTGTTGAATCTTTCTCCTGCGATTCTGTTTTATTTGATGCACTATCAAAGTCAAGTAAGTGCCAATGATCAATTACAATCCCACCAATCTCTTCCTCTGACTCTCTCATTTTCATTACGATATCATCAACGTTTTTAAAGCCACGAGCAATGATCTTTAAGTTAGGAGGGATTGACTTGTCAAAATTATCCAATAGCCCACCAAGTCTTTCAACCGCGATGGAGCGATCCACATAGCGCTCATCCACCATTACTTGCTTTGACTGAGAGAAGTAAGTAACCATATTAATGCCAGTTAATAGTCTAATAATACGGTTACGAACATCCTCGTATGGCTCTTCCTTGGAGAAGAATTGAAAACTTAATGATGGGTGTGCCTTTGCTTGCGCCATTAGCATTTGCAGTCCAAGCGATGTCTTTCCGTGACCAGACTTTGCAACACAGGAAGTTATACTCCCACGACGTAAGCCAATTACTGCCTGATCAATTTTATTAAGCCCTGATGAAAAGGTTGAATCTTCCGGGAACTTTCCTTCCATAAACTCAGTCAATTTAGAGTGGAGGTCAACACCGAGGGATTCGCAAGCACCTTCTTGTCTTTCTTTGATGATCATTTGGATTGATTTAATCTCATCCACTCGTTGCGAGAATGAGGACCAATCAAAGTCTCGAGAATTAACTACAAGGCTCTTTGCGTAGCTTTGCAGTAGTGAATCAATGCATGAAGTAAAGGTTGATTCAAGTTTAATACCAAGTGGGCTTAAATCGCCAGCAAACAGGGAACTAATTAGATTGATATTGCTAAATAGATTATTAACAAAACTATTATTATCCTTTAGTTTCAATAATGGTACTGATTCAATATCAGCAAATTCACCATATAGTTCGCTAATATCATCCCATGTCTTCTTCCCCAATTCTGAGGCAAAATGGGCCGAATTGATGAATTTTGATGCATAATCAAATAGTTTCCGATCGCCAGCCATCAGACAATAGAGTAGATTTAACTCGTCTGATGGTATCTCAGCCGTCTGTGTATTCATATTTTCTCCTGATTAGAATTTAGTCAATTCTGGACGATAGAAGATACCCAAGTCAGGTATAAAGACTTCAACATCTGAGAGATTGACTGATTTTAAGAAATTTTGTCGTTTTAGTTCATTTAATTGTAGATCTGCTTCATTTTCATACAAATCGGGGTCATCATAGACTGCACAATAACCCTGATCAAGCACTAACATTAATAGTGACTTGTGCTGATCATCCAAATCATGGTATTTGAGGGAAAATGAATCATAAAACTTCAATCCATTAGTATCCACGGAGTCTACCGGCTTGGCAGTAAAATTACTATATCCTGATCCCTTAATATCATCGTAATCAATCTTCAGCATTAACTACCCCCAGTGGAACAGTTTGATCCATCCCCTCATCATCACGGGCTGAAATGAATCCCTTTATAATCTTACGAACCAGGTTCGCAATCTTTCTCTCTTCTTTCTCGGCCAGGATTTTTAAAAATGTATAATCCTCGACGTCTATATCCAATGCAATTCGCTTATCCATAACTATTCTCCTAGTTTACATCTATAAGTAAAATTTGTAACAAAAAGTTACTATTATTAAATAAAATTAAATATGGAATATATTATAAAAGTAATAGTTATAAAAAATGGTACTAAATGTACCTACAATAATGTAATAAAAAATATAAAACAGAGACTAGGCATTAATAAGTAGCCTAGGTTGAATCATTAACGCTTATTGATGACTTCTTCAAGGAACTTTTCATACAACTCCTCGTCATTAATATTCTGCGAGCTTAAATAGTCCTTGATCATCTTTTTGACCATGTTACTAAAACTCCTACCTTCTCCGCTGGCTATTGTCTTAATTAGCGTATATTGCTCCATCTTTAGCTCAAAGGATACTCGTTTTTTAGTTATCTTAGTTTTTGACATTTATTTCCTCAACAATATTAATAGTAACAGAAAGTTCCAAAAAGTAAAGAAAAACACCAATTATTAACTAAAAACATAATTAAATATCTGTAATAAAAGTTGGAAAAGGGCAATAACTGTTACAAATACTACCAAAATGACTCAAAACCCTTACAACTGTATCCCATTTACCAACAAATAAACAGATTAACAAAAGTTAACAATACATCTTGACAGCCGTGGTACAATAAAAAAACCAAGAAGTTTTTGATTGATTTAGGCCATACTATTACTTATTTTTGTATCTCTTTAATAAAAAGAGAGAGAGATACAATAAATATAAGTAAGTAATAGTTATAGTATATATATAACAAATATGAATAACTAAATACATACTAACTGTATCTATCTACATCGAGTGTGTGTGTGTGCTTAGGGCACACACACTCTACGTAGATACTTTAGTAGTTAACTATAATAATGTTAACCAGAGGAAAATAGAAACTGAATTAACCTCTGCCCCTAATATACTCAACTAATAATAACAATGACTCAACATCCATATCACCAATCTCAACCAATACCGCTTCCTTTATCCATTCCATTCTCAACACTCCCAATACTACCGGCTCCCTAACGGGTCGGGTTCGACCCATTTACCAATATTTAATCAAATATTCCATTATTTGCTGATTTATTGCAATAATTTAAATATTTGACCGAATAACCATACTTATACTATCGGACGTAAACTCACGATACAATATAGGTAGTCTTACTCAAATTGGAGCAATAATGAATAACTTTGATAAACACTTTCACAACTTAATAGAACATAGAAAGAATGAACCAGATTACTCCTTCTCTCGTCCCGTTGAAGTCTACATTAAATACATCAACGAAAAAGGACAAGTTAAGTTCGAATCTAGAAACTATAAAGATGGACAATCCTTAAACCCAGGACATATACTCTCATTAGTTAGGAACATTAATGACAAAAACATTGCACCACTTCACACTAGAAAGTTTGATTTCTACTTTGGATTAGAAGAATTTGATGATGATACCGCATAAAATACGTATAAGGATGAGATATATACATTTTAAGACATTTATTCTTCGATAATCGAAATAAATCTATCTGATTTGGTGCACCAATATTTCCCTATATAGTCCACTCAGGACACGCAAAGTAAAGATAATACTACATTGTTGACAATAAAGTAAAAAAACCTTGATATATCAACGTTATAGTTAAAGATAATTATTGATTATTTTGACTAAACGTTGATATACCCCCCCCTATGTGTAAAATTTTATTTATCAAGGGGTGGTTGGGGGATTTTTTTGTGTGGCCTAGGCTATACCAACCCTCTAAGATCTATACATGTCCAAAGTGAAAGGTTTATAATAAAGGTGTGGAAATAGAAGATTTACTGGAAGTAATTGATCGTCACATTGGTTACCCAAGTTTTGATGATTGCGCGTACCGTAATATTTATAAGCAGTGGTTTAAGCATGACGGTTTATATAATCGTATCGTGCGCAGGTTGGAACTTTCTGAGGATATGGACGAGGGTAGTATTGAGTATAGGGTTATTAGTGCGTGTTTGAGTGAGTTTGACGATGCGTATGAGGAACTATGGGAGTATGCTCGTGAGTCTGTTGAGTCAAATGAGCGAGCTCGTAATTTTGCGCGTGGTTTATTTATGGGAAGTATTAGTAGCAGGTCGGGAACTCTTTCGGGAGGAGAGTAAGTTCCGAATCTGCTCGAACGGGTCTGTTTGTATACCCTGTCGCCCATTTATATTCTTTTTTACATTTATTGTTACAGAAGTGTTTTTCTGATCTTTCTAGGAATTCGAGAGCTCTAATTATTGGTTTCCTGCATGTATCGCATGTAGCTTTATTGTTCTTGAGAGTCATGTTTTGAATTATATATTTGTTTTTGCAGATTTTGTATTTGATTTTTAAGGATTGTTGGGTCCGGGAAGAGGAGGTTGATTAGAATAAGGAAGGCGTTGAATTTAGCTTTTTCTTGCAGAAATTCGTCTTGAATTTTCTGAAAATCGTCTGGGGTATTTATTTTTTGGAAGTAGTCTTTGAGTTTATCTTCCATTTCGGATTTTTCGGAAGTAAATTTATTTTTGAGAGTTTGTCCGAAAGGTGAGTTAATGAATTCGAGTAGTTGTGAGAGGAAGACGAGTCTATCGTCGTTATTTTTGAAGTAGCTCATATTAGAAGGATATCATATTAAATTGCATTCCATTGTTATACAAAGTCAAACATTGTGGTATAATAATTATTATGAAAGGAAAGGAATTGAGCAAGTGTATTTAAAGGGAAAGTATATAGCAAAGAATCGCAATATATATGAGGAGATATTGAGGTTGCTTGAGGGGGCAAGGGGTAATTTTATATCAAAGGATGAGTTATATTCGATATGGGGTGATGTCAGTGGTTTTGACGAGTATGATTTATATTTGCTGAGTAAGCGATTGCAGGCGCAGGTGAGTAAGTTGCGCGGGATGGGTCATAAGATAATATGCGCCCGTGATTATGGATATCAATTGGTGGAGGAGTAAGTTATGATTAAGAGCAAAGTAATTGGTTCGATTGGTCCGACGTTTTTCTTTATTTATTATGTAGTTTCGGGTGATATTTCCTTAATATTGTCCTATTTAGTAGGGGCACATATTGGGAGTATATGGTTAGAGGAGTAGAGTAATGTCACAAGTAGTAGTAGATTTAGTAGTTGGATTAATGCTTTTCTTTGGATTTATGTTTTTGTTGTCGTTGTTATTGGCGGCCTTTATAGGATTTTTTGGTGGTGTGGCGAAGTTTTTATTTGGAGCGACAGTAGTAATGGTTGTTGTATTTATATCGATGTGCATTGTGGATATGTTGAAGGAAGAGAGGGGCTGTCAAGGAGGGTGGAGATGCCGTTAAAGAATCTGAGATTAAGATCTGATCTAGCAGAGTTGGACAGAGAAACAATTGAATATGGGGATATCCCTTACCTAGATTTTGACAAAGACTGGTTGGTAAAAGTTACATACCCTCAGATGGCAACATTTAGGTTTAGGGTTACGACTAGGGAGCTAATGGAAAGGAAACCGAGCGATCCAGATAGCGTAAGTGTTTACTTTGATGCTGATAATACCCTGGGATGTAATTTTATTAATGATGAGCCATTCCCCTATTGGGAAATATTTTGTTGCGAAATGGACAGGGAACCTTATAGATTCAATTTAGGCGAAGAGAAGAATATGCTTGAACACGTTGGCTTGTTATTAGAGGAACTCGAGGGAAAACAAATGGAGGAGATAATATGAGTAAGCTTAAACAATCAATAAGGATGATGGGGGTAATTGATTAATGAGTGAAGAAGATGAATTAAAAAGCAGGATGAAGCAACTCTTTGAGTTTCAAAGAATTGTTAATTTGCCAGAGTTTGAAGATTTCGTAAGAAAGTTAGATTCAAAGGGTTTAAGTTGTTTACTGAGAGAATCTAAACATTTAACTCTTAATAGCAGTTCAGGTATTGCGGTTACTTTTAGCTTAATTGGGGGGACAGATGATTAACCAAGAAGACTTAGTATTAAAAGACATAGAGTTATGCAAGAAGGTGTGCCCTATTATGGAGCCCTTTGGGATTGAGCCGGATGGGATGTGGTGCGAGGAGCTATTGGGATACGCCTGGGAACTTTTCCCTGTAGATGAAGATCCTGGAGCTAGGAACTGTATTGTTTACACCTACCGCCAGGACAAGTTAGCCTTGGCGTTGCCGGATTGGTGCTTTTCTTGCATAGAGGGAAACGGAGGGGATTATTTTATTAGTACACTTCCTGAGATAGAGGATTTTGATATAAAGTGCGATATTGAGAGTTTGATCTGGGTTGTCCTACTTAAAAGAGGTCAACCCCAACTAAAAGCCACAGCAGAGCAACTGATATTACTAGAAGAAAATAATTTATTGGAGGAAAAATAATGAACCCAGAATACCCAGATGAAGAGCATTGCGAGTTAGTTAAGGACATTGATTTTGTTGCCATGGCTAAGGATAATGGATTTGAATATGAGGGTAAGCATATGGGTGGACCCTTTTATGAATGTGTACCTGTAACCCGCTCCCTGCTTTGGGATGCGTTGCCTGAATGGTCAGACTGGCAGTTTGTTAAATTTGATATCGAGGACCTCCTGCATTCAAGGGGTCAAGCTCAAGCAAACGAATTATGCAGATTGCATAGATTTTTGAAGGATGAGGTGAGTTGATGGAAACAATAAAAATATTTTCTATTTGTTATGGTGTCTCCTTCATCTTTCTTTCGCTAGGAATGTTAGCAATGGGTTCAGGGGTTTGCACGGATACACCTACGGAGACACCTGAGGATTACGAAAGAAACAGAGAGGGTGAGTTTTGGGCTTACATCTTTTCACTCTTTCTTTTCCCTCTTGCAATCAGTTTTATGATTGTATTCCCTCTAACTTTATTGAAGTGGGGTTTGTCGTTATGAAAAAATCTGTATTTCTGTTGGTGGACGAGGTGAGTTGATGAATCAAATGATATTAATAATATGGGCACCATATCTTGTTTATTGTCTTTTCTTAGTGTCGTCTTGTCTTTGTGGGTTAACATCTTCTGATGACAGGCTTTGGTATTACGCGACGCGTGGTTTTTTCCTTGCGTCACTAATTTATATTATTTTTTGCACAACAATGGGGGTCTTCTTATGTTGCAATATTGAATGGACTTTTGTCGGAGGAAGTAACAATGGCCTTTAACCTAAAAGAAAACATAACATCATTAGAAGACAGTAAACTACTTGCTGAGCTTGGGGTAATGAAAGGGGTTAAGAGTGACATGCTTCTTGACTACCATTACCAATGTCCGCACTGCAAGTCTAGATTAGAAGATAATTACATCCAATCGGCTCGTTATGACAAATATGATTATGAGGAAATTACTTGTATTGTTTGTGGAGGTCTTATTTACATTGAGGAATTGCACGAATATGTTAAAGGGGTGCGTGCCTACCGCCTAGACAAGCTTTTGAGTGTGTTGCCACAGCCTATTAATCTTTTTTATGATAGTAAACCTGGGGTTTATGATAAGTGCAATCAATATTTGACTCAGATACAGGTGAAAAGGACAGGTCAACCAGCAATAAAAGCATGCGTGCAGTTGATTAAGTTATTGAAGGAGGAGTTTGTTTATGAGTGAGAAAACATTTAAGTTATTAATGATAGGTTTAGGCATTCTTGTTTTTGCAAGCGCAATTTCATTTTGGTCTTGGGTTTTTAACCACGTGAGGATATCGTTAATATGAAAAACATTGAAGAAAAACTAGAGATAATGCAGTGGCTATATGAGAACGGGATGGAGCCCCGCAATTATATCGAGGTGCATTCTTTTGGCGGCTATACAATTACTATGACAATAGTTAGACAACCTCATGCTCGACCCTGGTACCCCCTAGAGCAGGTGTTGGAGTTGTTGCCTGATACTATAAATCATTCAATGAGGAATAATTTACCTTTGGGCATGGTTGGATCAGAATTCTTTTATGGAGATGAGGATATGAAGATAGTTTTTTCAACCCCTTATACAGAAGTCACCAGTGACTACCACCTAGCATCCCTAAAGCTTTTAAAGCAAGTAATTGAGAAGTACCCGGAGAGTGTTAAATGAGTGAATGTAGCCGATGCAGGGGAGTTATTACAGATCACTGGACCGAAAGCCATTTCGCTTGCAGTGGCGAAATATCATTAAGAAAATGTTCCTGCATTGATGACGCGCTTAATATCAAAATGAATAACTTAGAGCATCATACGGCTTTTACAAAAACAGGTTACCAAGAAGTCCAAATAGAATGGTCGCCAGATAAAAATTATGCTTTGTGTTGGAGCTGTAATAGGGAATTAATACAGTTAATTGGAGGTTTTTTTGAAACTAACTACACAAAAGAAGACTGGGGGAAAGGTCGGCCTTCCCAATATCTAAAAGAACCACAGGAGCTAAAATTGACACCAACAAAACATACATCTTACGAAATAAGTAAACGCCTTGATGAACTTAGTTTTCATTGTGAGAGTCATTGTGGGTGGTGGGGTACTAAACCAGAGGATGAGAGTCTTTGTCGATGGGGTATAAATGACGTTCGTTTGGCACATTATCATGCGAACCGTGTCAAAGCCTACGACTGCTGGGATTTGCTGATGTGGGTTGTAAAAAACTTTAAGGGGTTAGAGTTACTTACTCCAGACCCTGACAGCAATTTTAATATATCTACTCTAGCTGGCGTTTCCAGAGGCGACCAACCCCAAAACGCCCTAGGCCGTGCTACCATAAAGATATTAGAAGATGCAAGAGATTTGGAAAGCGGTAGTGGGATTTGAAGGCTTATACGAAGTAAGCAACACTGGACAAGTGCGCAGTCTTGATAGGGAGATGGAAACTGATGTATCAAAGCAATGGTTCAAAGTGAAAAAAGCAAAGCGATTTAAAAAGGGAAAACAATTGAAGCAGCAATTAAACAAGAGGGGGTATTTAGCAGTGATGTTATATAAAAACAAGAAGAATCTGTTGAGAAGAGTTCACCAATTGGTAGCAAAAGCGTTCATCCCCAACCCGAAAGATAAGGGCTGTGTCAACCATCTAGATTGCAATAAGACGAATAACAACGTGTCCAACCTAGAATGGTGTACTTATAAAGAGAATTTAGATCACGCAAGAGACAATGGCCTAATCAAAGATCCGTGGAACAAAGGAAAACCTATAACTAGGATCAACGAGCACCGGTGTGTTGTATGCGAGTCTGTGGTACTCAGATCAGAGGCTGAGCTTAAAAGATCAAAAAGTAAAAAAGTTTTTTGTAGTCGCAGCTGTGTAGGTAAGCATAATGCTTCTAGTAATAAAGAAAGATCAGTTATTAAAATATTGGAGGAGAAAATAAATGAAAATAGTTAATGGAGATACAAGTCGGTACACGGTTCAAGAGAAACGTATAAATTGGGATAAATCCAGCTTTCAGAGGAAGCGAGATACTATACTAATGGGCTTAATTCGCTTTGTTGAAAATAATTTTGATGCACATAAGACCGGTGGGGGAACAACTCGCGAATTAATGCATCATATACATAAGGCAATAGATTTCAAACTTGACAAGAAAGATGAATTCAACAAGAAAGAAATGGAATTAATGAAAGAAGTTGCTGATTCTGGATTTGACCAGAGGTAAATAAAAGGAACAATATGAAAGAAGAGGATAAAGATACTTTTGAGTATCATAGCTTTGTAGTGCTAATAATTATATCGATCATAATAGTTGGTCTACAAATATTCATGATTTTAAAAAAATCTCCATATGAGATTATTTATGCACATGAACATGGTGATGCTATCGCGATACCCGTTAGTACTGAGACTTATAAAATCATTGAGTCAATGAATATACCCTATTTTAAAGGATTGGATGAGGATGACATCAAGAATGGTCGCTATTATTCAATTAAAGCTGGTAAGATGCGTGACCTAATTGCATATATCGAGCAAGAGAAGTTTACAACGGATAATAATGTAAAAGGGGGAAGTAGTAACAATGAGAGGTAAATAATATTAATGGATAATTTTAAAATAACTTTTTTAATAATGATAATGGTAATAATATTCGCACTATTTATAGCTGATTTTGTCGATATCGGAAGTATTTTCGGACAAACCAGTTATGATGCATATCCTGTTTCAGGATTTGGTGAATAATATAATATAAGGAATATAATATGAAAAATATAATAAAAACAATATTAGCTACAGCGGTAATACTTTCATCTACTAGTGTAGGAGCTATTAGTGAAAGAGTTGGCGACAATTTGTCGACATCAGAAATAGTAAAAGTTAGTTCTGAGAAAAAGTTCCTTACAAAGAGACAGAAAAACAAACTAGTTGGTACTTGGAGATTTTCAAGATTTGATTCTGTAATGGAGTTGGCAATATTGGAAGTCAAAGGTACTTTGTTCACTTATGACTTAATTGTTGATGGAGAAATTGATAGTTTAAATCAGACAGGGTTCATAAAAGGTAATGAGATCTTTTGGCACACAATGTTCTTTAACGGTGGAAGTATTTTTGCTTCACAGTTAAATAAAAAGATAACCAAGGGTCAATATGTTGAAGTTTTTACTCAGAATATGAACTGTCAACAATCACCAGCTGATACTGATCAAGGAAACCCTATCTTTGTTTGTGAGTTCTTGACACCTAATGGGAACTCTGCAGAAATTGGCACAATGTTGAAGTTATAGCATTTATACCCGAATTACCTAAAGTGAAGGGACTAGGGTAAAACCTAGTCCTTTTTTTATATAAAGAGTTCTTGTCCCGCACCACCAAGGTCATTACCAAGTAGTTGTGCAAGGATGTCAGCACTAGGACCTTGCGGCGATGGAGCGGCAACAGGTTGTTGAACGGTTTGTTGTTGTTTAAGTAATGAGAAAGCATCCATCAATTGAGATTGCTTTTCATTAGCTTGTCTTCTTTGTTGTTTTTCTTCCTTATTTCTCTGTTCTTTGCGGAAAGAAAACAGCTCAAGAACCTCAGGGGGAAGAGATTCTATTTGTTCAACAATTTCTAACATTTCATTTTCGCCCATAATATTATTGTACTCCTATACCATTTGGTTGTGTAGACTCACCAAATCTTGATGCTAAGACTGGAGTCTTTCTACCTGCAGCAAGTGCTTGAACTTGTGCGTTTCTCAATACTTTTTGTGGATCAGTTTCAAATAATGCAAGAGCATCATCAAAGGCGTCTATTCTGCTAAATAACTGAAGTAGTGCTTCTTGAGATTTAAAAGTTGGATCCTGAATGGCTAAGTTTATAGCATCAACCATTTCTTTAGTCTCTCTATCTTTCCTTACATCAGCAATAGCGCTAAGTTGAACATCAACATCTGCATTGAAAGGCAGGTCATTAGGATCACGTGGATCAATGGTTAATTCTTCATTGGCAATAGTATCTTGTGCCAATGGACCAGCAATCCTAACTTTAATTTTGTCATCAAGAAATTGTTTATTTAGCGCAAGCCATTGCCTACCCAAATCCCTAAGAGATTCTGTCATTCTTCTTACAGTCACAGACAGTGTCACCTGACTAATTCTCGTAAAGATTTCAAATGATTGCTGATCTCTAACTTCGGATCCAGGTGAGGCACCGGTAATAGCACCATCGACTGACATAGCATCCTTGCATTCTTGTAGCAAGATCTGCATGCCTTGAATGACAGATGAGTCCATCAATCCAGGTCTTTCGGTTCTAACACCATTGATATTTGAGATTCTAATAACGTCTCCCGGATTGCCTTCTAGTAGTTGCTGGAAAGATACATCAGAAATTGATCCTTCAACTAGAGTTATACCTTTGAGGTGTTTTTCCCAGTTATCCCAGATCATATTTTGCATTTGGTTTACGTAGGTAAAGATTCTTTCACAAATTTGGAAATGAGACAGACCAAACAAACATCCTTGTTGAGGGAGGTTACGCAGAAGAGTAAATGGGTACCTAGACCGATACACTGGTCTGTCTAAATCAAGGGGAACACTATCATTCCCGAATATCGATACTTTCCCTGGTTCGTAGAATTCAATAACTTCTATGATTGGGTTTTCAGGGTCAGCATTATAGTATTCTTGAAGCTTTTCTTCCCTAAATTGACTATAGTTAGAGAATCTACCAAAAGTTCTATTTCTTTGGTTAATTCTTTCACGTATATTTAGTCTAGTGCCTTTAAGTAGGTCTACATTTTTGAGTCTACCTTTATTTTCCATGTCTTTAAGCAGTTTCCATGGTAAAAATCTTCTTCTGCATACAAATCGAGCATCTTCTAGTGAGGTTGCTGCTGGATCAGGCCAGAAATCATTAATATCTACAGATTCGACACCAACAGTGTCTTTTATCGGCACTTGTAGAGGTGGCTGCGGAACTTTTTTAATTTCAAGTTGCGGTCTACCTAGATCATCAACAAGAGGGAAGCCATTTTCATCTCTTTTGATAAAAATTTGTGGAATTGGCTCTTGTTCAAAAGTTTGTACTTCGTGGTCCCAGTAGGTGTGCAGGACTGAAGTACCATCGATATACATATTCTTAAAAGCCAGATAGAAAGTTTCAGTAAGGTTCATACTAGCTTGTTGTTGCTGCATGTACCTAGTGTTAGCCAAAGCTTTCCTTGTTGCCTCCATGTTATTCCATGGTCTAACTTTGAATAAAGGTTTTGAAGCAGATCCGATAACGGCATCTGTCATGAATGATGCTAGACGTTCAATAGAAAGATGTGGTAATGGGTGTGCTATTTGGGCTTGCCAATCAGCTTTTTCTACATCTAGATCATTCATGTAGATTCTTCTAAATTTTGCTCTATCGTGAAAGTATTTATTAGAGTTCGCGAAAGCAGAACTTGACAATTTTTTCATTCTGTCAAGAGCTTTTTTCTCTTTCTCGGAGAGTTTTTTATTTATTTCATGCTCTGTGAATTCAACCATGTATTATTAGATTATCATATGATTCTTGAAACCACTAAGATGTGGCGAATAGTTTCCACCTACATTATACCTCTTATTTGCATTTTTTATCTGTCGGTACTCTTCTTCGGTCATCCACTCATTGTATCTGATTCTATTTTTTGCATAGTACCTGAGAGCAGCTTCTCCATGGTCATCTTCATTTTTTGTTTGTTCATTGGCTCCACCAACTTTCCATTCAAGATATTCTATACATTTAATCATTCTGGAAGCCCTGGTCCTGCTGAATCTTATAGAAGGTTTTCCTGTTTTAGGGTTTTCTTCCAGCATTCTGCCTATTTCTGCTCTAGCAGTAGCTGGTGCTTTTTTATCTTCGGGTTTTGCATGCCAGCTTGTAAATCCTACACCAAGGACTATTTCACCTTCACGTTCGTGCCCTTTTGGATACCTGCAATTCTGGTAATCATCTAAGATGGTTCCACCTTTTGCCATTTTGTCATTTATTTGGCAATCTGCAACTATCATTATGGGTACAACTCCCCATCTATCACAAAGTGTTCTTATTGCTATAGCTTGGTCATGAGTTTCCATATTCTTTTGGTAAACTTCGTCTATTACCCAATGAGTATCTGTTTTATCGACTGCTGTTAGGGCAAAAACAAAGTCATCTCTTCTGCCATAGTCAGTCATTCCGAAGATTTTCATTTCTGATATGTCAGGCATCTCGTGGTCATCAAATTGATGCCAATTTTCGCCAAATTTTTCTCTGGCAAAGGTTGGGTAAACCCTACCTGATATTGAGGCAAAATCACCACGAAGTCTAATCTCACCGGCGGGAGTTAACTTCCTTGTGCCGTCAGGATTATAAACAGGGTTGCCATCTTCATCGTAAACACTATTTGCTGCAAGTAGGGCAGTATATGATGCTTTATCTATGTTCTCCAGATTCTCTTCAGTGCTAACTCTCATCCAGTCAATTAGACCCTCTGCCATTAGACCAGCGTAATCCCCAGAGCCAGCCAGTACATCACGCATGTATGTAATGCCATGGGTTGGAGTCAAAGCATTAAACATCCATGCTCCATGGGCAACCATACGTGGAATGATCGCTCTAAATATTATTTCCGGCATTTCCTCATCACAGATAATGACTCCGTTAACGTTGGCAGATTCAAATACGTCAACTCCACCAGAATAAGGTTTTAAAATGAAATCAGAATAGCAATTAACAATATTTGGGTCGGGCCAGATTCTAATTCTATCGACAACTGTACCTTTTTTAATAGCTTTCCATTGGTCAGGTCGTAACCATTTGGTTAATTCTTCTACTGGTGTTTGTTCTAGTACATCTCTGTTTTCCCCGCATAACCAATTGATCAGAGGTCTACCAGGTTCAGGTTTCCTTTTAAATTTATCGTGTAACCCTAGTGCGATCAAGTCACCTTTATAGGTAATTTTTGCGGTTTTACCACCTTTATTACCACCAATAATGAATTGGAAAGGTTTTGTCCATGATAGGAACTCAAGGGTTTTCACATCAGGGGAACCATCAGACCGTTTGGTCTTAAACTTTTTTAGGGGATTCTCTTCTACGTGCCCACCAATGTCAACTATATATTTTTCTATATATTCTCTTTCCGTAGGCGGGAGCTTGGTTAAGACAGCTTTAAGCTTTGTAGGATCATTGATTATTTTCTTCAGTTTTTGTTGTAGAGCTTTCTTCATCTATAACCTCAAATAATCCTTCTATAGCTTCGTCTAGTATATCTTCGTGTTTGCCCAGAATATCCATTGCTTTCTGGGTTTTTTCTTCCAATGTACCTTCTAGTTGCATAGCAACACTAAAGGTAGTTGCAGCATTCTCAACTTCAATTTTTTCACGTAATATTTTGTTTTTATCTTTGTCGACCTCATTTCTTAGGTATCTAAAAATTGAGTCCGAGAGTACTTTTTGGTAATCATTCTTACCTTTAAGTGCAGCAACCATTCCCATGGCGGGATCTTTGGTCTCTAGTGCTCCACACTCAATAGAATCTTTTATATCTTGTAATTGTCTTTGAGTATCAAGGTTGTCTGAAATAATATCTTCTATTAAAATACCTGCGTCAATGAATTCGTTTACGTCTTTTACGCACTCTCGATAGTAGTGTTTTGCTTGTTGTGGTGACAGTCCAGTTTCTTTCGTAAACTTTTTAATTATTTGATTTCTCATCTCTGGATGAGAGGGTGGGAGTTTGTTTTCTGAAACAATTTGTTTCATAACTCCATACATTTCTGTTTCTCTTGTTCGAGATATTTTTCCTGACAAAGTAGACTCCTGAGGTGAAATAGTAGCATTTGCGCCACTATGGTTCACTTTGAGTATACAATGCATTGTTTTGAATATCAATACCTGATAAGTTGTAAACAAAAGGAGAGACAAAATGGCTGAAACAATTTCACAAACTTTACCAAAAATAACGGCTTTCAAGAAAGACGTAAACCCATCAGGTTATGCTGATTTAACTCGTAACTTAGAGGCTCGTTCTCTAGCAAACGGTGTCTACACTGTGGTTCTAGAATATGATTTTACTGTAGATGGGGCGATTGCTGCATCTGGAGGCAAAAAAAGTTTAAGACCTAAAGGTTCTGATACTGCTTTTGCACTTCCAACAGGTGCTCATATCCTGAATGCTTATTACAAAGTAACTACTACTTTTACTTCTGCTACTGATGCTGCGACTCTTGGTCTTGGTATTGATACAGATGATGAAGACGGTACACTTGCAGGTGCAGATATTTCTGCTGGTGGTAATGCATGGGATGCAACTGATAAGGTTACTGCAACTATCCAAACAGGTGCAGCAGCTAACGTATCAGAAATTACTACTGCTGAAAGAGCGTTTGTAATTAAGAATACTGATGCTGCAGAAGCAACAACTGCTGGTGCTGTAACAGTAATTCTTGAGTATACTGACCTGTAAAAATTCTCCTGAGAGAAGACTAGACAAGATGGTTCCTATCTGGAGCCATCTTGTTGTTTTTTATAGTGCATTTCCGCAAGTAAAATAACTTGGTCCGAACAGATATTCCCTGTCTTCATCATTTCGTTTGTCAAGAATTCTGACATAGAAGCAAATAGATCTAGATATTGATTTCTTTGCCATTCCCAATATGTGTATTCTGCCGATCCGGGAATCTGTTGCTGTAAGGTTTCATCCAAAAATCTAACTTTGTTTGCATTCAGGTTGATCAAGTCTTCTAGTAGTAAAACTTCTTCTTGATAACTATTGCAGACATCGTATGGAGTCTTGGCTAATACAGGGTTTACAAGAACAGTAATAATCAGTATAAGTATTAATCTCAAATTTCTACCTCCAATCTTCCATCTTTATCAAAGTACAATTTCATTATTGCTGCTTCATCTAATAGTAGGTGTAAATGACCATTTAATTGATTAAAAAGCCTCTGTGTTATATCGACAGAAAGATTTAACATTTGTTTCTTGTTTATGCGTAATCTTGACCTCATATTTTCAAGTTTTTCATAGCGCGACGAAGAAATTTTAATACTTCTATCTAGTGCTTGAATATCTTCCATCATCTAGTATCCAATATACCACATTTCGGACACTTTCTACTATTAGTGCCAAATTGAATACTAGTGAATCAAAACAGCGTTGTTACGCTTAACTTAGGCCCCATGGGCTTACGATAGGCTTGCTTTATGCAAATTACCTTAGTTAAGTTTTTGGTTTAGCCGAACAGTCTTACAAGTCTTAGGAGATATATTATGGAAGAAAACATTACATCAGATGTCAATAGCGCACCAATTACCGAGCACGATTCGGCTGGTGTTGACACTCAAGCACTAGATTCAGTTGATTATTCAGATTCTCAACCATCAGGTAATTGGGAGAAAATGGCTAGGGATAATCAGGCTGCTTTTACAAAGAGTCAGCAAGAATTATCACAGTTGAGACAAGAGTTTCAACAAAACCAGCAAGCTTTATCCCAATTACAACCTACTCTAGAAAAGTTCCAGGGTTTACAAGATTTCTTTAACGGAAATAAA
>Ga0316202_10001087_pt1 | contig 23197 bp, 24 predicted proteins | sample 3monrhotite_MG_FD_204934 | JGI IMG/M metagenome (GOLD analysis project Ga0316202, IMG submission 204934) | Microbial mat bacterial communities from mineral coupon in-situ incubated in ocean water Damariscotta River, Maine, United States -... | ecosystem: Environmental > Aquatic > Marine >... | reverse complement strand
TGGTGTTAAAGTGAACTTTGAATTACACTTAAAAGAATGCGAATGGCGATGGAAGAAAGATGCGGACGCTCTTGCCAAAGAGCTCTGGGAATTACTTAAAAATAAATAGCTCTGCTAGTCTAGAGCCAAGGCTATTGAAAAACTAACACATGAGGACTACCAAACAATCGCCCCAATGATTGGCTTAGCCTTGGATGGAGTAAATAAAGAGAAGTTATTTATGGATACTACGGAGTGAAAGGCTTTCGTAAGGGAAAAAGCATCAATAAGCACCCATTTTCAGGCAAAGTCTCCCATTCATAATAAGTTCAAAATAACAACCTTACTACCCTCTCATGTTTATTAAAATTTACAGTGTCTAATTAAATTTGAAATCTAAATCATTCTCATCAATATCCGGCCATATATGAATCGATACATGATACTAAAAAATGGAAAAATCATTGGTCAAGAAGGCCTGAAAACAATGGATGATGTGAAAGCGTCTATTAGCCGTGACTTTCGGGTGAAGAAACAAGATGCCTATTCAGTTAAAGATTTTGAAGCTGATGAAGATGTCTGTATCGATGAGCTCTTGGAGCAACTTCGTATCAACGCAATTCCACGCAAAGAAATAAAGTTCCCAGAACGTAAACCGCAAAAGCCGCTCGTTAGGTCTGCAATCAAGCAAGAGTGGAGCAAACCCCTTAAGCGAACGCCAATCAAACAGAGTCAAAAACCAATCAAGCGTTCTGAAATTAAACGCCCCGTCTATGACCCCAAGCATCCCCCAAAGCGCAAACCAGTGAAGCCTCCGAGAGTTGGTAAGAGTGATATTATTGATGATAGTTTCAGCGTATGGCTATGCACCCAGCCCTGTGTGATTACGAGCAGGACTGCAGAGAGAGGAATCGGCCCAAATAACACGCACGGACATCACATTCATGGTAGGGGCGGGATCCGGAACGATCACATGCAGGTACCCTTGGCAGGTCATATCCATAGTTGGGGTTCTAAAGCATACCACAACATGGGGCAGCTCAGCTTCTTTGAAGCCTGGCAGCATAAAATCCCTGATGAGTACGATAACATCAAAGATTTTTTTGAAGGTCGCGCAAAAGAATTTAAAGCGCGATTTGATCTATTGCAAGCAAAGGTGGTTTGAAAATATGACTGCATATATGCAGATTGTAATGGAAAATGGCAAGCGACTGTAATTTAAAGTCAGCCCACGGCGGTTATGCAAAACGCCGCTTTTGACCGAGATCAGTCTAAAATACACTGTGAAGTAAAATAGTTTAAACATACCTCTGATGTATTAACTTGGTTAAAGTACACAAAAACCAAAAAAAAATGTGAACTCTAGAAATGACTTAGAACTCATCAAGATGACCTAAGTCGTAAACCAAGTAACACAATCAGTCCTATCAGACAAGAAGCTCAGCTGTTGAGCTTTTCCCTTATTAAGTTGCTCATGGCTTCAATCGAGAAAGGTTTGCCGAGCAGCGTTTCGTTTTCTATATCAACCTGACGATCCTTGCCGTAACCAGTTGAAAAGATGATTTTTATCTCAGGGTCAATCTCCCTAATGCTCTTCGCCGCCTGCCACCCCCCCATGGTTGGCATAACAATATCAAGGATACAAAGGTCAATCTTTTCAGCATGGGTTTTGAATACTTCAATAGCCTGGCGACCATTCATTGCGGTCAATACATGGTACCCAAGGGAAGTCAAAACGCTTTCTCCAGTTTCAAGAACATTGCTCTCATCATCAACCAACAGGATCGTTTCATCATCACCTTGAGCAATACCTTTCCTCTGATTTGGTGCTGAAAAGGTCTCTTTATGCTCCAGCAATGGAATGTAAATGTGAAAGATTGAACCTTCCCCTTCTGTACTTTCCACTTCAATCAAACCTCGGTGTGATTGGATCGCACCAAACACCATGGCTAAACCAAGGCCAGTGCCTTTGCCTGCCTCCTTGGTGGTGAAGAATGGTTCAAATAGCTGCGTGAGCTTATCAGCAGCAATACCATAACCATTATCTTCGACGCTTAAATGTGCATAGAGCCTATTTCTGGACGCTGCGTGTTTTTCAACAAACGCATCGTTTGCTTGGAATGGCTCAAGCTTGATAGTGATACATGGATTATCTGACCCTTCAGTCGCATCGCGAGCATTGGTGACGATGTTCAATAGCACCTGATGCAGCTGAGTGGCATCACCAACAATGAGCAAGTCCTCACTGCAAAACTCTTGATGTATGTGTATATTTTCAGGCACGGATATGCGAATGAGCCTGAGTGTATCTTTGATGTAAGGGGCCAAGGATAACGGCTCCATGCTGGTCGACCCCTTACGGGCAAAGGCAAGCAATTGCTTGATCATGTCTGCTGCGCGGAATGAAATTGATTCAATGTTTTCCATTTTTTCAATAGCAGTAGGGTTATCTTGCGATGCGTTCTTTGCTAGGTACACATTGCCAATGGTGCCCGCCAACATATTGTTGAAATCGTGTGCAATACCACCGACTAGCGTACCAAGAGCCTCCATTTTTTGTGATTGCTGGAATTGACGTTCCATCTCTTCCGCTTTGTTTTTTGCATCGATGAATTTTTCTGCATAGATCAGAACAAACAATAACAATACTAAAATAAAGGTAGCCAAGAGCATAAGGTAAACCAGATAACGATAAGATGAACCGGAGCTGTTATTGTTATAGGTGGCCAGTTCTTTCGTAAGCTGACTAACCAAGCTAACGCCTAGACCCCGTATTTCAGAGCTAAATGTATGGAATGCTCGTAGTCTCTTTGATTGACTCGGTAGTGACTCTCCTTTATCAGTAGCTTCAAGTAATATATTGCCCTGCCGCAATAGGCCCTCAACGTTCGTATTCATATCGTTTACAATACTTTGGAATTCATGACCTTCTAATTTTTCAGATAAGAGCTGATGCATCTCTTCCATTTTCTTATGCCTGAGATAAAATTTATCACGGTCTGACTGATTATGCAGAATCAGATACATTAGCATATGTCCTTCTGCGCGTTTGACATAACTGCTTAGTTCATTTGCAGCATGGACAATTTCCAGGTGTGATTGAATGAGCGTGAATCTTTTTACGCCTTCCTTATATTGAAGGTAGCTGATGTATAATAGGGACAACATAGCAATAATGACGATTCCGACTATGGCATACATCAAATGTATACGACGAAATTCCGTTATACGCATAGACTACTGTCCATCACATTTACGGCCTTCTTCGCATCTATTTTAGATTGGACCCAGATATTTTCTTTGTTGAGAAATAATGGATTGGACATGTCCGTTATTATAGCAATATGTTTGCCAAATTTGAAAAATTAACCATCGTACGTGATTCTGAATGAGCGGTGTGGATTGCTACCGTAAAAGTTTATACGGCTTGAGCTTCAGGATCCATCTAGAAGAAGAGTTGATAGGAACCCCCATAGGTTAGCCATCTGGATCTTTGAAATACGCGTAAAGGCCGCCTCAAAATATTTACTCTGCTTTTTTTATCAGTGTTGCGTCTGGAGTTCCAAGCACGCAATATTTAATTGCTAAACGGTGGCGGAACATTTTTTTTAACGGCGCGCTTCATCATGCAAAGAAAAACCAAAAGGTCTCAATTTCAGGTTAGACTGAGTCACCGCTTATGAGGTGACTCAATCACAGCCTTTATTCGCGAAGAAGTTCAGTAATGCCTGTTTTAGAACGTGTTTTTTCATCCACTGTTTTCACAATCACAGCACAATACAAGTTCGGGCCACCTGATGCGCCTGGCATAGAACCTGAAACAACCACCGAATATGGTGGTACTTCGCCATAAAATACTTTACCTGTCGCACGATCAACAATGCGCGTTGATTTGCCGATATAAACACCCATCGAAATCACTGAGCCTTCACGCACAATCACGCCTTCAACAATTTCAGAGCGCGCACCAATAAAGCAGTTGTCTTCAATAATCGTAGGTGTGGCTTGCAATGGCTCCAATACTCCACCAATACCAACTCCCCCTGACAAATGTACATTTTTACCAATCTGCGCACAGGAACCCACGGTAGACCATGTATCAACCATGGTACCTTCATCCACATATGCACCAATATTCACATAAGATGGCATCAATACCACTTTCGACCCGATGTAAGAGCCTTTACGAACCGCTGCAGGTGGAACCACGCGCATGCCACCTTTGCGGAACATATCTTCGCCCCAATTGGCAAATTTTTGTGGCACTTTATCATAATAGACTGTGTCGCCACCGTGGATGACTTCATTATCATGCAGCTTAAAGAATAATAATACGGCTTTTTTCATCCACTCATTGGTTTTCCAAACGCCATCCGCATCTCTTTCTGCAACACGAATGCCGCCATTATCCAGTAAATCAATGGCGCGAATGACCGCTGCGCGTATTTCTGCGTCCACATTATGCATATCCCAATCGCTGCGCGTATCCCAAGCTTTCTCAATAACTTCTTGTAAATGATTCATAATTATCTCCAATGTGGATGTCCATGAAGTCTGCACCCAAGCCATCTTTACCTATTCAACGCCTAATGCAGGAAGACTTCAATATCTATTTTGCAGCAAAGCTAGCCAATGCCGTTCAGCATGCAAAGCATCATCCATGTTTTGTTGATATTCTTGACTTATTAGCTATGAAAACTATGCTCGCATACCTTTTCTGGCTGTCTTTTTACTTCTTTTTCGTTGTCAAAGAGGCGCCAAATACATGCAATTTATAAAGGCAGAATGATGAAACTGACTGGTGCTGAAATTTTTGTGGAATGCCTAAGACGCGAGGGCGTGGAGACTATTTTTGGTTATCCTGGTGGCGCGGTCTTACCCATTTATGATGCGATTTTTCAACAAAATCACTTTAAACATATCTTAGTACGTCATGAGCAAGCTGCTCTTCATGCCGCCAATGGTTATGCCCGTGCTTCAGGTAAATGTGGCGTTTCTTTGGTGACTTCAGGGCCTGGTGCAACCAATGCTGTGACAGGCTTGGCTGACTCCAATGCCGACTCTATTCCCAATGTATGCTTTACTGGGCAAGTGCCATCAGCATTGATTGGCAGTGATGCCTTTCAAGAGGCCGATATTGTCGGCATCACGCGCTCGGCAACCAAACATAATTTTTTAGTCAAGCGCGTCGAAGACTTGGCATTGATTATTCGTCAGGCATTTCATATTGCTACAACGGGCCGCCCTGGTTCTGTTGTTGTTGATATTCCCAAAGACATTGGCTTTGCGGTCTGCGAATTTGAATGGCCTGAAACAGTAAATATGCGCTCCTATCAGCCAAAAACAGAAGGTCATCCTGGGCAAATCAGAAAAGCTATGAAAGCGATGCTCACAGCCAAACGCCCTATGCTGTATTCGGGTGGTGGCGTGATGAATGCCAAAGGCTCTGCGGCATTATTGCTTGAGCTTAGCCAGCAGTTAAATATTCCAGTTACCAATACTTTAATGGGTTTGGGCGGCATCCCTTTTGATGATCGTCATTTTGTCGGCATGCTCGGTATGCACGGCACATACGAAGCCAACATGGCGGTTTCACACTGCGATTTATTGATTTCTGTGGGGGCACGTTTTGATGATCGCGTAACCGGTCGTTTGGATGCCTTTGCACCCGATGCTAAAATCATTCATATTGATGTTGATCCAACATCGGTATCCAAAAATGTTCATGCTGATTTACCCATTGTGGGCGATGTTGGTATTGTGCTGCAACAGTTATTAGATGAATTGAGCCATCAGAATAAATCATCCGACACCGAAGCGTTGAAATTATGGTGGCAACAAATTGATGAATGGCGTGCAAAAGATTGTTTAGGCTTTGAACAGAAAGAAGATGAAGCAATCAAGCCTCAATTAGTGATTCGTAAAGTGCACGACATTACCAAAGGTGATGCCATTGTCACCACCGACGTTGGACAACATCAGATGTGGGCTGCCCAGCACTATGGATTTAAGCAACCTCATCGCTGGCTGACTTCAGGTGGCTTGGGAACCATGGGTTATGGTTTGCCTGCGGCGATTGGCGCGCAAATGGCCAAACCTGATGAACAAGTAGTGGTGTTTACAGGTGATGCATCCGTTCAGATGTGCATTCAAGAGTTGGCGACAATGTTTCAATATCAACAACCCATTGTAGTGGTGTTATTAAACAATGCCTATATGGGCATGGTTCGGCAGTGGCAGGAAATGTTCCATGAATCACGTTTTGCGCACTCTTATTTTGACTCGTTACCAGATTTTGTAAAACTGGCAGAGGCCTATGGCGGCGTAGGCATTCGTATTGATACGGTTGCTGAACTTGATGCCGGTCTTGAGCAGGCATTTGCTATAAAAGATCGCTTTGTATTTGTTGATGTTGCAGTTGCAAGAGAAGAAAATGTATTTCCAATGGTGCCCGCAGGTGCAGCTTTGAATGAGATGGTATTATCATGAAACATACAATCACCGTATTAATTGAGAATGAATTTGGTGCATTAACACGTGTAGCAGGACTATTTTCTGCGCGCGGTTATAATATTGAAAGTTTAAGCGTGGCTCCGACATTGGATGCTACAGTCAGTCGCATGACCTTGGTAACGCGCGGTGATGAAAAGATCATTGAACAAATTAAGAAACAGCTAAATAAATTGATCCCTGTCATTAAAGCAGAAGATATTTCACATATGGTACATCTTGAACGTGAAATGCTGTTGGTGAAAGTTCAAGCCAATACAGAGGTTACGGCTCTCGTTGATGAATTTCGCGCCAAAGTGGTGGATGCAGATTCCAAAGAGTACACGATCATTGAATTGACAGGCAGTGCCGATAAATTAAATGATTTTCTTGAAAAAATAAGCCCGTTTGGAATCATCGAAATCACCCGCACAGGTCCCGTGGGTATACGCCGTGGCGCCGAAGGTTTTACAATCGAATAAGCTGCGAATTCACTGGCACTCTCACTACGGCCTCTTCACAAGTATTATCACGCTTAGAAAATGCTAGCTGTAAGGCATATTCGCCACAGGGTTTCTGTTAGCTTCTACGGCAAACTGATGACGACTCGTAAACCCAACAGTGTTGGTGATTTCTCAAGCGTCACCTTTCCTTCATAGGCGTGAACAATTTCATTCACAATAGATAGCCCCAAACCATGACCTGGTTTGCTTTCATCAGCCCTTACACCGCGACACAATAAGTCTTCACAACTATCGTTATCAATGCCTGGCCCATCATCATCTATTAAAATAAGCAGTTTTTTGTCTTCCATCGCAATGTCACAATGAACCTCCGAATCACTCCACTTACAAGCATTTTCCAATATATTGCCAAATATTTCTAACATATCCTCTCGGTTAGCTTCAACTTGCAATAATTCTGGCATATTCAAAGAGATGGCTTTGTTGGGAAAGACCTTCTTAAAGATATCAATCAACTCATTCAAGTCCTCATGTGGTTTAACCCAATGATCACCTGGTGAAGGGCCTGCTGTACGGGCACGAATAAGCTCATGTTCAATGCGCTTTTCTATATTTCGCAATTGATCCTGACATTGACTCATATCGTTCGTGATTGCTTGCCGTTCAATAATTTGCTGAACCACAGACAAGGGTGTTTTTAACGCATGAGCTAAATCCCCTAGAGCATGGCGAGAGCGCTCCAAACGTTTTTTCATAAGTGTGATGAGGTGATTGATTTCAGTAACCAATGGCATAATTTCACTCGGAGCAGGTGTCGTGATTTGATCAATTTTACCTTCTTCCAAATCACCCAGCTGATGACGGATGCGTTGTAGAGGTTTAAGGCCATACTGAATAATCCAACCTTGCAGAATAAGCAGCATTAATACAGCTGCTGCGGCAAGCAATAGTAGCCTGCCTTGAAATGCGTCTGCCATCGAATCTAGATGCGAGACATCTTCTGCAATACGGATAGTGACGGGCTCATCATGTAGCGTGAAATCTTGTGACAGCATAAGCAGTAACTGCCCCTGTGGCCCCATGACATCACGAACCAAGGGGGATTCTGTTCGAATAAGCTTTTCATCCCATAATGAACGAGAATAAAAAGTCTTATTCTTAATAGTTATTTCGTAATAATGACCTGAGAAAAGCTGCTTATATATGTCCGGAACACGACTCAAGTTAAGCATGTTTTTACTATCATTTTTCCAATTAAGTGCTGTAAGAAGGGTCTTTTGATCGTGCTCTAAGCGCGAAATAATATTTTGCTCACTAAGCCTTTCTACCTCTTGATCAATCATCACTGTTTGCAACACAAAAAATAGTGCCAAGCTAGCCGTGAGGCTTAAAATTAAACGCTGATTGAGTGAATACATCGGAACTTAATCTATTTGCACAGCATCAGGGTTGAAGTAATACCCTTGACCTCGACGGGTGCAAATGCTGCTTTTACCAAATTTTTTTCTTAACCGACTAATATAAACCTCAATAACGTTACTTTCTTTCTCATCGTTAAAATCATAAACATGCTCCAGCAAGTGAGTAGAAGAAAATACCTTTTTGGGATGCAGCATCAAGTAGCGCAATAAGCGAAATTCAATACCCGTAAGCTCAATATTTATGCTTTCACATGCTTTTTGTTGCCACTGAGCTGACTGACTTGATTCATCCAAACACAAGCCACCAATAGTGAGGTTAACATTGGCGATACCTGCGGCGCGGCGTATGAGTGATTGTAAACGCACCACCAACTCTTCAACATGAAAGGGCTTAGTCAGGTAATCATCAGCACCTGCCCTAAATCCTTCTACTTTTTCATGCCATGCTCCTCGTGCTGTCAAAATAAGCACCGGAGTCATAATACCTAGACTACGCCATTTGGGTAAGATCTCTAAACCTGGTAAATCAGGCAAGCCAAGATCGAGAATAATCACATCATAATCTTCCGTCTCGCCCATGAAAGACCCATCGATGCCATCCCTTACACTATCAACAGCAAAGCCATGGCCGCGCAGTTGATGGCTAAGCTCTTTATTCAGCTCTATGTCATCCTCAATAAGAAGTAAGCGCATTAATCATCATCCTCTATGAGAATTTCGCCTGTCTTTGCATCAACTTTTAAATGCTGGATACGATGCTCATGGCTTAGTATCTCCATTTCATAAATAATCTTCCCATGTTCATTTTCCAAATCAACATCCAACAAAGTGCCTGGAAATGCGCTTCCAATTTTCTCAAGAATTTGAGATAATGGTAATATATTTTTTGTGTCGCGTAATTTTAGCACATCATCAATATCATCGGCGCTAGCACAAGGTATGGTCGCAGCCACGATCATAAATACCGTAGCTGTGACCTTATACATGTAAGTTAGTCGTCCCAACGGCCATACCCAGGAATACGGACGCTATCTTCATTGAAAGAGCCTTGTACAGCTCCCGTATGACAAGATAGACAGTTTGAGAATGAGCGAACTTTCACATTTCCCTCCACCATACGTTTTGGTATTTCTCTATGTTTGCGGCGAAAGTAGTTTGTTTCAGTAATACGCAATGGCGTGGCTTGGTTACCAATAGAGCGCATGATACTACGACTGAAACGGTTAGGGGCTTTATCAGCTGCATGGTCACGTAGATAGCTCTCAATACCACCTGCTGTTTCGGCATCAAGCTCTGCATTTTCACCGAAGTGATCATCCAATGTCGCCATTATTTTAACCCATGAACGCTCTGGCAAGAAACCCGCAGGATAAGCAAAGTGACAAGCCGAGCACTCATTTTTATAAGCCTTATTAATCACCGGTGCAACACCCGAAGTTTGTTGCATGAAACCTCTTCCTTCATGTTCTTCACCCTCTCCCCATTCCCAACCATCACTCCAAGCTAGGGTGGTCATGGATAGTGTAATACAACCAAAAAGCAATACTGTACCCCACAAACGTTTTTTCTTCATTATATTCTCCTTATTTTTATCCATCATTGTTCTATATTTATTGAGACTGAAAAAAGGTTAGAAAATCCCCTTTCTCCTGAGGACTGCATTCACGCCCCCAAGTCCACTTACAGTTTCGCTTAAACCATTTTTTTACCTTTTTAACGTCTTGAAAACGCCCTAGGTTTACCACCGCCGACATTGCTTCAATCAGCTTGCCTGTGCGTATATGTTCGCCCGCTTTCCGTATATTAGTAGTATGGCATGTTGCACAGCTCACAGATTGCCCTGATTTTTTTTGGACATGTTGTTCTTGCCACATTGATTTTCCCTTATTGGCATCAAATTGGCTTGCACCTTCACTGCGGTACTGATTCAGCAATGTTTGTACGACCTCATTACCAGCAAATGCTGGCTGACTTAGGCTTAACAATAGTATAAATAGAATATTGATATTTTTCATAGATCTTTCGCCTCCTTTATTATTTTCTTACCTGTGAACATCGCTTTAATAATATTTGAACGTTGCAGCAGGCTTTCTACGAGCACACCGGCTAGATGAATCACAACCAAGACCCATAAAGCTTCAAAGCACCATTCATGTATTGACTGTATGAGTAGCTCAGTGTCGTAGTTGGCCTCTAAACCCGCAAAAACACCAACATTCATCTGCAGACCAATGAGGGATAAGCCAGATAATGCCAACATAAAAAGGCTTGTTAGCAACGCAAAAATCATCAAGCTTCCAATAGGTGTATGACCTACATCAGCCCTTCCTCTCAAGCCAAGAAGATCCACAAAATGCTGTTTTACAGCCAAAAATGATGGTTTAAAGGATGTAAATAATGCGTGTTTCTCTCCAATAAACCCCCAGATAAAACGATATAATAGAAGCCCCACGATGACACTGCCTGCAAGAATATGTACGCGAATATCACGACCCATAGACCACCATGATGCTAGAAATGACACCACTAAAATCCAATGGAATAGACGTAAGGATAAGCCCCAAACTTCAATTGTTTTTCTGCCTGTTAAGTTCACGTGAGAACCTTACCAATGGATTCTTAAATGAAACTGAATATTTTAGAGCGTGCTTTTTTTTCTTAACCAACCAGCCATAAAAACCTTTCTATGTATAAGTCATTAGAAAGGTAAGTATTCAGTTTCAGTTCAGCTTTGCACCCTACTTTTCGCTCCTTGCATTACATCAAAGGAGATTACATTTGAAAAACACGTTAAAAGTAACTTTTGCAGCAGCTTTATTAGGGTTTGCATCCTCTGCCTATGCTTCAGAGCCATATGTTGGCCTTGGCTTTGGCGCATTCAACCTAGGAAGTGGCGTTACAAAAAAAGCGACATCAGGTGCTTACCTACAATTAGGTGATGACTTTTCAGAAAATTTTGGGGGAGAGATTCGTATCGGCAAGACTGGCAAAACAGGAGAGGAACTTACCCTTCAGCCTCGAATGGGAATTGATTACTATCTTGCTGCTTATTTGAAACCCAAATATGAAATTGATGATAACTGGATGGCATATGCCTTATTGGGTGTTGCAACTATGCGATCAAGCTATAGCGAACCAGGCTTGGTAAGACAGAATAAAACACGCACTGGTTATTCTTATGGCCTAGGTATGCAGTACCGCGTTATGGATGACTATAGTGTTGCACTTGAGTATTCGCACATGCTTCGCAAACCAAAAAATAATATTGCTACAATTAAAAATAATTTTCAGGGCTTAGAAGCAAGCTCCATTGCGCTTAACGTGCAATACCACTTCTAAAGAAGCTCTACGTTCAGGGGGCTCTGCCAGCTCCTCCCCGCACTCTGGGAGAGACCCTTGTTGATGGCGGAAGCATTGGCTTCCGCCATTCAATGAATCCTCTCTATGCTGGCTCATCATTGCTGTTGCCAATGTAAAACCAAATTATCTTACCAATTACTTTTGTAAATTTCCTGAAGAATTTTTTTAGGAAAACGGAATTTTCCTGCGGTGGTTTGTTTGTAACCCCTCATTTCCACATCGAAGCCATGGCTATTAGCATATCCAAGCCACCGCTTCGTTAATGACGATGAGCTACACCAGTCGTTTGAGGAATATGCCTTTAGCATGGTGCAAGTATAAATGAATTCCCTCATGATCAAGGCATCCCCACGGCGATTCCTTGTGGCTGGAGGATGATCCAACCAGCGTGCATAATTATCTGCCCCATCCTGCATATTAACTGTCCATTGATTCATAGACTCAGACTTTGCCTCAGCGGGAAACGCCATAGCCAGCGACATCAATACAACGATAAACTGCGATTTTTTAATAAACGACATATCTATATATCGTACACAATCCATTTATCTTTAATTTCAAATTGATTATTCACCTGTTTCATCACAGCCAAAGCAAGTAAATCAAACCCTTATGGGGTACGGGCTTACCTTGCCCGCATAATCATCACTATACCTGCCAATAAAAAGCCAGCCCCAACAAGTCCGCCCCATTGAGCGGCCTCAGATACACCCATGACGTAAGCAGCCAATGCTGCACCACCAGAAGCACTGAACAGTGCTCCCATCATAAGTAATACATATGATGGCTTTTGATCTCTCATGGTTTGACTGGTGTTCTCAATATGTTCGAATACAGACTCCATGCGTGATGGCAATATCATCCAGTCATGCAATTGATCTTTCACATCGCTTGCCATGAACTCAAGCTGAGCTTTGGGTCCCATATGTTGCATCATCCACTTGGAAACGAGCGGTTTGGCAAGCTCCCAAATATTGATGTCATCCGCTAATTCGCGTGCAACACCTTCAATCACCACCATTGTCTTTTGCAATAGCAATAATTCAGGCTGGGTCTCCATTTGAAAGCGTTCTGTGACGGCAAACATACACAAAAGTAACTCAGCAATAGATATTTGACCCAGCGGACGGTTAAAAATAGGCACTGCAACTTCACGCAAGGCATCTTCAAAGGCTGAAATATTAGTGTTACGCGGCACATAACCTGCTTCAATATGCACAATAGCAGCTTTACGATAATCACCACGCAAAAATGCTAGCAACATATCGGCTAAGTAGCGGCGAGGCCGTACTTCCAAGCGCCCCACAATACCAAAGTCCAAAAGGACAATGTCGCCATTATCAGCTACAAAAATATTACCCGGATGCATATCAGCATGAAAATAACCATCTACAAACACCATGTGGAAAAATAGTGTCGTGGCACGCTCGCATAGGTTTAGTGTGTCATGACCTGCAGCACGAAGGGCATCACGCTCATCAATGGGGATGCCTACAATACGCTCACTGGTCATCACCTCTGTTTGCGTATAATCCCACAACACCTCAGGCACACGCACGCCTTCAAGTGCTTCAAAGTTTTCGGCAAAACGGCTGGCATGAGCAGCTTCAGCGCGCAGATTCAACTCACCACGAATACTGGTGGCAAATTCCTCAACCACACACTGGGCTTTAAGACGCCTGTACTCTGGAAAGTAGCGCTCAAACATGGCTGCCAAAAGACGTAAAATAGACAAGTCCGCTTCAATGGTTTTATGAATATGTGGACGACGTACTTTCACTGCAACCTGACGCCCATCATGCAGTTCTGCGAAATGCACCTGAGCAATAGATGCCGCAGCAATGGCCTGCTCATCAAAAGATGCAAACAAACCATCTTCGCCAGTTAATGGTTTTTTAAAGGTTCGCTCAATGACTTTTTTTACATGCTCGAAACTGGCTGGTGGCACATTATCTTGAAGTTTCTTTAATTCTAGTGCCACCTCTAACGGTAATAAATCAACGCGTGTGGAAAGCATTTGTCCAAATTTAATAAATGTCGGGCCAAGTTTTTCCAACGCTTCTCGTATTTGCGCACCCAAATCTTGGGGCAACGTATCTTCGCGAAACAGCTGCACAACCCAAGCATAGGGACGCAGCAGGCGAAGTCGTACTGCCATCGCCGCCATACCATGGCTTGTAAGAATATAGCCAATGCGCAATAGGCGAAGGTTCCGCCTTATTTTACTAGGCAGCTTCATGTCTTTTGGGGTGGCTGCGTTGTTTGCAATGCATCACTGCGATGCTCCAAACGCGTTGTCTTACCCTTCAACTTGCTGACTTGGTGAGACAATTGTTCCACACCTGCCTGCCATGCCTGTAAACGCTGCTGATCGGGTGTTTGCATGTTCTTCAAGCAATCTTGCAGCATATCTTTGGATGTTGCAGAAACCTTAGCCTCTGCTGCTACTAGAGCATGCGCCGCTTTGGCAACACGTGTACCAAAAAAATCGCCAAAGACAGCACGCAATTCTTTTTCCCAATCCAAATCAGCTACCGCCAAAAGCTTTTTAAAACGAAGCATAGCTTCCGAATCACCTGACAACTTCAGCACCTGTTGAAAAACCAAATCATCGGGATCTTCTTTGGCAAAACACATGCGTGCAAAACCAGCCGTACTCGCTTCGATCCGTACATCAGCCTCGCCTGCATGATCCACATGCACCCATGTTCGCCCTGATTTAAAGCCTAAAAACATCACTGCACCGGTATCCGTAACATGAATGCGAAATACTTTATGATTCAGGCCGTCCAAATGTTCATGCAACACAACATCACGCGAAAATGCCAAATCCAAGACCGAAGACATCACCACGCATTGCACAGGCAATGGAATCAAACGAAGTGGCAAGAACATCACACTCATGTTTTGTATCCTCGATGCAGTGCAACCACACCACCTGTCATATTTTCATGGCGCACCAACTCAAAACCAGCTTGACCAATCATACGCTCGAAACGCTGTTGATCAGGGAATCGGCGAATGGATTCAACAAGGTACTGATAAGAATCGCGGTCACCTGTAATCAGCTCACCCAACGCAGGAATCACATTAAACGAATAAGCATCATACACCACATCCAACAAGGGCAGCACAGGTTTAGAAAATTCTAAGCACATAAATTGTCCACCTGGCTTTAAAACACGGAAAAATTCTGCCAAGCCCGCATCAATATCAACAAAATTACGGATACCAAAAGCAATCGTTACAGAATCAAAACTATTATCGGCAAATGGAAGCTTTGTGCCATCCGATTGAATGCAGTCGGCAGTGCCAGGCAAATAACCGTCATCGATCACACGGCGTGCGCCTTCTGCCAACATCGGCCCATTCAAATCGGTTAATACAACACGGCCTTGATGTTGATTATTTTTACGCATTTTCTTCAGCAGGCCAATGGCAATGTCGCCTGAACCTGCGGCAACATCCAATGCCACACTGTCAGAGCGTACCGATGACATTGAAAGCATACGACATTTCCATAAACGGTGCATGCCAGCACTCATGGCATCATTCATAATATCATACTTGCTGGCTACCGATGAAAAAACACCCATCACCTTGCCTGCTTTTTCATTTATCCCAACGGTTTCATAACCAAAATGTGTTTGCTGATCTGCTTGCTGATTCATGGCAAGCAAGCTAACAGCCGCCTGACGTAAGTTCTAGAAAACTAGGTTTGGCCTGTGCATAAGCTGTGTGTAAAATATGTATAAATAGTGGATGAATTGTGTAACAATAATACTACAAGCGGTGTTTAAATTTATTTGACACCCAAGATATGGTGTTCTAAGCTTGGCAGCAAGTGATTCATTCAATGCTGTTAGTTTTATGCAATAATAACCAACGGCTTACCCTGATAAACTGTACCTGGTTTCAGTATTTTATTGATACCGCATGGAGATTACCCTTATGAGCGCGCAATTTCAGTCCTCTGCTGTACCAACCCCAATTTCTGAGAAAGAAATTACCTTGCAACCAGCCAGTGAAGATATTTGGAACGTTAAATACCGTTTGAAAAATAAAGCCGGTGAAGCCGTCGATGTCACGCTTGCCGATACTTGGAGTCGCGTTGCCAAGGCATTGGCAAATGTAGAAGAGGCTGGCAAGCAAGAATATTGGCATAATCGTTTTGTCTGGGCGTTGGCACATGGTGCCATTCCTGCTGGTCGCATCATGTCCAATGCCGGCGCAGAAGCATATAAGCCAGCGACCTCAACCATCAATTGCACCGTATCTGGCACTGTTCCCGACTCCATGGATGGTATTTTATCTATGGTAAAAGAAGCAGGGCTTACCCTTAAAGCGGGCTGCGGCATTGGTTACGAGTTTTCCACATTGCGTCCAAAAGGTGCATATGTCACTGGTGCAGGCGCTTATACCTCTGGGCCTTTGTCGTTTATGGATATCTACGATAAAATGTGTTTCACCGTATCCTCGGCTGGTGGTCGTCGTGGCGCACAAATGGGCACATTTGATATTTCACATCCTGATGTCATCGACTTTATCAAGGCCAAACGTGAAGACGGCCGTTTGCGTCAATTCAATCTATCTTGCTTGATTACCAAAGACTTTATGGAGGCAGTCAAAGAAGATGGCGATTGGCAGCTGGTTTTCCCCGCCAATCAGTCTGAAATTGATGACCCTGAAAATACGATTGTATGGCGTCATTTTCCACATTTCAAAAGCAGCGCTGTACGCAATGATAAAAGTGAAGTGGCCTGTAAGGTTTACCGCACAATCAAAGCCAAGCGCCTTTGGGATGTCATTATGGCATCGACCTACGATTATGCCGAACCTGGTTTTATTTTAATTGATGAAGTAAATGACAAAAATAATAACTGGTTCTGTGAAGATGTTCGCGCCACCAACCCTTGTGGTGAACAGCCTCTACCCCCATATGGTGCATGCTTGCTCGGCTCCATCAATCTTACCAAATTTGTGAAAAATCCTTTCACCGATAAAGCTGAATTTGATTGGGATACCTACCGCGAAGTCATCGCAATTTTCACCCGCATGTTGGATAATGTTGTTGAAATCAATGGCTTGCCATTGGAAAAACAACGTGCAGAACTTATTTCCAAACGTCGCCATGGCATGGGCTTCCTTGGCTTGGGTTCCACACTAACCATGATGGGTTGTCAGTATGGCTCCGCAAAATCGTTAGACTTTACTGAAAAAGCATCCTACGAATTGGCACGCACTGGTTTTGAAGTTGGCTTGCAACTGGGCGAAGAGAAAGGCGTTGCCCCCATCATGAATGAAGACATCAAAATCACGGTTGAAATCATGGCAAAACGCCCTGAAATGGCTAATGATGGCATCAAAGTCGGCGATAAAATCAAAGCGCGCATTTTATGGGCAAAATATTCATCTTATATGCAACAGTTCACACAAACAGATAACCCAGAAGATAAGGCTTTGATTGAAGCTTTAATCGAAAAAGGCTGCCGCTTTACCCATCACTCATCCATTGCACCAACAGGCACAATCTCATTAAGTTTGGCAAACAACGCTTCCAATGGCATTGAACCATCATTTGCACATCATTACGCCCGTAATGTGATTCGTGAAGGCAAAAAATCCAAAGAAAAGATTGATGTATTTTCATATGAATTATTGGCATACCGTGAACTCGTCAACGCTGACGCTATGCCATTCAGTGAAGATGCCGACACGCAACTTCCTGATTATTTTATTTCCGCGGATGCCGTTACACCCAAGCAACATGTGGATATTCAGGCTGCGGCACAAAAGTGGATTGATTCATCGATTTCAAAAACAGCCAATGTACCAACTGATTTCCCTTATGAAGATTTTAAAGATATTTATATGTATGCCTACGATAAAGGCTTAAAGGGCTGCACCACTTTCCGCTTTAATCCTGAAGTATTCCAGGGCGTATTGGTGAAAGAAGAAGATCTCGCGAATACCACCTATAAATTTACCTTGGATGATGGAACAGTCGTTGAAGCTAAGGGCAATCAACAAATTGAATATGATGGCGAAATGCACACTGCTGCGAATCTTTTTGATGCCTTAAAAGAAGGATATTATGGCAAGTTCTAAACTCCCTTCAGAGTTTAGAGTTCGCTGGGCAGAATTTCGCTTTCCGCCGCTGAATCTATGGGTAATGGCATCATTATCATCAGATTCAGTTTCATACAATGGCAATACTGCTGATCTACAGCAGAAGCCAATAAATGCTCCAAGCAAAAGTTCTAGAGCATTGCATAAATTACATCGACGGCTTGAAACATTGCTTGCCGTTCGTGGAGGAAAAATATGAACATTAAAATTGACAAGAAAATTACAGCATATGAAGTCAGTAAGCCTGAAGAAGATAAAAAAGAGGATAATGTAACCGCCATTGCCCCACTTCTTGAGCGCGATGAAATACTCGAAGGCAACACCTATAAAATTAAAACGCCTGATTCAGAACATGCTATGTATATCACCATCAATGATATTATCATCAATAAAGGCCAAGCCAATGAACACCGCCAACCTTTTGAGGTGTTTATTAACTCAAAAAATATGGAACATTTCATGTGGATTGTGGCGCTAACACGTGTTATTTCAGCAATTTTCCGCAAAGGTGGCGATGTCACCTTCCTTGTAGAAGAATTAAAAGCTGTTTTTGATCCTCGTGGCGGTTATTTCAAAAAAGGTGGCAAGTATATGCCATCGCTTGTTGCTGAAATTGCTGAAGTCATCCAACAGCATTTGATTTCCATCGGTCTTATGGAGGGCATGTTAAACACGCCTGAACTTGCAGCCAAAAAACAAAAGATTAAAGATAAACTCGGCGATTCCGCATTGACCAATGCTATGCAGTGTCCGAAATGTGCTGCGATGAGTCTAGTTCGAATGGACGGATGTGATACTTGTCTTGAATGTGGTCACTCTAAGTGTGGGTGAGTTTGCCCATGCAAACCTATGAGCAAAGCTTCACATGCTCACTCATCAAGTTAATGAACTACGAAAGGCTGTTATTCTCTGGAATAACAGCCTTTTTTGTGATATAAATAAAGTAAACAAAGGCTAAATAAAAAGGTAAAAATAAATGATTGCAAAAGACCAAGTTAATCAACCCTGCATAAAAATATTTCAGCGTATTAAGCTATTTCTGCGAGTAAGCGCATGACAATCACCTCAGAGCAAGTAGATATTTGGCGTAGCGCCAAAACTGAAACTCAGAACCTGGAATTTAAAGAAGCAAAAGTACAATATGATAACAAAAAACTTTATAAATATTGTGTTGCTATCGCAAATGAAGGTGGTGGTCACTTGCTCTTAGGAATTGCGGATCAATTACCTCGACCTGTAGTTGGTAGCCTAGCATTTAATAACCCTATAGAGATGGCTTCTAAGTTGTTTACTGCTGTTGGATTTCGCGTTGAAATTGAAGAAGTTCAGCATCAAGATGGTAGAGTTGTTGTTTTTACCATTCCACCTCGGCCTAGAGGTACAGCATATCATTATGAAGGAGCATATTTGATGCGCTCAGGTGAGGAGCTGGTTCCTATGAGCGAAGACTATTTGCGCAAAATTTTTACTGAGGGTCAACCAGGGTGGCTAGAGAATACAGCACTTAAAAATGCTTCAGCACAAGATATCATTCAGCTCTTGGATACTCAGACATTTTTTGACTTACTTAACCTGCCTTATCCAACAGAGCAGCTGGGAGTGCTTGCTAAGCTACTATCTGAGCGTTTAATTGAAGAAACATCTGGTGGTTATTCAGTTTTAAATATGGGTGCAATCTTACTGGCTAAAAATTTACGGAGTTTTTCAGGCGTTAGCCGTAAAGCAACCCGTGTAGTTGTGTATACTGGTGATTCAAAGCTGGAAACTATTTCAGATATAACTGGTGAGAAAGGCTATGCAGTAGGTTTTAAAGGGCTTGTTGCATATGTGATGAGTCAACTGCCGCAGAATGAAGTGATCAAAGATGCTATTCGTAAAGAGGTAACCCTTGTCCCTGAAGTAGTGATTCGTGAGCTCCTTGCCAATGCATTAATTCATCAAGACTTGGAAGTTACTGGGGCATCCCCAAGTGTTGAAATTTATAGCAGTAGGATTGAAATATCTAACCCAGGGGAACCTGTTGTTCCTGTAGATAGATTTATTGATGGCTATTTATCACGTAATGAAAGGTTGGCAGATCTAATGCGGCGTTTTGGCATTTGTGAAGAAAAAAGTAGCGGTATCGACAGAGTGGTTGAGTCAGCTGAAATTTTACAGCTTCCAGCTCCTGACTTTTTGGTTGAATTTAAACGTACGAATATTGTTATTCATGGACCACGATCTTTTCGTGATATGGATGGTAGAGATAGAATTAGAGCATGTCATCAACATTGCGTTTTACAGTATGTCCTACGAAAGCAAATGACTAATCAATCATTGCGCGAGAGGTTTGGTGTGTCTGAAGGTAGCGGCAACATAATTTCACAGATTATTACTTCAGCAGTAGAACAGGGGCTGATAAAGAATGATCCTAATGCACCTGATTCTAGGCGATATGCTCGATATGTGCCTATTTGGGCTTGATATTTATTTCATCGCTATTGACGAAAGGGTCAATAGCGAGCGGCAACAGCCTGTAATTACAAAGAATTCTTATTTCATCGCAAATGGAAGTAAGGTAATTTAACAGAATAACCTAGAATTACGGTGACAGTTTACTAAATACACTATTTACAGCCTGCTTGTCGCAGGGGCTAGTACGCAGACAGTAGAGCTCTCAGGTCGGTGCCAGCAGTGAAAACATGCTTTATAGTTAAGTGTATTTAGTAAACTGTCACCGTAACTCAGCATGGTATATCACCTAAATCTTTCATATGCTTCTTTGCCTTTTAAGTTGCCTAAATCAGCAGAGTGTTTTGCATCTCTAACAGCAGATTTTCTATCACCACTGTGATAATAAGCTCCACCACGTTCAAGATAAGCCCTGCCATTGTTTGGGTTTAATATGATAAACTTATCCCAGTATTCAATAATTTTTCCCCATTCATTGCGCTGTGTAAGTGCATAGTCAATTAGTATATAATAATCAATATTTTTTGGTTCAAATTTAATAGCAAAGTTTAAGTCTTGAACCGCGCGATCAATGTTATTTTGTGCTAAATATGCTCTTGCTCTTCTGTAATAAGCAGAGGCATTGTTTGGTTGGATGAGTAAGGCATCATCATACTTTTCAATTTCAGCGGACTTGTTTGGGTTATTTCTTAACTCATAGCCTTGCCTGATATAATTATTAGCCATCCAATTTTGAAGTTCTTGGATAGATTGATCGCCAGGGTCAAGTTTTGAAGCATATCGGATGTCTTTAGATGCCAGTTTGGATTGATTTAATTTATTAAAACTCTTTGCACGCCAGTAGTAATATTTAGCATTTTCAGGGTATATCTCAATCGCACGATTAAGGTCATGGAGAGACTTTTGGTAGTTCTTTTGTTTAAAGCTATTTTTACCTCTTTCATAAAGCCTCACATGGTACTCACCAAAACTAAGTGCTTTGGTATATTTTTTTTCAGCAGCGTTGTACGCTCCAGAAATAGCCTGCATGCTGGCAGCATCAGCATAAAGGTCGCCGAACAATAGTTTTATTTTTGGGTTTTCCTTTACATATATTTGTGATTTTTCAACAAACAATTTCATTTCTTCATAGGAACCTCCCCAACGAGGTTTAAGCGAGTTAAGGTATGCAGCCCTTACCACATAGGTTGCAGTGTTTATTTCAAGAGCCTTAGTTAAAACAGCTTTGGTTCTAGCTTTATCCCCAAACGAATTTGTGATATTGATCAAGGTACTATATGAAACCATGGACTGGTCATTAATAACGAGAGAAGAAGCTATATCTTTCATTGCTTTGCCGAAATAACTCGCCATCTCCTGCATCTGTTCTTCCTTCGTTTCACTGGACCACTTTGGACCCCTAGATAGCCAGCCCAGCCTATAATAATATCTGGCTCTAGCCAGATAAGGCTGGTATTTATCAGGTGTGCTTTTGACCCAAGCATTAAACAATGTTTCATATTTCTTATCTTTAATCTCAAAGGCCCTGTATGCAGTAAACAAGCTCCGTTCTTCTGATATATTTGAATCAGCAGTTACTTGAAATTGCTCCAAGGATTTGTTCAAGGTACTAAATTTTTCATGTTTCAGCAAACCCCTTAATTTTAAGATAATACTTGGAGGGGGTGTTCACAAGAGGGGTCACACAAGAGGGGTCAGGTCTATCATTGTATCATTCTTTGGTGAATTTAAGTTAGTACAATAATAGACCTGACCCCATCTTTTTTAAAATGATAAAAAGAAGAAATAATCTAATGCATTTCATGTCATTTTAAACAGTTTCAGAATGAAGTAATATCATAATTCAGTATTGTATCCCCGGAACTTTGTGTCCAAAAATGGCGCCGTTCCAAAAAGGAACAATGCCATTAAAACAAACGATAAAACTGAGCGATTCATGCTATTTCAGAAATCAATCGAGTCTGATTCATCATATGAAAATTCCATATTAAATTTCCCCGATTTGTTTAAAGTAAATGTACAACTATTCCATTCATCTTCATGAATAGATCTAAATTCATTTCTAAGTCTCATGAGCAAATTAAAAAAATCATAGTTTGCTTTTCCACCTCCACTAAATGATCCAGTCCCTCCTTTTTCATCAATATATGAAAATTGAAAGTCCATGACATCATCAGCCTCAATCACTGCATGCAGTGTAATTTTTTCCGCCTCTCTTGGAGCAATTGCATTCAATATTGAGCCAATACTTTGATATATATCTTCCTTTATCTCCACCTCATCCTCCAGGTTTATTCATCATAGAAAGTGGGGTCAGGTCTATCATTGTACTAACTTGTATTCACCAAACAGATGACACAATGCTAGACCTGACCCCACCTATGCGTTTCTCTTCATCTTTTAAAAGGTCATAAGTGTCTTTTGCACCTTCAGCAGCAGCAATCGCAATCTCACCGACACCAACAACTGCACCGGCAGTATGTGCCACGCCATCCAGTGAGTTGTCCAAACCGATGGTATCTTCAACATTTCTCTTGTTAAAAGCATAGCTGGAACCCATATCCGAAAGGTTTTCTGTTCCGCCTAAAGCATATTGCCGTTGATCGTTTCGCTCAGCCTCTGTCGCCGCAAAATAACCATGCTTTGCATTCCCTTCAGTATCATCGAATGAACTGCCATTATTTAAAGGGTAGCGTCCCCTTTATTTTTTGCTTGCCGTTCGTGGAGGAAAAATATGAACATTAAAATTGACAAGAAAATTACAGCATATGAAGTCAGTAAGCCTGAAGAAGATAAAAAAGAGGGTAATGTAACCGCCATTGCCCCACTTCTTGAGCGCGATGAAATACTCGAAGGCAACACCTATAAAATTAAAACGCCTGATTCAGAACATGCTATGTATAT
>Ga0316202_10001086_pt1 | contig 23246 bp, 16 predicted proteins | sample 3monrhotite_MG_FD_204934 | JGI IMG/M metagenome (GOLD analysis project Ga0316202, IMG submission 204934) | Microbial mat bacterial communities from mineral coupon in-situ incubated in ocean water Damariscotta River, Maine, United States -... | ecosystem: Environmental > Aquatic > Marine >... | reverse complement strand
GTAGTGGCCTAGGAGGAAAGCCAGGATCCGGTTGACCCGGCGCCGGGGGAGCAAGAAGAAGCGCTGCTCCGAACAGCGCCGCACCACCACCTGGGTGCAGCCCTTGAAGACCTGACGAGCGTGGGACACGGAGAGTCCTTCCGCGGAGAACTTCCCCGCAGGACGAAGCCTACTCAACGCCTCCCGGGTTCGCAATAGGTTCGGGTTCGCCTGATGGCTACTCCTTGCGGCGTTGCTCCGTGAGGCGACCGTCCACGATCCGCAGGGTCAGGTCCGCCTCAGCGGCGATCTGCTCGTTGTGCGTGATCAAGACCCGCGTCATTTCCCGCTCCTCGGCGAAGCTCTCGAAGAGGTCCAAGATCTGACGCCCGGTCTCTGTATCCACGCTCCCCGTCGGCTCGTCGGCCAGGAGGAGCTGAGGATCGTTGATCAGCGCCCGCGCCACTGCCGCGCGTTGGCGCTCCCCCCCGGAACACTTGACCGGAAGGAACTCGACGCGCTCCTTGAGGCCTACCCGTTCGAGGAGACCACAGGCTTTGCGCTTCCGCTCGGCCCTCGAGAGGCCAAGGGGCAGCGCAGGGAGAGTCACGTTCTCCCAGAGCGGGAGGTTCGGGATCAAGTGGTGGAGCTGAAACACGAAACCGATCGTCCGCCCGCGGAGAGCATCGAGGTCGGTGACCCGTGCCAGATCCTGCCCAAGGATCGAGACGCTCCCCGAGGTCGGACGGTCGAGGGCACCGATCAGGTGCAAGAGGGTGCTCTTGCCGCTCCCTGAAGGCCCCACGATGGCAGCCGAACTCTGGGTCGGGATCGAGAAGCTCACGCCGCGGAGGGCCTGGACGAGACCCCCCTCGTAGGAACGCACGACCTCCTTGCACTCAATGGCAGCCTCACTCATAGCGGAGCGCCTCCGTGGGCTCTAGATAGCTCGCTCGGAGCGCCGGGTAGGCCGAGCCTATGAGCCCGATCACCGTCGAGGCCAGGACCGCCTGCACGTAGAGGCTGGGGTCCAACTCCACGCTCAACCAGCCAAGCTGGACTAGCTGACCCGAAGCCCAGATCAAAAGCAGTCCAATCGGGACACCTAAGATCCCTCCGGCCACGGAGAGGATCACCCCCTCGGCCTCGATCATGGACACGATCCGCCAACGAGACCAGCCGACGGCCCGCAGGAGACCAATCTCTCGAGTCCGGTCGAACACACTCATGAGCATCGTGTTCGCGACGCCGATCCCGCTGACCAGGGCCGCCAAGAAGAGCACCGCGATCGCAAAGCGCTCGACGAGTTCGGCCTGCTTGAACCCACCCAGGAAGCCCTCGATGGTGTCAGCCTTGAGGTGAGGGACCGCCGCGTTCAGCGCCGGCGCGAGGGCCTTGGAGGCGGCGATCGCCTCACGAACCTCCGCCGGACTCTCCGCCCGGCCTCCCGGCTTGCGGTGCGCGAAGAGCATGTGCGCTTGGCCGTTGGCCTCGTCCAGCAGCGCCTGGAGATTCATGACCCCAGACCCCGAAAGGAATCGAACCTCCGAGAGGGGCGAGCGAAACACCCCCACGACTTGATAGACCTTCCCCCCAGTGACCTTCAGCTCCGGAGGTGGCCCGCTCAGGCCCTCCGGAGTCAGGCTGCTGAGGTCGATCTCGAGGTCCTTGGCCATTACGTCGCCGACTAAGATCTGGGTCGTGTCGTCGGCCCGCAGCGCTCGCCCAAGGGTCACCTCATGACGAGCCATGAGCTCAGAGCCAGGGTCCATGGCCAACAGAATCACCGGCTGCTTGATCTGCGGCAGCCGCAGCGCGTGGAGACGCATCAAGGACACGCTCGCGACGCCTTCCACGGCTTCGATCTTGGCCGCCTCTTCGCGAGTCACCGACGAGAAGATCGGCGAAGGGGCCCCCCCGGCCTGAACAACCAGGTCGTTCGCGAACACCTCGCCGAGCCGATAGAACTGCCCGCGAAGGCCCTTGGTCACCCCCACGATCGAGACGAAGGCCGCGATGGCGACCGCGATCTGCAAGAGCGCAAACAGGCTCCTGAGGCGACGCCGGAGTAGATTTCGAACCGCGATCACGCCAGCTCCCTAGGTTGGGGACCTCAGCCTACCCAAGTTGCGATCCGAATCAGGCTCAGCGGAGAATCCCTCGCGACCTCGCCCACCCTAGCGAAGGACGAGGCCCTCACCGCTCTCCTCTAGGAGGACGCTGACCGTCGGCCCCAGGAGGTCCGAGAGCTCCTCATAGGGAACAGAGAGCGCTCCGTCGAGCGGAGGAATGTCCGCCGCAGACGCACGGGTCATGAACAGGACCGGGACCTGGGGGAGGTAGATCCGTACGAGCTTGGCGACGGCCCCCGGCGATACCCCGGGTAGATCGCACGCGCTCACCAGAAGTCGGCAGCCGCCAGCGACACCCTCTCCGATCGCGTCGGACACCGAGACTCGCCCCAAGTCCGGAGCGACGACCCGGTCGAAGGTCGAGAGCTCCCTCATGAGGAGGCCGCGGGCGTGAGGAAATGGCTCGAGGAGCAGGATCATTTCCTCACAATCAGGCTCGCCCTACCTTCGCGCAAGGTGCGGAGAGATTAGCTCCGAGACTGACACTCAACTGGTCGCAGAACTGACTCCTTGGAGTCCAAGGTTAGGCAGGAACGAGTATCCGGCGGGGCGACAGCTCGCCTTTCAGGGGCCAGCGCACCGAAAACGTCGCACCTGGACTAACGTCGGGGTCAGACTCGAGGCTGACTTGACCACCGTAGGCGTGGACCGTCTTGAGGACCAAGGCCAACCCGATCCCGCTGCCCTCGACTTCGTCGCGCGGTCGCAGGGTCTGAAAGACCTCGAACACCCGCTCCTGAAAGCGAGGCGCGATCCCCGGCCCGTCGTCCTTGACCACGAGCTCCAGCACCTGGTCCTCCTCCTGAACGCGGGCGGTGACTTGGATCAAGACGGGGCCCTGCCCGCGATGTTTGATGGCGTTGCCGACCAAGTTCCGGACCACGAGCTCGAAGGGCGGCCTCGCCAGCGCGACCTGACGCCCTTCCCAGGCGATCTCGACTGTGGCCTCGTCGGGGACGTCGAGGACCTGGGTGACCCCTCCCAAGACCTCCAGCCCGATCGGACTGAGGGCGAAAGCCTCCTTCCCGATCCGAGAGAACTGAAGCAGTCCGTCTAGGAGCGAGCCCATTCGAGCGACTCGGGCGTTGAGGAGCACGATCTTGCTCCCGACCTCTTCGTCCAAGGCATCTGCTTCTTCTAGGTCTTCTCGGATCCAGGTCGTGAGGTGTGTGATCGCCCGCAGCGGTGACTGCAGGTCGTGAGAGGCCACGTAGGCGAACTTCTCCAGCTCCTCGTTCGTAGCTAAGAGTCGTTGCGAGACCTCTTCGAGTCGCGTCCGCTCCCCTTCGAGTTCTTGAAGCGCCAAGTCGGCGTAGGCAATGGCGCGCTGATTTGCTCGGCTGATCAAGAGGAACATCGCGAGCAAGAGCCCGTCGATCAAGATCCCTGCCAGCAAGATCGTGAGCGGCTGGTCGTCTTCGCTTACTGTCCGAAAGCTGTTCGAGGACCACACGTCAAATGTCCAGCGACGACCGTATAGCTCGACCTCGATCTCCCGCTGGAACATAGGTCTCGCGTCGAAGTCCTCCTCGCCATCCCGAAGCTCGTCGTAGAGCACCTCCCCCCCGTCGCGAATCCGAAGCCCGACGTGACGGCCGCGGCGGTCGAGAACGCCCTTCATGAGCTTCTCGACCACAAAGGGGGCATAGACCATGCCCAAGAAGCGCTCGCGACGCTCCTCTGGGGAGGCAGGGGCCGGCCCCGAGTAGTAGGGCGCGTAGAACAAGAAGCCCGGTGTGCGCTTCGCGTCCTGGACGAGGACGATGGGCCCTGTCATGCGGGCCCGCCCGCTGTCCCGCGCCCGAATCGCGGCGCTGTAGCGATTGGCTTCGTGGGCCACGTCGAGGCCTACAGCGAGGCCGTTCGTCTCGACGGGCTCGATGTAGACGATCGGGAGCAGGTCTTTGCGCTCGTGCTTGGGATGCAACCCAAAGTCCCCGCGAGATCGTCGCTGCCCCGTCAGGAAGGCGGGGAGTTCGGCGCGCGTCACGCTCATGATGACGCCGATTCCGTTGATCCCAGGGTATTTCCGCTCGATGTGGAGGGTATCGGAGAAGCGAACCCACTCCTCGTGCTCTACGTGCCCGCCACGAGCCTGGATCGCCCCTACACCTCCCCAGAGCGCGTCCTCGTATTTTAGGAGCCGCTCGGAGACCAGCTCAACGACCTGGCTCGACTCTCGCTTGAACTGGGCCTCCGCCTTCTCCTGGACCTGTTGGCTAGAGAACTGCCAGGCCATCACGGTCAGGAGCAGAGAGGCGAGGACCACCAACCAGTGGAACCAATGCAGGCTGCCGGCTCGGGCGATCCTCTCCCGCTCGGCTGCTGACGACTCTGGACGGCGCGTCGAAGCGCTCTGCTGCATCTGGACTCCGGTCCGCGGACCGAGGAGCAACCTGCGTGCCGCCCTAGAGCACGTCGCGCTTGGACTCTCAAACCAGCCCCCTGATGCAGACCGCATCTCGTGTCGCGATTCACCACACCAAACGAAATCGACCGCGGGCGCAGAGCGCTCGCGGTCGATCTAGAGTGAACGGGTCGACCCAAGCCGGGCCGAGGTGTTCCTAGTAGCGGTAGTGGTCCGGCTTGAAGGGACCCTCAACGGGGACGTTGAGGTAGTCCGACTGCTCCTTGCTCAGGGTCGTGAGCTTGGCGCCCAGCTTCTTGAGGTGGAGGCGAGCGACCTTCTCGTCGAGGACCTTGGGCAGGACGTAGACCTTGCCGATCTCGTAGGCGTCGGGGTTGGTCCAGAGCTCGATTTGAGCCATGACCTGGTTGCTGAACGAGGCGCTCATAACGAAGCTCGGGTGGCCCGTGGCGCAGCCGAGGTTCACGAGGCGACCCTCAGCGAGGACGTTGATCCGCTTGCCGTCGGGCCACACGACCTGGTCGAACTGCGGCTTGACGTTGATCCACTCGAGGTCACGGATCGCAGCGATGTCGATCTCGGTGTCGAAGTGGCCGATGTTGCAAACGATCGCCTGATCCTTCATGGCGTCCATGTGGGACCGGGTGATCACGCCGTTGCAGCCGGTCGTGGTCACGAAGATGTCGCCCTGACCGGCGGCCTCTTCCATGGTCACGACCTGGTAGCCGTCCATTGCGGCCTGGAGCGCGCAGATCGGGTCGATCTCGGTGATCAGGACCCGCGCACCCATGTTGCGCAGAGCCTGAGCCGAGCCCTTGCCGACGTCGCCGAAGCCGCAGACCACGCCGACCTTGCCGGAGATCATGACCTCGGTCGCGCGCTTGATCCCGTCGAGGAGCGACTCGCGGCAGCCGTAGAGGTTGTCGAACTTCGACTTGGTGACCGAGTCGTTGACGTTGAAGGCGCGGAGCTTGAGCGTCCCGTTGGCCTCCCACTCGCGGAGGCGGTGGACACCAGTCGTGGTCTCCTCGCTGACGCCACGGATCCCCTCGAGCAGCTCGGGGTATTTCTCGTGCACGAGACGGGTCAGGTCCTGACCGTCGTCCAGGATCATGTTCGGGACCCAGCCGTCCTTGCCCTTGACGGTCTGCTCAATGCACCACCAGAAGTCCTTCTCGTTGAGGCCCTTCCAAGCGAAGACAGGGATGTTCGCGGCGGCGATGGCGGCCGCGGCCTGGTCCTGGGTGCTGAAGATGTTGCAGGACGACCAGCGAACCTCAGCGCCGAGGTCGACGAGGGTCTCGATCAGGACCGCGGTCTGGATCGTCATGTGGAGGCAGCCAGCGATCCGAGCCCCGGCCAGGGGGTTCTTGCCTGCGTATTCCTCACGGATCGCCATCAGTCCGGGCATTTCGGACTCAGCGATCGTGATTTCCTTGCGGCCGAGCTCGGCCAGGCTCATGTCCTTGACCTTGTAGTCGGTGAAAGCAGCGACGTCGGTGCTCATATTTATTCCTTGGGGGCGCCCGAGTGGGCGAGGGTTAGCCAGGTGAAAGCACCCGGCTGGGTGTGTGTGTGTGCAGGATGCGGAACCTCTGCAGTTCCGTCACCCCTTAGAGTGAAGAATGCGGCGCCTAGTTGGCGTTGGCCGCCAGGGCGTCGCTCTTGAGCGCCGCAGCCTTGTCCGTCCGCTCCCAGAGGAACTCGGGGAGCTCACGGCCGAAGTGACCGTAGGCAGCGCTCTTCTCGTAGATCGGACGACGGAGGTCGAGGGTCTCGATGATCCCAGCCGGCGTGAGGTCGAAGTGCTTGCGCACGAGCTCGGCGAGCTGAGCCGAGCTGAGGTCGCTCGTGCCGCGGGTGTCGACGAAGACCGAGACGGGCTCTGCCACGCCAATGGCGTAGGCCAACTGAACCTCAGCCTCCTCGGCCAGGCCAGCGGCGACGATGTTCTTGGCGACGTAGCGGGCCATGTAGCTCGCGGAGCGGTCGACCTTTGTCGGATCCTTGCCCGAGAAGGCCCCGCCGCCGTGGCGGCCGCGGCCGCCATAGGTGTCGACGATGATCTTGCGACCGGTCAGGCCGCAGTCGCCCTTGGGGCCACCGATCACGAAGCGACCGGTCGGGTTTATGTGATAGATCGTCTCGGCGTCGAGGAGCTCAGCCGGGATCACGGCCTTGATGGCCTTCTCGATCAGCTCAGACTTGATCGTGGCGTGCTCGACCTCCTCGGTGTGCTGGTTGCTGATCACGACGGTGTGGACGCGCTTGGGCTTGCCGTCCACGTATTCGACGGTGACCTGGCTCTTGCCGTCTGGGCGGAGCCAGTTCAGCTCACCCTCGCGCAGCTCGTTGACCTTCTCGAGGATCCTGTGGCTGAGGTGGATCGGCAGGGGCATCAAGGCGTCGGTCTCGGTGCAAGCGAAGCCGAACATGAGTCCCTGGTCGCCGGCGCCTTGCTCGGCGTGGAGACCGTCACCTTCGTTGACGCCTTGGGCGATATCAGGAGACTGACGATCGAGGGCGACCAGGACCGCGACCTCGTCAGCCGAGAAGCCCAACGAAGGGTCGGTGTACCCGATCCGACGGATCGTCTCTCGGGCAATGGTCTGGTAGTCGACCTTGGCGGTCGTCGTGATCTCACCCGAGAGCAGAACCAGTCCGGTGTTAACCGTCGTCTCGCAAGCGACACGAGCCTTGGGGTCCTCAGCCAGGATCGCGTCCAGGATGGCGTCGCTGATCTGGTCGGAGACCTTGTCTGGGTGGCCTGCGGCCACCGACTCGCTGGTGAAAAGGTAGCGGTCCGTCATTTAGTCCTCGTGAGCGAGAGTGCTGGGAGGGATCCAGTGCTGCCGAAGCCGGAGGAACGATCCTGCGGAAGAGCAGCTTGTGTGGTGGTCCCTCGGTGCCTGCCTAGCTTTCCTTGGCGAGGCCAAGAGTCGGAAGCCTGTGCGGCAAGCGGGTTTGGGGCTCAGGAGTGTCCCAAAGAGCCCGTTGGATTCAAGTCGAAATCAGTCTTTGGGACTTCCTTCTACTTCTTCTTGTCTGCCATCTTCTTCTTCTTGCGCTGAGGAGGCCAAGACCCACGCCGCTCGGCGTTCTCGACGTCGTCGAGGGGGATCGAGACGATCTCGTCACAATCGAGGCTGGGGCAGTGGTGCTTCTCGTCCACCCCGTAGAGCGGAGTCCGTCGCGAGGGCAGCTCCCCGCACTTGGGGCAGATCCAAGGACCTGTCTGCTCGGCCTTGAAGCGCTCGCGCCAGAGCTTTCCAGCCTTCTTGACCCGCTTGGCAGGCTTCTTCTTGGCTGCAGGGGCCTTCTTCTCGGCAGCTGCCTGCTTTGCAGGCGCCTTGGAAGCCGTCTTCTTCTTGGGAGAGGCCTTTTTGGTGGCCTTCTTCTTGGTGGAAGCCTTCGTGGTCGCCTTCTTTTTGGTAGAGGCCTTTTTGGTGGCCTTCTTTTTGGTGGACGCCTTCGTAGTAGCCTTCTTCTTGGTAGAGGCCTTCTTGGTGGCCTTCTTTTTGGTGGTGGCTTTCTTCTTCGTAGAAGCCTTCTTGGCCGCCTTCTTGCTGGCCTTTTTCTTGGTCGTCTTCTTCGCCACCTGAACCTCCGCACGCCGGGGGGCGCGAATCTACTCGATGGCGGGGAGAATGCCGAGTAACACCGACACTTAGGGTCGCTGAGGTCGCAAAAATTCGCGTCTGGCTACCAAAGTGTGAGTCCTCCGGCGGCGACTTGCGCGGCGACCTGGAGTCCTAGAAGTGGGCTCAAGGGGCGACTAGCGAGGCAAGGTCGGGAAGGGCGCCGGAGGCTCAGCGCGCTCCAGGAAGGACTCGAGGGCTCGTAGGCCCACGTAGACCCCAAAGGTGTCGCCACCCTCCTTCATGGCCCAAGTCGCCTCTCCGCCAGCGGACTTGCCGATGAGGAGGACGTGGCGCTGCGGCGGCTTGCCGCTGAGGGGCTTGGTCCGAACCTCGATCCGCCAGCGGGGCCGGTCGAGCCCTGTCTCCAGCAGGCGCTTGGGCGTCGCCGCCTCGCTCCGGTGGAGGACGACTCGGCCCACGACGTCGTCGAGGAGGACGTCCTCGAGCACGTTGCGGAGCTCGTCGGGGGGCTGTCGACGGCGCTCCTTGATCCCCCAGATCCAGTTCCTCGAGGCAGACTTGCCCAGGTCGAGGGCCAGGAGACCACCGCGGAAGAGGCGGACCGCGATGGTGTCGTAGGGATCGACTTCCCACAGGACCTCGCCCTTGTCGAAGCCGCGGTAGAGCTTGCGGAGAAAACGCTCGTCGACGAGGCCAATGGCTGGGCCACCAGGCGTCATGACGTAGACGCTCTCGCCCTCGTTCTTTCCGATGAGGAGGACCTTGGGCGTCTGGACTCGCTTTCCGTCCTTGAACCCGCTGACCCAGATCGTGAGCCGCCGAGGCGCGTCCAAGCCATAGGTCTCGAGGTCGGCGCCCTCTCCCCGAACCACGTAGCGCTGAACGTTGAAGCGGTCGAAGAGCTTGAGCCAACTCTTGAAGCTCTCCTCATCGAAGCTCCCAGCGTTGCGCTCAGGCACCCAGCGCTTGGGCCCGTCGGGGTGCGCCGGATCCTGAGGGGTGAAGCTGATCCGCTCGACCAGGCTTCCGTCCTCGGCCTGAAGCTCGACCTTCTGGGCGTCCCAGTTCGACGCCGAGTAGATCTGCGGGCTGAGCAGGCTCAGCTCTGCGGCCTCGAGCTGAGTCAGGAGCTCGCCCAGAGGGATCGTATACACGAAGCCCAAGGCTGGCCCCTTGGGGTCCGAGCTCTGCAAGAGCCGTCGCACCGCGTGGCTCCCGTCGGGCTGCTTGCGCCCGATCTCGACGACGTGCCGAAAGGCGTCCTCGAAGAGCTCGATCCGGTGGCTGGGCGAAGCTAGGCCCAGAGCCTCGAGGTCGCCCGAAGACCCCAAGCGCTCACCGATCCTCAACCCCAGCAAGAGCTTGATCAGCTCGTCCACCGAGGACTTGTTCGCGAGAGGAGCGGAGCCCTCCTCCAGGAAGCGCCAGCCCTCGTCCTTGCGTTCGACCCGCCAGCGGGCCTTGGGTTCGGGCCCGCTCCCGCTGATCTCGGCGCCGACGGCGCTCACGGCGTCGGCGCCGCTCTCGACCATGAACAGACGCGGGCTGAAGAGGAGGCTCTTCTCACGGCGAAGCGCTGTCTCGAACACGCTCGTCGAGACAGTGAACACGACCTGCGGTCGGCTCTCGAGGAGGGCGTAGCGCTCCTCCTTGCGCTCGGGAACCTGATCGCCCAAGAGGAGCCGGGCCGCCTTGGGCGCGGGCTGCCCTGCGGGCGCCGCGCGCTGGACCGTCAAGGCTGCCCAGGGGCTCTCGAGACCGAGCGACTTCAGGAGGGCCGAATCCGCTTGGTCGTTGTGGACCGTCGCTGCGCGCAAGAGACGGATCGCCTCGACCAGCTCCTCGGCCTTGCCGCGATCCGCGAGGTCTCCCGCGGGCGTATCCACCCGCCAGGTCCGCGGGCCGCGAGCCACGCCGAAGCTCCGCTCGCCGCTCTCGCTCCGGACCACGGCTCGGACGCTCTGAACCTCGTTCAGCGGGATCTCGAACAGGACCTTCCGCCGCCAGACCCAGCTCGGGCGGCTGAGCTCGGTGTGGAGGTCCTCCTTGATCCGGAAGTAGCGCGTCGGGCGCTGATCCATTTCGACCGTGACGCCGACCTGCCCGCCTATGGGGGTCCCGAAGGTCAGGGTCATGTCGTCGAAGCCCTCCTTGCGGTCGAGGCGGATCGTGATCGTGGTCTCGCCGAAGGTGCTCGCGTCCTCGAGCTTCAGCTCGCGGCGGGCGTATTGGATCCGGTTCAGGAAGCGAAAGATCTGGGTGTCGTCGCCGCGGTCCTGGAAGGGCGCGGTCAGCTGCCAGCCAATGGGAGCGGTGTGCCCCTCCTCGGTCTTGGTCGGCTGGCCGAGCTTCTCCTCCGCCGTCGGCACCCGGGTGAACACGAGCTTCTCGCGGCTCGCCTCCGGGCCGCGCTCGAGCTCGATCCCGACCACCGACATCGGGTGGAACTGGTAGGCCGTCTCGCGAGGAAAGAGCTCGACCACGGTCTCTGGGGGTGGGGGCGGCGCGCCGCCCTCGCCGAAGTAGGCCCAGAGCCCGAGCCCCGCCACGGCGATGAGCAGGATCAAGCTCGTGGCCCAAGGGCTCCGCTCGTCCTCGACCATTCCCTCAGGACGGTCGTGGCCCGAAGCCGCCGGAGTCGGGTTGGGGACGGGGTCCGCCACGCTAGCTCCTCCTTCGAATCGCCCAGGCCAGGATCCCGAGCGCGATGGCGATGGCGGGCAGGCCGAAGATCGCGATCAGGCTGATCTGGGCGACCTGATCCTTGGTCATTACGAGGCGAGTCGGCTCCTTGACGCGGACCTTGCCCACGATCCGACTCTGGCGCTCGAGGCACCACTGGACCGAGTTCATCAGGAACTCGAGGTTGACCGAGCTCCGTTGGCTCACGAGCCGGCTGGTCGCCATGTCGAGGTCGCCGATCACGACCACGCGGCTGGGGACCTTGGGCCCGGTCTTGCCCGTCGAGTCGTGGGCGTGGGCCGCCATGGCGAACACGAAGGGCCCGCCGCTGCCCTTGACCGAGCCCGGGTTGTCGTGGGCCCGATAGCGCTTCTCTTCGCTGGGGATCCCCTCCAAGAGCGGCTCGGTGACCACGTTCAGGACGGTCATCTCGCCGAAGTGACGCGCCCCGCGGAGGTGCATTCGCCCGTGCTGGAGCGGCCGGACCAAGGGGTGGCGATGACTGAACTCGAACACGCCCTGGAGGTCTGCGGTCCGAACCGTCCGCCCGCGACCGTCTTGCACGGCGAAGCTCACCACGGCGTCGCGGCTCAGGATCCCGTAGCGGCGCCGGATCGGCTCCCGGAGGCCGATCGCGAGCCACTCGACGCCTGTGACCGTCGACTCGTAGCGTGGCTCAGCCAGGTAGATCATGTCTCCGCCGCGGTCCAGGTAGGCCTCGATGGCCTCGACCTCGACCTTGGTCAGTGGAGACTGGGGCCCAGCGATCACGAGCAGATCCGCGTCTTCGGGGACCGCGGTCTGATCCTCCCGGAGCAGGTTCAGGCTCTTGACCTGCATGTTCCGCTCGCGGATTCGCTCGACCCAATAGGCCAGGCCCCCGGGTCCCATTCCACCCATCTCGGGCTCGCCGTGCCCCTCGAGGAAGTAGATCGTGGCCTTGCGCTCGTCGCTCAGCTCGAGGATCGCGGTCGTGATCGCCTGCTCGCCGTTGAACGCCGTCCGCCGACCCGAAGGGTCCCCGGGGTCGCGCTGGAAGAGCTCCTCGAGGCTCACGCGCTTGCTGCGCACGACCTCGAAGTCCTTGCCGGGCTCCTTCTTGCCGTATTGCACGATCACGCCCAGGAGCGCTTGATCGTTGCTCAGGTCACCGCTCACGCCCAGGGCCTTGAGCTTGGCCTCACGCTTGATGGGGTCCTTGACCGTCAGGGTGTCGAAGAACTCGCCCTCGATCCAAGAGTTCGCCTCGCGGTATTCTTGGACCAAAGTCGTCAGCTGACGAACGAGCTGTGGATCGAGGCCCCCTTCGGGGACGATGGTCAGGAGCCGGATCGGGGCCTTGGTGTCCTTGATCAGGGCCCGGCTCTCGTCCGAGAGGGTGAACTGCTGGCTCTGCGTCACGTCGACCCGCCACAGCTCGTGGCGCGCGAAGAGGTAGTTCGTGAGCACGAAGAGCGTCAGCGCCAAGCCGATCTGAACGCCCGCGTTCGCGAAACCGCGCGCGCGGCGGTGTCCCAGCACGACGCGCGGGAGATAGACGACGCGTTTCCAGAGCGGGGCGTCCTGGAGCTTGGCCCGGAGGGCTTCGTCTGCGCCGGTCGCGAAGTGCGGGTCACGCGCGATGTGGAACAGGCCTATGAATCCGCCCTGGGCGAGGAGATACCAGCCGGCCCAGAACAGGAAGTCCAGCCGACGCTGCTCGCTCTCGGTCGCGACGTCCATGTCGGCTATGGCGCCGAACTTGTAGCCGAGCAGGAACAAGGCCCCGAGCAAGAGCGAGATCAGCGCCATGATCCCGAGCGGACTGCGCTTGGCGTCGGGGGCGTGCTTGCGGAGGTCGTTCACTATCGACCTCCTTGGGCGGCCACGCCTCGGACGGCGAGGAACAAGAAGAGCGCCGTCGAGGTCAAGAAGTAGGTCAGCGAGCGCCAAGAGATGATCCCGCTCGCGAACTGGTCTTGGTGGGTGCTGACCGAGAAGTGCTCCAAGATCGCCTTGGCCGTCGCCGGCGTGCCCGGACGCACCATGTAGCCGACCATCAGGAACATGAACACCAGCACCATCGCCGCGACGAGGTAGGCCAGGATCTGACTCCGAGTTAGGGAAGACGTGAAGACCCCGATGGACGTCGCCAGCGAGCCGATCAGGAGCAGGCCGAGGTAGCCCGAGAGGATCGGGCCCCAGTCCCAGCTCACGGCGTAGGTCTTGATCAAGGCCGCGTAGCCGAGGCTGAACGAGGTCATGAACGCGAAGTAGCAGAAGGCCGCGCCGTACTTGGAGAGCACGACCTGGGTCTCGGTGACCGGCGCCGTCAGGAGGAGCTCGAGGCTCTTGGTCCGACGCTCTTCGGCCAGGAGGCGCATGGTCAACGCGGGACAGATCAGGATCAACGAGAGCCAGAGGTAGAAGTTGTTGGTCAGGAAGGACGAGGCCGGGTTGGACATTTGCCCGCCCTGGGCCGTCGAGAAGTGGGCGATCAACATCGCGAGCAGGAACCCGTTGATCAGCAGGAACACGAACAACACGATGTAGGCCACAGGGTGGAAGAACACCCGCTTCAGCTCACGCCAGGTCAAGGCGTTTAGGCCCTGATACCACCAAGAGTCGAGGGGGATCCCGAGCGGGTTGAAGCGCGCTGGCGGGCGCCGACCGGTCAGGAGGGTCACGAGCCCCAGGAGCGCGGGGTAGCCCGTGAGCACGATGGAGGCCAAGCGAATCACGCTCAGGACCCGCGTGTTCGTGGTGCCGAAGTCGTGGCCGTAGACGCGTCGCACGAGGACGTATCCGAGGACCGCGAACACGAGGAACCATGCCAGGCCGACCAAACGAGTCCCGAGCAGCGGGGTCGGCCCAGCGCTTGGTGGCTCGACCGCCGGCGTCGAGGGCGTCGCTGCGGCCGGGGTCGGATCCGGGAGCGCGGCGGGCGCGCTGGGGGCTGGCGCTTCGCTCGCGTCGGCCTCGCTGCCGGCGCCCTCCGCCTCGGGGTTCGGCGCCTCAGGCTCGGCCTTCGCCTCCCCCGTCGCGCCCCCGTCGGGGGCCTCTTCGCTCGGCGCCTCTTCGCTCGGGGCAGCCTCCGCCTCGGCGGCGGGGGTCTCCTCGGCCTCTTCGGGCTTGCCTTCGCTCACGCGGCACGCTCCGTGTCGCTGGTCTCGTCGCTTCCCTCGGCGTCGCTCGCGGCCGGGCCCAGCTCTCCCATGGTCAAGCGCACGAAGATCTGCTCCAGGGTCGGGCGCTGTGGCGTCAGCTCCGAGAGGGGCCAGCCCTTGTCGCGCGAGAAGTCGACGAGGCGCTCGGCGAGCTGGTCGTCGCTGACCTCGGCCGCGCACTCGACCCAGAACACCTGGCGAGTGCCTTCGTGCTCTTCGAAGCGCGGCTCGACGCTCGAGACGCCTGCCACGCTGAGGAGCGCGCTCTTGACCGCGTCGCTCGTCTCGTCTGCGCGGAGCGCGATCCGGACCGCGTTCTCGCGGTAGCGGGCCCGGAGGCCGCTGATCGAGTCGTCGGCGGCGATCTTGCCCTGGGCGATGACGACCACCCGATCGCAGACCCGCTCGACCTCGGGGAGGATGTGGGTGCTGAGGAGGATCGTGTGGCGCTCGGCCAGGCGATCGAGGAGTCCGCGGACTTCGCGGATCTGGTTGGGGTCGAGGCCAATGGTCGGCTCGTCGAGGATCAAGAGCCCCGGGTCGCCGACGAGGGCGTCGGCGATCCCGACCCGCTGCTTGTAGCCCTTAGAGAGGGTCTCAATGGTCTGGCGAGTCCGGTCCCCGAGCCCCGTCGCCTCGATCACGTAGTCCACGCGCGACTTGCGCGCGCGCCAGCCGATGCCCTTGAGCTGCGCGCGATAGGTCAGGTATTCCCGGACGCGCATGTCGGTGTAGAGGGGCGTGTGCTCGGGGAGGTAGCCGATCCGCCGCCGGCTCTCAATGGGATAGCGCGTGATGTCTAAGCCGTCGACGCGAATCCGCCCTTTGCTGAGGGGCAGGAAGCCCACGATGGTCTTCATGGACGTCGACTTGCCCGCGCCGTTAGGACCCAAGAGGCCCACGACCTCGCCCTTGCCGACGTGGAAGGAGACGTCCTCGAGGGCCAGGAAGTCGCCGTAGAACTTGAACAGGTTCTCGACCGAGAGCATGCCTAGCCTCCCCGGTAGCGCTTGCGGAGGGCGTCGCCGAGGGCGGACTCGAAGCTCTGGAGCAGCTCGGGCTCCTTCTTCCAGTAGCTCCAGTCGTCGCGGGTGTAGTCGCGCTGGAAGCGGCTCGGCGCGACCTCGACGGCGTAGGCCTTCTCGCCCGTGCGGCGGACCCGCACGCTGAGGCGCAAGGCCTCGGCGTGCTCGCTGAAGGCATCCCGCTTGACGATCTTGAAGTCCGTCAGGATCAGGCCGTCCTCGTCGCCGTTGCGGCTCGAGTCGACGATGGTGTAGCCCACGACCTCGATAGCCTCCGACGCGCACTGCCAAACCGCGTCGAAGGGGTAGGACTGCTCCGCGATCGGCGAGTAGGCGTCTGCTGGCTCGGGGACGGCGCTCGTGCAGCCCGCGAGCCCGAGGACGAGCGCGCAGAGCGCTGCGTAGAAGGCGGGGTGTCGAGTCGACCGGGGCCGAGAGGAATCGAGCGGACGCGAGGTCATGTGCGGAGGCACCTTCGCAAAGGGGGAGCGGGCGAGCGCAACAGGTTAGGGAGCCCGTCTTATAGCGTCAACGCGTTGGGAAGCGTTGTTCGGAGAACGCGGTTATCCTGAGCTCTCCAATCCACGGCCTGGGATCCGTGGACTGGGGTGGACGGGGAAGAGTGCAACTCCAAGACTTCGTCAAGCGCTTCGAGGCCCTCAGCGATGAGGCCTTCGCAGCAAACTTCGGGCACCCCTTCTTGCTCGAGACAGGGGCCGTGCTGGAGACCGGCCCCGCCCAGCACGAGCGGAGCGTGTTCCTCCTGCGCCCCCGCGGCGACCACGGCCTCGTCGTCGGTCGGGCTCAGTCCTGTGACGTGCGCCTCAACGTAGAGAACGTCTCCAACCGTCACGCCGTCCTCTTGCCCCCGCAGGTCGAGGGCGCGGCTTGGTCGCTGGTCGATACCCGCTCCACCAACGGGACCTTTCTCGAGGGCGTCAAGCTCCCGGCGGGCGTCGCGAGCGCGCTCGAGGACTCGGTGGCCCTCCGCTTCGGACCCGCGGCTCGTTTCACCTTCCTGGATTCCAAGAGCTTCCTCAAGACCCTCCGCCGCCTCGCGAAGGAGGTCCCCGAGCCGAACGACGACGAGCGGGCAGCCCTCGGTCAGACCGACCCCAACCTTCAGGCACAGCTGGCGGAGTCCAACGTCGGTGAGGTCGTGGACGAGACCCTCTCCGAGATCCTGCTCCACTCCGACTACGAGGGCTCAGACCCCCTCCCGATCCGTCAGGGCGACACCATCGTGATCGGTCGCACGCCCAAGCACGCCGACTTCGTCCTTCCGCACAAGAACGTCTCTCGCAAGCACGCGGAGGTGAGCCGAAGCGAGAAGGGCGTGTTCATCCGCGACCTCGGGAGCTCGAACGGGACCTTCGTCGGCTCGACCCGGGTCGGGCCCAAGTGGCTCGAGCTCCTGCTCAACAAGAACGTCGCGGTCGGCCCCTACACGGTCCACCTCTCCGGCCCTCAAGAGGCCCTCGGCAAGACCTCGGTCGTGATCCGCCCCGAAGAGACCATAGCCCTCGAAGGCTCGCTGGAAGAGCACCCGGTCAAGGACCTCCTCAGCGAGATCGAGCTGGCCCAAACGACCGGGATCCTCAAGGTCGAGGCCGGCGAAGTCCGCGGCCTGATCAGCTTTCGGGCCGGCGAACCCCTCGACGCTCGGACTCGCGGTGGCCTCACCGGCGACGAAGCCCTCCGGCGAATGTTCGTGATCACCGATGGCAGATACTGGCTCGACCCCGACGCCAAAGTCAGCGACGAGTCCCGCACGATCTCCCGCAGCTTCGCCGAGTTCGCCCTCGAGGCCTTCTTCATAGACGAGAGCTGAACTCCCGACCCGCTCAGGAGTAACCCCCTCCAGCGCTCCTTCCAGAACTGGTCTCGGCGGGGGTGAGGGAAGCCACTCGGGTTGCTAGCCTGTGCGCCCGCATCAAAGGTCGAGCCCGACCGCAAGCAGGAGGGGGATCCGTGCCGAGCGAGGGTGACAAGAGAGTGGGCGATTTAGGGGCGACTGATCCCGCCTCGGATCCACACCAGGTCGCACGAACCGCCTTGGGCGGCCTCGTCCTCGCCGCGACCGTGGCTGCGCTAGCCCTCTATGCAGCCTTCGCTACCCGCTCCTTCGTCGTCGCCGGCGCCGCCTTGCACCTCACCCTCGGCGCCCTGGTCTGGGGCTTCGTGCTCTTGACCGCCCGACGCGAAGCTCGCGCCGACGCCGAGGCCCTCGAAGCTCAGCGCCTCGAGGCCCTCGCGGCCGAAGGCCGCCAGGCCCTCTTCTCCGAGCGCAAGGGAGCGGACCCCGAGTCCGACGGCCTCAAGCAATTCCGCGCCGTGGGCCACCCCGTGATGGCCCTCGCCCTGAGCGCCGCGGCCATAGGTGGCGGGATCTACCTCGGCTGGCGCTATCCCCTCAGCGAGCTCCGCCCTGGCCTAGGAATCGGAGCCCTCCTCGGGACGGCGGCCTTCGTCCTGCTCCTCTTGGGCCGCTACTCCTTCGCCGTCGCGCGGCGGGGCCTCCTGGCCGCTGGCGCTCGGCGCGCCCTCTCAGGCGCCGCCGCGAGCTTGATCGCTTGCCTGGCCTTGGCCGCGCACCACAAAGGCCTCGAGCAGGTCGACTTCGTCGGCTACGGCCTCGTCGGGATCGAGGTCCTCCTCGGCCTGGAGGGTCTCCTCCTCATCGTCTTCGAGTTCTACCGCCCTCAGAGCTCAGGCCAGATCCCGCGCCCCCCCTTCGACAGCCGCCTCCTGGGCCTCCTGGCGGCGCCCCACGAGGTCGCCAGCTCCATAGCCAAGGCCGTCGACTACCAGTTCGGGTTCTCGCTCAGCGAGACCTGGCTCTACCAGTTCGCGGCCCGCTGGGTCGCGCCGATCCTGGTCTTCATGATCGGCTCGTTCTGGCTCCTGAGCACCCTGGTCGTGGTCGAGCCGCACCAGGTCGTCCTGCTGCGACGCCTCGGCAAGCTCCAAGCCGAGCCCCTCGGCCCCGGGCTCCACCTCAAGCTCCCCTGGCCCCTAGACCAGACCACGCGGATCGAGGCCAAGCGGCTCCAGGAGGTCTCGACCGGAGACCACCTCGGCGAGGACCACGAGGGCGCGTTGCTCTGGACCTCCCAGGAGAAGCTGATGGACGCCCACGTCCACGGCGAGGACGAGCACGAAGAGGAGGCCTTGGTCCTGATCCCGCGAGCGCCGGCGGGCGCCGGGCAGACCCCGGTCAACCTGATCGCCGTCGCGGCCAGCGTCCACTACCGGATCCAAGACGTGTCTCGCTACGCCGAGCGGACCCGCGACGCCAAGCGCCTCCTCAAGGCCCTGACCGAGCGGGAGCTCTCGTTCCTGTTCGGGCGCGAGGACCTCGACCAGCTCCTCCAGGATCGCGTCCGTCACCAGGCGACGCTCCGAGCCCGGCTCCAGAAGTCGGCCGACGCGCTCCGGCTCGGAATCAGCATCGAGAGCGCGCTCCTGACCGACCTCCACCCGCCCCTCTCGGTCGGCCGCGACTTCGAGGCCGCCACAGCCGCCATCGAGGAGGCCCGCGCCGAGGTCTGGCGCGCCAAGGCCCTCGAGGCCAGGCTGACCGAACAGGCCGCGGGCGACGTGGCCACGATCACCGCCGAGGCCTCCTCCCGCGCCGCCGAGCGAGTGGCCCTGACCGAGGCCGAGGCGGCTCGCTTCGAGGCCCTCCGGGCCCTGCACGCTGCCGCTCCTGAGGTCTTTCGCGTCTCGCGCCTCCTCGACGAGCTGGTCGAGGGCAGCCGCGGCAAGCGGAAGCTCGTGGTCGGCAAGGAGGGCGTAGTGACTGAGCTCGACCTCCAAGAGAAGGTCAGCGTCGAAGAGCTGGGGCTCGGAACTGAAATGCAAGACGAACACACCAAGCAAGGAGGCGAATGATGAAGGGCAACCGACTCGCGCTCGTGGCGACCGCAGTGATCGCGCTCGTGCTCTGCCTCAAGATGTGCCTGTTCACCGTCCAGAGCAACGAGCTGGCGGTCGTGATGACCTTCGGCAAGCCGACCGGTGAAGACGCCGTCGAAGGGGCCCACCTCAAGTGGCCCTGGCCGATCCAACAAGTCCAACGCTTCGACAAGCGCCTCCGAGTCCTCGAAGGACCTCTCGAGGAGCTCTCGACCGCGGATCAACGCGCGATCCTGGTCGGGTCCTTCGCGCTCTGGCGGGTTCGCTCTGGGCGGCAATACCTCGAGCAGGTCGACGACGCCGAGGTCGAGCACAAGCTCCAGCGAATCCTCCGCAGCCACCAGTCGGCGGCCATCGGTCGCACGACCTTCGCCCAGCTCGTGTCCGCCGAGCAGGCCCAAGCCCTCCGCTACGAGGAGGTCGAGAAGCAGATCATGGCCGGGATGCAGGCCGAGGTCGAAGCGCTCGGGATCGAGATCGAGATGGTCGGGATCCGCCGGCTCGGGCTCCCTGAGCGCGTGACCGAGGCCGTGTTCGAGCGGATGCGCGAAGAGCGCAACGCCCTCGCGACCTCGATTCACGAGAAGGGCAAGCGCGAGGCTCGAACCATCGAGCAGGCCGCGCGAACCGCCGCCGACAACCGCCGCCTCGCGGCTCGCACCGAGGCCCGCGGGACCCTCGCCGCCGCCGAGCGCGAGGCCGCCGTCCACCGGCGCAAGCTGGGCACCGAACCCGAGCTGGCGGTGTTCCTCAAGAAGGTCGAAGCCCTCAAGCGAATCCTGGCGGACCCGGACACGACCATGGTCTTCGGACCTGGTGATCTCCCCTTCGACCTCCTTCGCAGCGAGGTCGCTCCCGTCGGCAGCCGAGGCCGCAAGTGAGCGGGGGTCCGCAGCCAGGAACACCAGAGCCCACCCAGCCCGAGGCGCCTGAGCCCCAAGTCCTCACGACGACGCCGGGAGGCGCCGAGGTCCTCCCTGCTGCGTCCCCCGCGGACACCAACGCGGAGGCCGCCCCTGGGGAGGCTCTGGAAGAGGCCGTCGGGCTCGCGCTCCGCGTCCTGCAGGGGATCACGGGAGTCCTCTTGCTCCTCTTCCTCGGCTCTGGCGTGTTCACCGTCGAGAGCAACGAGGTCGCCTTCGTCCAGCGCATGGGGATCCTCGACGACGAAGCCCTGGGCCCTGGCCTGCACTGGCGTTGGCAGGTCCTCGAAGAGGTCGTCCGCGTCAAGAAGATCTCTCGCGCGGTCCAAGTCACGAGCTTCGATCTTCAGCAGCGCAAGGACAGGGAGAAGGGCAACGAGACGCGCAAGGGCGGACTAAACCCCGAACGTGACGGCGCGCTCCTCAGCGGCGACTCCGCCCTGGCCCACGTCTCGCTGGCCCTCAGTTACGCGCCCCGCGCGCCCTTCCTTCGCTCAGAGAATCGTTTTAGGCCGGCAACTTCGCCCGAGGTCCCCTCGGATCGCGAGCGCGCCCTGCGGGTCTTGGCCGAGCGGGCCGCCGTCCACACCGCCGCCGGGCGAAAGGTCGAGGGCCTCCTCAGCGACGAGAAGCGCGAGTTCCTGGCCGCCGTCCAGCGCCGGACCCAAGACTCCCTCGACGCCCTCGAGGCGGGCCTGGAGATCAAGGGGCTCGACTTCGAGAACGACTTCCGCTCTCCACCCCAGGTCCGCGAGGCCTTCGCGCTTGTGACTCAGGCGACCCAGAGCGTCGACAGGCTCCGCTCCGAGGCCAAGGCTCGCGCGACCCAGATCGAGTCCTTGGGCCTCGTCCAATCCGATCAGATCCGTGGCGAGGCCAAGGCTCAGGCGGCTGCCATTAGCGGCGAGTCCGAGGCCCTCGTGGCTGAGTTCGACGCCCTCCTCGAGGACTACCGTCGTGACCCCCACGCCGTGCGCCAGCGGATCTTGACCGAGGCCCTCGCCGAGGCTCTGTCCGAGGTCGGCGAGTCCTTCCTCGTTGGCGACGGGGAGCTTCGGATCAAGCTCCAGCGAGATACGCGAAGCAAGCGGGCTGACCTCAAGGCCAAGGCGAAGAAGCGCTTGGGGATCCGCTAGCGGCTCTCCCTCGCTCGTGGGGCTCTTCGTCGTTCCCGCAGAGAGCGCCTCGCGACATTTGAGAGCGCTCCAGAGAGGGAGATCGTGGTCGCCGGTCGGAGGTGGGGGTCCCTCTGGGATCTCGGCTAGTCCCCGAGGGACAGGTGCTCGTCCATGACCTCTTGGAGTGTGCTCATGGAGAAGGGCTTCAGGAGGACCTCGCGAATCCCGGCGGCCGCGAGTTCGTCGGCGTCGCGATCGTTGGACCCCGTCATGAGGACGATCGGAAGCTCGGGGTAGGCTCGAACGAGGTCGCCGGCCAAGCTGACCCCGTCCACCTCCTCACCTTCGAAGGTCAGGTCTGTCAGCAAGAGGTCGTAAGCGGAAGGATCCTGCGCCAAGAGCTGGCGGACCTCGGCCGTCGTCGTGACCGCTGTCACGGTGTAGCCGCTGAGCGAGAGGCTGCGCTCGAGGACATGGACCACGCTCTCTTGGTCGTCGGCGATCAGGACTCGCCCCCGCCCTGACTTGGCCTCGGGGGCGGGCGTCACGACGGCCCCCGGCTTCGTGGTGACCGGGTCCGGGTGATTCGTTTGGACCTGGGCCGGGGCCTGGGGCCCTGAGCCCAAGCGCAGCGCTGGGAGGTAGACCCGCATCGTGGTCCCCTCCCCTGGCGTCGACTCGACCTCGATTCCGCCGCCGTGGGCTTCGAGGATCCCGTGGACGACCGAGAGCCCAAGGCCGGTCCCCCCCGAACCCTTCCGAGTCGTAAAGAAGGGATCGAAGATCCTCGAGCGGACCTCAGGTGACATTCCGGGCCCGTCGTCACGGACGTAGATCTCCACCGTCTCCCCGGGACGCAGGTCAGGGAACGCGACGCGTTCCTCTACCAGCGGTCGAATCCCGATCTCGAGTTGGCCCTCGGCCCCGAGGGCCGTGACCGCGTTCACGCTGAGGTTCATCACGACCTGCTGGAGTTGACTCCGGTCGGCGTGAACCGCCGCCCCTTCTCCGAGGCGGAGTCGAAGCGCCACGCCAAGCGGGAGGCTCGCGCGGAGCAGGCTCGCGACCCCCTCTACGAGCGGAACGAGCTCGAGCTCCTCCGGCTCTCCTGGGCTCTGGCGAGCGAAGGTCAGGATCTGTCCGATCAAGCCCTTGGCCTGATCGCAGGCGCTCATGATCTGGGCCACGTTCTCACGAGGCCCCGCTTGGGCGACGTCGGTTCCGAGCTGCGCCAGGGTCAGCTCCGAGAACCCGCTCACGATCATCAGCAGGTTGTTGAAGTCGTGGGCGATCCCCCCAGCCAGGGTCCCCATGGTCTCCAAGCGCTGCTTCTCTTGGACCTTGGCCAAGAGCGCCGCGTGCTCCTCCCCTCGTCGCCGAGCCTCGCTCAGGTCGCGCGCTATGGTCGAGAGATAGGAGAGCTGACCCTTCTCGTTACTATGTCCCAATATGACCTGAGAGACCGGAAACTCCCGGCCGTTCACACCACGAAACACGGTCTCACTCTCCCACCAGCCCTCGGCAGCGACCGCCGGGATCGCTTCCGCGAAGATCCGAGCCGTGACCTCAGGAGGGTGAATGTCGCCGATCTGGAGTTCCCCGAGGGGGTCGTCGTCGCCGATCCCCAGCGCCCGGCGTCCGGCCCGATTCAGGTAGTGGACGCGCCCTTGGGCGTCGGCCATGCCGACGAGGTCCGGCGTGGCCTCTAGGATCGTCTGTAAGCGAGCGCGCTGGACGTCCCCCGCGCGCCGCCGCTCACGGCTCTTGAGGAAAGCTGCGCTCGTCCAGGCCATGGCACAGGCCAGGAGAATCCCCGCCAGCGCGAGAAAGTCGGGAGCCTTGGTGGCCAAGGGCTCGAGCACCGCAGGCGAGGGCGAGAGCCTCAGCGTCCAGGTTCGGTCTCCGACGCTCAGCGAACGACTCACCACGTAGGGGGCTCCCTCTGGCGGCCCAGCGGCCTCGTAGAGGGGCGCCTCGCCGTCGTGCAACGAGACTCCGAAGCCCTCCTGAAGTTCGTGGGCTAGGCAGAGTTCGACCAGCGGCCGGCTGCGGAACACCGCGTTCAGGTAGCCCGCCGGCTGGGCCTCCTCGCCCCGCAGAGGCACGTAGGCCGTGAACCCGCGACCTCCCTGGAAGAGCGTCAGGGGAGGTGAGAGCCGGAGCGCCTGGTCCCGCTCGGCCGCAGCCAAGACCGGACCCGCTATGGGGTGTAAGCGAATGCTCTTGCCGCGGGCGGCGGCGTTGGGACCCGGCGGACAGACCCAGCGAATCACGCCTTCCGGGTCGATCCAGTTGATGGCGACCAAGCCCTCGACGTGATGCCGGAGCCCTGCTACGCGCCGATCGAACTCCT
>Ga0316202_10001085_pt1 | contig 23266 bp, 26 predicted proteins | sample 3monrhotite_MG_FD_204934 | JGI IMG/M metagenome (GOLD analysis project Ga0316202, IMG submission 204934) | Microbial mat bacterial communities from mineral coupon in-situ incubated in ocean water Damariscotta River, Maine, United States -... | ecosystem: Environmental > Aquatic > Marine >... | reverse complement strand
TAACCCTGGCCTATTGGGGAATGATTCGTCTGTCTTATGGGCTTGGAGGGCAGGGGCTGACCAAACAAGTTATGCAGCAGGGGCTTCAGGCCGATCCGGCATCGTATTTGATTCATTATCAGTATATACCCGTGACGTTATGGATTTAGGTCTAATTGTACGCCCTATTTCCTCCATGGCTGCGTTGAAATTCCTTGCAATAGAGCGACTATTACGCGTCATTTCGCCTTGCCATAAAGAAAATATGACGCACACTTAAACCTAAATCCATAACGCCACGGGTATATGTGGTCATTACAGCCGAAGTGGGGTGGATCTATCGTGGAAATGAAGAAACACCTTGAGACAGTCCGTCAATATTATTCCACCAACCCCCGCCTGCGTAACCTGGAGGCTTTTCCGGATTATGTGTTGGCGGATGGGTTTCCCTGGAATGAATGCAAAAAAGCAACACCACATTTTAATATGGCACTTGGAAAAGGAGACCTGCCATATGTGTACAAAGAGCGTGCTGAGAGTTACCGTTGTGTAAAAAGTAACAAGGCAGCCATCAGCGATTACACAAAGGCCATTGTGCTTCAGCCGCAATCCCCAAGATATCTGCAATCCCGGTGTTACATGTACTATCAAATGAAAGAGTACCAGAAAGCCTTAACGGATCTTGATGAAGCGATTGAATTGGACCGGATGCACCCGAAGGCACTGCTCACTCGGGGTCGTGTCTATTATCAATTGAAAAAACCGGATGACGCATTAAGGGATCTTAATGATGCTTTGAATTATGGTAGCCAGAATAAAAAAACTCATATTTATTTAGGCTATGTGTATTATTATCAGAAAAAGAATTATGTTATGGCGGTCAGTCATCTTAAGGAAGCCATTGCTCTGGGAGAGAATAACCCAGCGACTCACTATTTATTAGCCGCTGCTCTTTGGCATGAGCAGGATTGCAATTTTGTGGGAACGGCAAATGACTACGTGCAGTTGTGTGTGGATAATCGAAAGTGTAAAAATGAAAATGTAGAGTGGGCCCAAAAGAGTGTGGAGCATGCCATCGCAAGAGGCATATGTCCGCAAAAATGAAAAAACCACTCATTGAAAACAATCGGAGAGACACGCCTGATAACCGTGGCTTTGTGAAGGATAAACAATATTATGCGCTTTCTTAAATTACTGTTAATCCTGCCTGTTCTTGGATATGGCGGCCTAAAAGCCTATGTTTGGTATGATGTCAAAAGCAACGTTGATGATGCCATCGTTACGGTAGCCCCCTTTGTTGATATCACCTATGGCTCAATATTCAGCTCGCTGCTTGATGGTGTCGTTGGCGTAACAGGTGTTGTTATTCGACCAAAGATGACCTCGGATGAATTTACCATTCAGGAGATGAATCTTTCTGCATCCACTATTTTTGATGTTTTTATGCTGGGAAGTCGTTTTAAGAATGGCGAGTTTCCAGAATATATTAGTTTTGAAATGAAAAACGCGAACATTGATGTTGATAGTGAAATATTTGCGATGCTGGATAATATGCAGGCACAGGAGGCAGACTCACAAACATCGGAAGACCCGCTTCTAATTGAACGGATGGATGCGCTGGGTTGTGGGGATGTTGAAAGTTTTGGCATTAACGAATTTTCTGCGATGGGCTACAATCCATTGAATCTTGATGTCGCTGTGAAGGTGGAATTTGAGAAGGCTCCGGGGCAAGCAAAAGTGAGTATGCGTATTAAGGATCGTGATCTCTACAGCGTCAACTTTACTATGCAAACCGGATTTGATCTGCATCAAATAAAGTCGGCAGGTTTGCAGCCAGTTGAGCCTGAAATCTTAGAAATGAAAATTGAGTATACCGATACGGGGTATTACAAACTCAGAAATAAATACTGTGCGCAGCAGAGCGAAGGCAGTATTGAGCAGTATGTTAATGCAAATATTGCTCAATTGGCAGCAGAGCTTGGCGCAACTTTCCCGCAAAAAACCATGGATGCCTATCGTCAGCTTATGATGAGTGGTGGAAATTTCACGATTAACCTGAATCCTGCCGAAGCAACGATGCTGAGTGGTTTGGAATTTTATAAAACGGCTGATATTTTAGATATTCTTGGTATGGAAATTATTATTAATGGAGACAATGTCGATCTCAGTCAAATTGATTGGGATGCCAAGGCCGGAAAAACAACAACAAGAAAAAGTAATGCGCTGGATATTATTAAAGGGCACCTGTCAAATCCGGCTGTCGCCGAAGTTAGTCCGCCTGTAAAACAGCATTCTGCAAAAACAGGGAAATATCGAAAGGTTCGTAAATCACAGCTTTCCCGATATATTGGCAAAAATATTCAAGTGGAAACATCAATGGGAAAACGTCGCCAAGGGCAATTAGAAAGCATGGATGAAGAACGCATTCGTATTTTGATGAGACTTACAACAGGCGAGTTTTCTTTTCCGGTCAAGCTAGATGATATTGTACAAGCCAGGGTGTATCTACCGGATTGATATTGGCGGCACAGGTATGTAAGTTACTTCGAATGAACATGAAAATACGACAATATTTTTTGCCAGCTTTGATAATAATTGTCCTGCTACCGGGATGCTCAATGGCCTATTTTGGTCATAGCAAAGCGGAGTGGGACAAACTCACAGATGATGAAAAGGCCACTGTTAAAGAAGAATATCAAACTGTTATTGATTCAAAAAATGAACAGGCACACGCGGATAAAATAAAAGAAAGAACGCAATCAGTTATCGATTACGGTTTGGGCCATGGTTACGATTACGGCCCAGGTCGTGCAGGTCGTCAGAGATAATGAAACATATAATTATCCCTATTTCATCGGGTTGCAGATGATAAAAGCGCAATAATTCCTATGTTTAACCTAAATTAATCAGTTAAACCTACTGCGAGTGCCTAAGGCACAGAACCTAAAGCATTTTTCAGAACATGTTGAACTCACCGTATGGGTGATACGCTTTCGTCCAAAATAACCTGAAAAACACTTTATCTTCTGCACCTTAGTCACTCTCGCTACGGTTTAACTGATTAATTTAGGTTTAAATGAACAAGAGCATATTGTCGGGTTTCGCCTGAAAAAACGCCATATGGTGTTACTTGTCGTTCATTGCAATGAGCAAGCCGCTCTCTTTACGCCTTGCTTGGTGATTTTTTAGGCACAATATGGCCTTGTTTATTGAGAATACCTCCTAGCTAATTCACAGCAAAACCACGGTTTTATAACACAGGAATGATGCGCATATTGAGACCTTCCTGCATTTGTGCACAACGTTCAAATTTGTTTTTGCGGCGCTGGGTGGCGGTTAGATAACCGCCGCATTCGGCTAATGGTGTATGTACAAAAGTACAGGCAGAGGCTGCCTGATTGATTACCCCGTCAAGAAAACCAATGCTTCGCCAGCAGTCACTGGTTTTTTTGCAATCGCCGGTGGTGCAGGCGTTATCAATATTGTCGGCCAGGGAGTGAAAGCAGTTGGCAGCATCATCAAGGTCTGGGATGAAGGAACAGATTTTCGGGGGTTGTGTGGTTTCGCTTTGCTTGGCCTTTTCTGCGAAGCGTGCTGCTAGGTTTTGCCATTCATCAAATTGTTTAGCCTGATTTGCACATTGTGTTGTTTTGTCTTTTGGATGTTGTTTTATGCATTTACTTAATGTGGAGCAAGTTTGATTGACGGTGGTAAACAGTATTTTGTGAGTTTTGCTCCATTTTTTGTGTTCATCGAGGTGACGAAAACCGACGCCGTAGGTGCCTGCGCTGGTAGCACTTAATCCCTTGGCAATGCTGATGCGTGCTTGCTCTTCATATTTGCTGTAGGGCGAGTTTTTGCAGGAGATATCAATGGAGACCTGCTCAATTTCTTTAGTGGGAGGGGTGACCTGTTCAGTTTCGGCGAGAGATGTGACGGGTTCTTGTGTAGCGGACTCAGGGTCAACCGGGTTGGTTTCCCGTGCGGTGGGTTCGGTGTCCGTTGGTTTGGTGGCAGTGGTGCTGTTATTACTCTGGGGATTATCAACTGTTTTTGCAACAGTTTTCGGGGTGTTGTTCGTGGTGCTGTCTATTATTTCGTCCGGGGAAGGCGTTGTGGCACAGGCGCTCAAGCCTAGTAGAAGCAGCAGTGTGACCGGATAAAAATTGCGCGGGTGTCTGGATATCGAATCATATTGGCACATCGTTAACCTCGCTGATAGTGTAAAACGGTGTAAATCGTCTTCCAGTGTATACAGACTGGTGCGATTGGAAAGGTCTCTTCCTCCTTTTCAGGCTCTTTTCGTCTTCTGTCTGGTCATTTATTATTTCAACAGAGGCGACAACTACCTTGATACAGGGATGGTGCGTGGTAATGTGATGTTGGATATATAGGTTGGTCATTGTAGAATAGGATGTTGATTAAATACAAATAAAATTAAGAGGCACAGAAATATGAACATCAAACCAGCTTTACGTAAAGTGGTGATGTACTATTTTCTAGTGATTTTTTTTGGTGCCTGCTCAGCAGCTCCACAAATGACAACAAGTGCGGCCGCTAACCAATTTGTTAACGCAATAAATAAAAGTGATGCGAAGTTATTGCTTAAGCTAAGTGGGCTTCCGCTTCATGTATATGACCAATCATGGGATTCTGCTAAAGATGGTCATGGATTTGTACTGGGAAAACACGTTCGGACTATATTGGACAATAACGAAAAACTATCTACTTATATTAATATACTGGTCAAAAAGGTAAAGCTTGAAAGCGTTGAGGGTGAATTTATTCCTATCGAGGCTTATTCTAGGTTTAAAGAAGAATTTGGGCCTTATCTTGCTGAATGGAAGTCGCGAGATGTTTTTGTGTTTTTACGGGGAATGGCCGACGTAGAACATCTTGTTATTGTCGGTGTTAATAGAAAAACAAAGAAAATAGAGCAACTTTATTATAATTAAATAAGGTTATGTCACCGTTAGGGCTTACTGACATGTGGGGCCAACACCTAACGGCGACATAACCTTAAATAAAGAGGGATTAGGTTATGGCAAAAGCAGCATTTGATCCAAAAGGGAAAACTTTTAAGCAAAAACTTGATGCATTTCTGGCTGATGTGAAAACCAACTATAAAATCACGATTGGGCAAGATGCTGGGCGTACTGTTGAATGGCAAACCAAGCACCATATAGCGCACATGTTTCTTTATAATAAATATAAAAGCACCAAACCAGCAAAAGCACATAAAACCAGGAGAACCATATTATGGTCACATTTTAGTGATCCAAATGTAAAGTGGAAGACCATCAAACAAAAAAACTTTTTAAGGACCAAGAAAAACGCTGCGCCGGTAAAAGATGGAAAAGTGTGGAAGACGGGTTTTGAACCAGATGAAGCGGCTACCATAAAACATGTTAAATCTATACAAAAGAAAGGAAGAATCGGTTCCAATGGTAAGGCGATGGTTTCTGCCGGGTCGAAACTTTGTGGTGAACCGTGTAAATGTAAGGCAAAGCAATCCAAGTATCTCTCTGGTGTTGCAGCAGACCTTAATATGCCAGACTTAATAAAGTTGGCCACGCCCCTTAAAAAGGTGAAAGCAGGATCAATTGATGACTATCTTAATAAATTTGGTTTGCACAGGCCATTGCTCAATCATACTAAAAGTCCTGAAGCTTGGCATATAGAATCAAAATAGTTCAATCTGAGCGGGTGATTGAAAGGTAGACCCCAGTGCGCTTATGCAAAGGGTAGGAGGGTGCCCCTTTTTAACTGGGATCTTTTCAAAGTGATGCCGTTGCCGGGTCCGAGTACCTCTGTCAATTGTTGCGTGTTAGTATCGGCGTTTGCGGGCAATGCCTGATCGAATTTACGGTCACCACTTACTTTAAGTCACCACATTGGTACTCCATGTTTAAACCGTTGGAACTCTACATCGGCTTGCGCTATTTGCGCGCCAAACGCCGCAATCAGTTCATTTCCTTTATTTCTTTGACATCCATGATGGGCATCGTGCTGGGAGTAATGGCATTGATTACGGTGCTGTCGGTGATGAATGGTTTTGAAAAAGAATTACGTGAGCGTATTTTGGGCATGGCCTCGCACATTACCATCACTCGTCTGGGTGGTGAGCCGTTGACGGACTGGGCGGTGATGGGTGAGGGCATCGAAAAATATGACTCTCGTGTCGTGGGGCTCGCACCCTACGTGCGTAAAGAGGTGATGCTCAGTTTCGGTTCACAGGTGCAGGGAGGTTTGCTGCGTGGTGTACTGCCGGATCGTGATCCGGCAGTGTCGGATGTGTGGCAGAAGATGATTTACGGCGAGTTGGGTGATTTACGCGCCGGGGAATTTGGCATTGTGCTGGGTGTGGGCTTGGCGCGTAAATTGAACGCGGCCCTGGGCGACAAAGTCACGGTGGTAACACCGCAGGCGAGCAACACTCCGGCAGGTATTCTGCCACGCCTGAAGCGTTTTACCGTGAAGGGTATTTTTGAGGTGGGCATGCATGAATACGACAGTGCGTTAGCATTGGTGCATCTCGATGATGCGGCCCGCCTGTTTCGCATGGAGGGTGGTGTAACGGGGTTGCGCCTGAAGTTGACGGACATGTTTGAGGCGATGCCGGTGCGCAATGCCTTGGCGGATGCACTGCCGGGGGGTTATTGGATTTCTGATTGGACCATGCGTCACGCCAATCTGTTTCGCGCAGTAAAAATCGAAAAAATGATGATGTTTATTATTCTGATGCTGATTGTGGCGGTGGCAGCGTTCAATATTGTTTCCACGTTGGTGATGGTGGTAACGGACAAGCAGGCTGATATCGCTATTTTGCGTACGCTGGGCAGTACACCGCGTTCGATTATGACGATTTTCATTATACAGGGCGTGGTGATCGGTATCATCGGCGTGTTGCTGGGTGTTGTTCTTGGCGTCACGCTATCGCTTAATCTCGATGTTGTGGTGGGTTGGTTGGAAGGAGTGTTGGGTATTCAGTTCATGCCGGGGGATGTGTATTACATCAATACCTTTCCTTCGGAGTTGCATTGGGAGGATGTGTTCAGGGTTTCCGCCATTTCTTTTGTGCTGAGTGTGGTGGCAACCTTGTACCCGGCCTGGCGTGCCTCGCGTACCCAACCAGCGGAGGCGTTGCGTTATGAGTGATCAATACAGTGTGTTGCAATGCCAGAACCTGAGCAAAACCTTCGATGAAGGTGGGCTGGCCGTGGAAGTGCTGCGCAATATTCAGTTGGATATTCAGCATGGCGAGCGAGTGGCCATTGTGGGTGCATCAGGCTCAGGTAAAAGCACCTTGCTGCATTTGCTGGGCGGACTGGACAAGCCGACACGCGGTGAAGTCAGCGTCGATGGTCAGCGGTTGGATGCACTTAATGAAGCGAAACGAGGTCGGCTACGCAATAAGACGCTGGGATTTGTATACCAGTTCCATCATTTGCTGGCAGAGTTCACCGCGCTGGAAAATGTTGCCATGCCGTTGCTGATTCGTGGTCTTTCATCTGCGGAGGCCAGAGAGCAGGCGGCTGACCTACTGAGTAAGGTGGGGTTGGCGGCGCGGCTGCGGCATAAACCGGCGGAGCTTTCGGGGGGTGAACGTCAACGTACCGCGATTGCCCGCGCATTGATCACCAAACCCTTGTGTGTACTGGCAGATGAGCCTACGGGTAATCTGGACCAGCATACCGCAGCACAGGTTTACGATTTAATGTTAGAACTTAACGATGAACTGGGCACCAGTCTGGTGCTGGTGACGCATGACTTGCAGCTGGCGCAGCGCATGTCGCGGGTGTTGCGTTTAACGAATGGTGAGTTTGAAGAAAGCTGAGCTGAGATCAACTGATAGAGGAAGGTGCGGCCGTTCCAGCCAGTGGCGCAGATGGTCTCCTGATTAATAAATCTCTACGCACCAGAGCCCAGTAAGCCTACTTGTGTACTGTTGGCATAAACATCAGTCAGGGGTTTGATAAGGCGGTGAGAGAGACTTTGATCCAGTAATAGTTTCATGCTGCGGAGACACTCAGCAAGTGATGTTCTCTCTCAGCGGCATACGCCAAACATGCCTGAATTTGAGCAGCATTCAATTCAGGGTAATTTTCCAGAATTTCGAGTACCGTCATACCCTGCGCTAGCCAGCTCAGTACGTCATACACAGTAATGCGGGTTTGCTTGATGCATGGCTTACCGCTACGCTTACCGGGTGTGATCTCAATATAGTCTTGATAGTTCATAGGGATTACCTGTGTTATCGCCAGCTTTGATCTTACCGCGCTTTTCCCGTTTCTGCTTTCTCGCTCGATACCCTTTGTAGGCCACGTTGTTGTAGGATATTTCGTGCGGGTTCCTTATCAGGAAGGATGCACTCTGTTTTTAATACTGTGCTGAGTGCTGGCGTGGCGGACCAGGGGGTTGAAGAAAGCCGCACTGAGATCAACAGATAACGCGGATTATTAACCAGTATTGTTTTTCGCTTTTCTTCGCCTTTTTCTGTCTACGCGATCTTGTCGGCGCTTGCGCCAGTTTTGACTGACGTACAGACGCCAAAACAGACGAATCGACAGATTGCCCAGCAGTGCAAAGCCCGCACCACTGACAAAACAGCCCAACAAAAAGGGCTGCCAAATCACGCCCAACTCCCCCATCAGCCAGTCGGTGGATAACTCAAACTGGATGTCCCGTACCGGTGTTTGTAAAATCCAGGTGCCGACCTTGTAGGCAAAATAATAGATGGGAGGAATCGTCAGCGGGTTGGTGATCCAGACCAACGTCACGGAAATAGGCAGGTTTACCCGCAGCACAATGGCACCGATAGCGGCAAATATCATTTGTAATGGTACGGGTACAAAGGCCATGAACAGGCCGACGCTGAATGCGCCGGAGACTGAACGCCGGTTCAGGTGGAAGATGTTGGGATCGTGCAGCAGGACGCCAAGAAATTGCAAATGCCTGTGGCTGCGAATCGTTTGCGGATTCGGCATGAAGCGTTTGATAATGCGTTTTGGCATGCGGGTTATTTAGTTTTATCGAGCGGCACGGTGGGCCATTATCCACAATTTCAGGCATTGGGAAAGGGATTGTCCTGATGGCAACAGTAAAGGCTCGTTGAAGCACAAGACAGGGATGTTGATAATGCGCAGGATAGCGCTGGGGTTTTTGATCGGTACTGCGAGTTTGCAGTCATTAACGGTGTTGCCGGGCAGGGTTTTCCTGTGGAGTTTGTTGTTCGCATTGCTGGTAACCGTGGTCATGTTGACCTGGTTTTTTCGGGGACGCCCCTGGCCTGCTGGTCTGAGTGTGTTGATCAGCGCCGGTGTTGGTTTCTTTATGGCCAGTCTTATTGCCCATCAATTACTGGCCGGGGCGTTGCCAGAAAAACTGGAAGGGCAGGACGTGGTGGTAGAAGGGTCTATTGCTTCGTTGCCGGAGCAGCAAGGCCGCCACTTGCAATTTCAGTTTGTCCCGGAGAGTCTGCGTTGGCAGGGTGTCTCCCAGGATGTACCGGGAAAGCTCCTGCTGAACTGGTATCCCCGCAAGGGTGGCAACATACGGTCCGTCCATGTGGGCGAACGCTGGCGGTTATTGGTACGCCTGAAACGTCCGCACGGCTTTTCCAATCCGGGTGGATTTGATTACGAGGCTTGGTTGTTCCAGCAAGGCATTCGCGCCAAGGGTTATGTACGTCATGTCATAAAAAGTCCCGCAAAAAATTCTACAGAGGCTCCGGTGAATCAACGCCTCGCCCCGGCGCGTGATGCTTACCGAGTGGACCAATTGCGGGAAGCGTTACGCTCCCGGATTCTTACAAGCCTTGATGAGCATCCGTTGCGTGGCATTGTGCTGGCACTGGCCATTGGTGACCGTCAGCAAATCACTCAGCCGCAATGGGATGTGCTGATTCGCACTGGCACCAATCATCTGGTGGCCATTTCGGGTCTGCATGTGGGGCTGGTGGCGGGGTTTGCTTTTTTTCTGGTGCGTGGGCTGTGGCGTTTATCGGCTCGGGCGGTGACTCGCTGGCCTGCTGCTAAGGCCGGCGCTGTGGCGGGTCTGCTGGCTGCAGCGGTGTACGCTATGCTTGCCGGTTTTTCCGTGCCCACGCAACGGGCGCTGGTGATGGTGGCCGTGGTCATGCTGGCGATTATTGTGCAGCGTCACACACGCTCTTCAAATTTATTGGCACTGGCCCTGTTGCTGGTCTTGATAATTGATCCACTGGCGGTCATGGCCGCCGGTTTCTGGTTATCCTTTGGTGCGGTAGTGGTGATTGTGTATGGCATGTCTGGCCGACTGGCAATGAATTCGTACTGGTGGCGCTGGGGTCAGACGCAATGGTTGGTGGCAGTGGGACTGTTTCCTGCATTGCTACTGTTATTTCAGCAGGCCTCCCTGGTTGCGCCGCTGGCCAATCTGCTGGCGGTGCCGTGGGTCAGCTTGGTTACCGTGCCACTGACGTTGTTGGGCAGCATCGCTCTGGGTTTTTCCGCCACTGTGGGGGGTTGGCTGTTGAGGCTGTCCACATTGAGCTTGGATGTGCTGTGGTGGTGGCTGGACAGGCTCGCACAATGGAAACTGGCGGCATGGCAGCAGATGGCGCCACCGTTATGGGCGATGCCGGTGGCAGTGATCAGCATTCTCTGGCTGCTGGCACCGCGTGGCGTACCGGCACGTTGGGTGGGGTTGGTCGGATTACTGCCATTGTTGTTCGTGTCTCCGGCGGTTATTCCGCTGGGGCAGGTGCGTTTCACTTTGCTGGATGTGGGGCAGGGGTTGGCAGCAGTGGTGCAAACACAAAATCATGTATTGGTATTTGATACGGGACCACGGTTTTCCAGCGGTTTTAATACGGGTGAGGCGGTGGTTGCCCCGTATCTGCGTGAACAGGGGCGGCGGTATGTTGATACATTGGTTGTGAGCCACGGTGATAACGACCACATGGGGGGAGTCGCAGGTCTGCGAAAGACCATACCGGTTCGGCAGGTGCTCAGCAGTGTGCCGCAACATATTGATGAAGCCAGACCGTGCCAAGCCGGGCAGCGCTGGCAATGGGATGGCGTGACATTTACGATGCTGAGTCCGGGGGAGCATGTTTATGTGGGTGGTCGTAAAGATAATAACCGCTCCTGCGTGCTGCGGGTGCAGGCTGGTGAACACAGTGTGTTGTTAACCGGGGATATTGAGCAGGCAGCGGAGCACGAACTGGTGCAGGTGTTTGGCAACGGGCTGGCCAGTGACGTGCTGGTCGCACCGCATCATGGCAGCCGTACTTCGTCCACTCCGGCCTTTTTAGCAGCGGTATCACCGACCATGGCATTATTTCCCGTGGGTTATCGTAATCGGTACGGTTTTCCCAAAGCACAAATCGTGCAGCGGTATGTAGAACGGCAGGTGCGCTTGTTTGATACCGCGCAGCATGGCTCCATCAAACTGCAATTAGGCGGAGAAGCCGGGCTGGACACTGTGATGACCCATCGCCAGCAGGCTGCGCGCTATTGGCATGTAAAATAAATGGTGAGTCAGGAGCAGAGCTGCATATCTTCCAATAAAACCTTCCGGCAAAATAAGGTCTCTGCTACAGTAGCGCCCTGTTTGCAAAGCCGTTTGACAGGTATTTTGTGTTTTGCCAATAAACGACCTCGCAGCAAGCTGGCGGGGCATTAACCTCTTCACGTCACACTGGCGTAGGCCAGTGTCCAGGGGATTCGACCTCTGGATTCCGGCCTACGCCGGAATGACGATATTCGCAGCACCAACAGTAGGCGCTTTTAGGCGAGCTGCGGAGAATCACACCCGCAGAGATTGAAGAGAAAGCAATTGACATCAGAGGACGAATATTCGTGTTTGAAATTGTAAAATCCGGCGGCTGGTTGATGGCCCCCATCATTTTGTGTTCCATCGTGGCCTTGGCCATTATTGGCGAGCGGCTTTGGTCGCTACAACGTAAGCGTATTATCCCCAAACATCTGGTGGCGCAAATTTGGCATCTGCAATCCAAAGGACAGCTTTCCGGTGAGCAGATCAGCACGGTGCGCAATAGTTCGCCACTAGGGCGGGTGCTGGCCTCAGGGCTGAGCAATGTGAATAACAGCCGGGAGGTGATGAAAGAAAGCATCGAAGAAACCGGTCGCCATGTGGTACATGAGCTTGAGCGTTACATGAACAGTCTGGGCACCATCGCGGCGATTACGCCGTTGCTGGGTCTGTTGGGAACGGTTATCGGCATGATCAAAGTGTTCAGCGTGATTACTTCCCAGGGCGTGGGTAATCCCGCGATATTAGCCGGTGGTATTTCCGAAGCGCTGATTACTACGGCTGCCGGATTGTCGGTGGCGATTCCCGCTCTGATGGCGCATCGCTATTTCCGCGGACTTATTGATAGTCTGGTGGTGTACATGGAGCAGGAAGCCATCAAAATGGTGGAAGTGATTCACGGCGATCGTGAATCCGATGTCGCGGTGTCTACTCCTGCCCCTTCTGCCATCTGAGTCATAGGCCAACGACCGTGAATATTTCACCCAAACAAAAAGAAGCGTTGGACGTTAACATCACACCACTCATCGATGTGGTGTTTTTACTGCTGATCTTTTTTATGGTGTCCACCACCTTTGAGCGTGAATCCGAAATCGAAATCATGCTGCCGCAAGCCAGTGCCGATGCAAAAGTATCGGATGATTTTGTCATGCAAGTGGTTGTGGATGTGGAAGGAACGTATTACATCAATAACAAGCGCGTCATCAACACCAAGTTGACCACCTTGATGAAAGCTATGCAGGAAGTGGCAGGGGATCGTAAAGACCCGCCGATTATTCTGAGTGCTGATGCCAAAACACCGCACCAGTCGGTGATTACGGTAATGGATGCTGCCGCCCGACTCGGGTTTGTCCGTCTGAATTTCTCCACAACGCGCACCACCGAAGAACAGTGACTTTTTCGTTCATTGTTATGTGCGAAACCCAAGACTGACCTCATGTCTCCCACTCAAGTCTACAAGCGCTTGTTGGGTTATGCCTGGCAGTATTCCTCTGTTTTTATTCTGGCGGTTATCGGCATGGCCGTGGTTGCCAGCACTGAAGCAGGATTGGCCTGGATTATAAAACCTATGCTGGATGGCAGCTTCGTGGAGAAAGATCCCGAGGTCATTCGTTGGCTGCCTTTTGCTTTTATCGGTATTTTTATTGTCCGGGGACTGGCGGGGTTTGTCTCTACTTACGGCATGGAACATGTCGGGCGTAATATTATTCGCGACATGCGTAAGCAGATGTTTATCCGTTTGATGCGTCTGCCCACGGCATTTTATGATCGTAATTCATCCGGTCAATTAACCTCAAAATTAATTTACGACGTGGAACGCGTCGCCCAGGCGGCCACCAAAGCGGTGACTATTGTGGTGCGTGATACGTTTACGATTATTGGTTTGCTGATTTTAATGTTCTATACCAGTTGGAAATTGGCGATTATCTTTTTGGTGTTAGGCCCGACAATCACCATTTTGGTGGTTGCCGTCAGTAAACGCTTTCGTCGTATCAGTCAACGTATTCAGGCCTCCATGGGTAACGTGACACAGTTGTCGCAACAGATTACCGAAGGCCATCGTGTGGTAAAAATCTTCAGTGGCGAAGACTGTGAAGATAAACAATTTGCCAAAGCCAATGAATTTAATCGTCGGCAAAATATGAAACTGGCGGCCACACGCGCCATCAGTGTACCGGTTTCACAATTTCTGGGGGCTGGCGGTGTGGCGGTGATTTTGTACGTTGCCACTTCAGAAAAAATGTTAGAAGCATTAACGGTAGGCACGTTCATGTCTTTTTTGGCCGCCAGCATGTTATTGCTGGCGCCAATGAAACGCCTGACGATGGTGCAGGCTACAGTGCAGCAGGGTATTGCTGCTGCGCGAAGTGTTTTTTTATTGCTGGATGAAGATGCAGAAAAAGATATTGGAACAAAAATACTATCGCCAGTGAAAGGTGATATTGAGTTTCGCGATGTCACCTTCAGTTATGACCAGGCCAAAGGCGACGTGCTGAAGTCCATCAATTTTTCTGCCGCCGCCGGTGAAACTATCGCCATGGTAGGGCGCTCGGGCAGTGGTAAGTCAACATTGGTGAGCCTGTTGCCGCGTTTTTATGATATTAGTCAGGGTGAGATTCTGCTTGATGGCGTGCCGATACAGGAACTCAAGCTGGATGATTTACGCAATCATATTTCCCTGGTGAGCCAGGACATCACCCTGTTTGATGATACGGTTTTTAATAATATTGCCTATGGCATATTGGCCAGCCACTCCGAAGAAGAGGTTATTGCTGCGGCCAGAGCCGCGCACGCCGATGAATTTATCACTGAACTGCCCGAAGGCTATCACACCCAGGTAGGTGATAAGGGCGTGTTGTTATCCGGTGGTCAGCGTCAGCGCATAGCCATTGCGCGCGCTTTGCTGAAAGATGCACCCATACTGATTCTGGATGAAGCGACATCGGCGCTGGATACCGAATCCGAACGCTATATTCAGGATGCTCTGGGCATTCTGATGAAAAACAGGACAACACTGGTGATTGCGCACCGTTTGTCGACGATTGAAAATGCCGATAAAATTCTGGTCATGCGTGATGGGAAAATTGTTGAGTCCGGCTCCCATGCAGAACTGTTGGCTGTGGGTAAGGATTACGCATCGCTTCATCAACTGCAGTTTGATGAAAGTTAAAAATGGTAGTGTTTATTCAAATGGCCAGGACAGGGAGACAATGTGCCTTGGTACGGGTGGATTTTATGGAAAAAACCGCCCGTAAAATAGCAAGAGCGAGCCACCAGCGCAGATTATCTTTCTTTCGTCATTCTAGGCTCTGTTGACATTTGCTAGTGGGTAGATTTTCGAGGGATTTTTGTTCCTGACAAGGCGGTTTTTACGTAGCAATGCACTCCATTGGTAGTAAAAACCAACGCCGACAGGGGCAAAAATAGCCGAAAAGATACCCACTAGCAAATGTCAACAGAGCCTAGCGCAGGCCAGAATCCAGAAATGTGCTAACTTCTCTGGACTCCGGCCTGCGCCGGAGTGACGGTAGAACAACAACTCAGTAAGAACTCTTATCCCGATGAGCAAAGCATGGTGAAAAGGCTGGATTATTACTGGTACAACAAAGGCTTTATTCCTTTATTGTTGTTGCCTGTGTCCTGGTTATTTTGCTTTGTTGCGATGACCCGGCGGCTGTTATATCGCACGGGTTTGTTCAAGGTATACCAATTACCTGTTCCGGTGATTATCGTGGGCAATATCTCGGTAGGTGGCACAGGTAAAACACCGCTGGTGACTTGGCTGGTGGATATATTGCGTAATAACGGTTATACCCCAGGCATTGTAAGCCGAGGTTATGGTGGACAGGCAACGCATTGGCCGCAGCAAGTGCGTGCCGACAGTGATCCGCGCATGGTAGGTGATGAAGCCGTGTTACTGTCGCAACGCTGTGCCTGCCCTATGGCCGTAAGCCCCAATCGCGTTGAAGCGGCCGAAGCACTGTTGGCACACACCGATTGTGACATCATCGTGGCGGATGATGGTTTGCAGCATTACGCGCTGGGACGTGATGTGGAAATTGCCGTGGTGGATGGCGTACGTCGGTTTGGCAATAAACATTGTCTGCCCGCCGGGCCGCTGCGTGAGCCGTTGAGCAGATTACGTTCGGTAGATGCCGTGGTCACCAACGGTATGCCCAGTGTGCGTGAATATCGCATGGATTTGATTCCGAGCACGTTGCGCAACTTGAAATTATTTAAGCGTCGGGCAACGTTGGACAGTTTTGCGGGGCAGACCGTACACGCCATCGCCGGTATCGGCCATCCGGCGCGATTTTTTCGTCAGTTGGAAGGGCAGGGCATGACGGTGATTGAGCATACGTTTCCCGATCATCATCCTTTTGCAGCAGAGGATATTATTTTTGATGATGACCTGCCGGTATTGATGACGGAAAAAGATGCAGTGAAATGTCAGACATTTGCAACCAAGCAACACTGGTGCGTGCCGGTTGACGCAACACTGGATGAACGTATTATTCCTCTGATTCTGCGCTTGATAAAACGTTGAGCTGATGATGACGATTTCTGGAAAACAACTTAGGTAAACAACGTGGATAAAAAACTACTCGATATTTTGGTCTGTCCCATTTGCAAAGGGCCGTTGGTTTATTTGAAAGACGCAAAAGAACTGGTGTGCAAGGCAGACCGGTTGGCGTATCCCATTCGTGATGATATTCCAGTGATGCTGGAAGAAGAGGCACGCGCACTGGCTGCGGATGAGGAAGTCAGCGTTTGAGACTTTCCTCCATAAAAATGTGGGAAAAAATCCCGTGAAATTCAGCGTTATTATTCCTGCGCGTTATGCGGCGACCCGCCTGCCGGGAAAACCGCTACTGGAAATTGCAGGCAAGCCAATGATTCAGCATGTCTACGAGCGGGCAATGGAAAGTGGTGCCGCGCAGGTGATTATCGCCACGGACAGCGCACAAATTGAAGCCGCCGCGCAGCAATTTGGTGCCGAAACCTGTTTGACCTCGGAAGCACATCAATCCGGCACGGACCGCATAGCGGAAGTAGCGGAAAAATTGGCATTTGCCGATGAACACATCGTTGTGAACTTACAAGGTGATGAACCATTAATGCCCTCGGCGGTGATCCATCAAGTGGCAGAAAACCTTGCTTCATGTACCGCAGCAAGCATGGCCACCGTCTGCACCCGGATTACCACCACGGCGGAATTGTTTGATCCGCATATAGTGAAAGTCGTGAAAGACCGACAAGGCATGGCGCTTTATTTCAGTCGTGCCAGTATTCCCTGGGACCGGGAAGCCTTTGCCAATACGGCGGAAGTCTTGCCCGATAATGGAGAGCACTTTCGGCACATTGGTCTTTACGCTTATCGTGCGGGTTTTTTGCGCGAATACAGCCAGTGGTCACCCTGCCCGCTGGAGCAAACAGAATCTCTCGAACAGTTGCGCGCGCTATGGCACGGGCATCGTATTCATGTTGCCGAGGCAGTTGAAATACCGCTCGCCGGGGTGGATACCCAAAGAGATCTTGATGTGGTGCGTACTGTTCTGGGTGCGGAAGCTTAAATATGAATTAAGAGCTGAGTCATGTTGTCAGCATTTTTTACTGAGAACACGGTTATTCCGGCATCCAGAGGTTTAACCTCCCGGACAAGTGTTCCAGTACAGCGGGGAGTTATATCGTAGTGGTGCTGACAAATAGCGTGTTACAAACGCAGAGATCGCAGAGGGCGCAAAGAAAAACGCTTTAGATTCTGTGTATTAGGCAGCCGCAGTAGATTCAACTGATATGTTAGGTTAAAGCAAGGGATTGAGAAGTTAAAAACATGAACCACGAAATACATGAAAGTAATAAAGAAAATTTTAGTGTATTTTAGTGTGTTTCGTGATACCAAAGAATTTGAGATGTTTTTCGTTGATGACAATGCCTTAGTCGCTTGTTTCGATACTAGCGTTGATGAAACACTCGTCAAAGCACTGGCTGAGCTTGAGCCTTTGCGTGTGGTATTCCGTAATAACGGCTTTGCCTCTGATGCGATTAAGATCAACGTAGAACAGGTCTTCAAACAACTCTCGCCCTTGACTGAAGTTAAGAGCATTTAGGGGGAGAGATGAATTCAACCAATGACAAAAAAATCATTATTATTACTGGCCCTAACGGTGCGGGAAAAACCACATTGAGTGGTCGTGTTTACGCACGACTTATTCCATACTGGCAGAAATCAGGGTATCAAGTGAAGCTATTTTTTCTAAGGCTTGATTCACCTGCACTGGCTGTCGCCCGTGTACAGCAAAGAGTAAAGGCAGGTGGTCATAATATTCCTAGCCCGGTTATACATCGGCGTTTTAAAGCGGGTTTAGAGTATTTGGAAACGCTATACAAGCCATTGGTAGATGAGTGGGCCGTTTATGATAACTCTGGCGTAACGCCTAAACTGCTTGATGAGGAGGTGAAATGATGAACAGCGATGAAAAAGAGATAAATGCAAAACAGAGACCCCCAGACCTGATTAATGCCGAAATTGCTATGAAGCGGGCAGCGATTAAAGCGAGAGAAATTGCTCAAAAAACAGGTACTGCGGTTGTGACGTCTGAAAATAAAGTCATTCGGGAAGAGTATCCTGACCGACTATCTTCTAACCGTTAACCTCACATATCAATTGAATTGTAGCGAGGGTGAATAAACTACCTCGCCTCAAGCGGATGGGGTATTAGCAAAACCAGTCTTACTATTTTTCGTCACTCCGGCATTCGCTGCACCGAAAGTAGGTGCCTGAGGCGAGCATCGGAAAATTAAACCCAAAGAGATTCAAAATCAATCGAGTCTTACCCTATTCATGAAAATCCTCACGCTACAATCTGCACTATTAACAGTCGCACTAGCCATGCTCTGCGTATCTTTTCAGTCAGTGGCGTTTAGTGCAGAAAAAAAGACATTAGAATACGAGGATGATGATCTTTTGCTTCGTGTGTATCGGCGTTCACCGGAACAAATTTCTGCATTTTATGAGGGTAGAGGATTTGACCAAAAAGCCATCAATGAGATTCAAAAATACTGCTCGATTGCTGTTGTCATAAAAAATAAAAGCAGTGACGTGTTATGGCTGGAATTGGATAAATGGCGTTTCGAGTCGAAAGGGGATACGGTTTTACGTATCACAAGAGCTTTCTGGGCATCGTTATGGCAGGAGATTAATATTCCCCAATCACATCGCTCGACCTACGGGTGGACGTTGATGCCCGAGGTAAGAGACCTTCAAAGAGATGAGGGTGTTGGTGGTAACATGCCGTTACCAATGCTTACTGAACCGTTTACGATGATCGCCAATTTCTCCACTGGGAAAAACAAAGACGGTAAAATTAAAACAGTCACCATCAAAGATATTCGATGCAAAACCGATGAGGAAAAGTCATGAAGGTGATTGTGAAAGCAACAATAAAAATAACAACAATAATGATTGCCATGTTGCTATTGTCGAACCTAGCATTGGCAGAAATGCCACTACCAAAAGGTGTCATCAAGCAAGATGGGAGAGATGCTCCAGCATTAAAACTCCTGGACTTGGATGGGAAGTCATTTGACTTGAAAAAAAGCCGTGGAAGATGGGTGTTCGTCCATTTTTGGGCAACTTGGTGTGGTCCGTGTCGTCGTGAGATGCCTCTGATCAATGAGGTCTGGTCTACATTCGAGAACTCAGATTTGGAATTTGTGTTAGTAAATACGGCCGAAACAGAAGACATTGTATTTGAATTTATCGGCATTGCAGCGCCGGACATGATGTCCCTGATGGATACAGATGGGTTGGTTACAGAGAAGTGGCAGCCCAGAGGATTACCGTCAACCTATTTTGTTGATCCGCAGGGCAGGGTTAAATACCTTGCCTTAGGTGGGCGTCCCTGGAATAAGCCGGAATATATAAAATTTTTACAGGCGTTGTCACAAACAAAGTCACAACCATTACAAAAGTAAGGGTTGATCGAACAATAGCTGTCGTTTTTTGGTTATTTATGTAGAGGGTCATTCAGGTTGAAAAAACGGATGTTCTTCCCTTGAGCTTTTGGTGGAACCGCTACGCTTGTTTCACCCGACGACTTTGCCTTGTGCTTGAGGAGACGAACAAACAAACCGCTATCCTGATTCTGACCTATCTCCGACCCGGACCATGACTACCCAACTTCAGCCATGTACGCATGTAGGGTGGAACAAGCGTAGCGGTTCCACCAGAGTCTTGCTCACGCTCAAAAAACCGGGCCAGCTCACCAATGAGACCGTTATTGTTCGAGCGATCCTAAGTGACCACCTTGGAGGGTGTTATGGTTAAGATATTCATCTGTTTTTCAGCGTTGTTATTTCTGGTCAGCTGCGCCAGTACTGATGATGGACAATATGTAGAAAATAAACCCTTTGTATTGATTGAAGCGACGATTAGCGACATCCATACTGCATTTATTAATAATGAGATCACATGTCAAAAGCTTGTGATGCGTTATATCGATCGAATTAAACACTATGATCAATCAAGCAAACTCAATTCAATTATTTTAATTAATCCTAACGCGCAAAATAGCGCTAAACAATTAGATCAACAGTTCTTAAACTCGCAAACGCTTAAGCCACTACACTGTATTCCCGTCATCTTAAAGGACAATTTTGATACAGGCGATATGCCGACGGAAGCAGGGTCTATCGCCTTAAAAGGGTCGATCCCTCCAGATGATGCATTCATGGTCAGGAAATTACGTGAAGCCGGTGCCATTGTCATCGCAAAATCAAACATGGGTGAATGGGCATTTAGTCCCTACGACACAATTAGTTCCACGCATGGTGAAACACGAAATGCCTATGATTTAACCCGTGTACCGGCCGGTTCAAGTGGCGGGACTGCTTCTGCTGTGGCGGCAAATTTTGGTGTGATAGGAATGGGCAGTGACACAGGGAATTCCATCAGAGGGCCAGCTTCACATTTAGCCCTGGTGGGGATCAGGTCGACTATTGGGGCGACCAGCCGTGATGGGATTGTGCCATTAGTTTTAAATCGGGATATTGGTGGACCCTTAATGCGCACCGTGAAAGATACAGCAAAGGTCTATGGGATTATTGCTGGTTATGATACGGCAGACCCAATCACCAACGCCGTGAAAGGGAATGCACAAACAGATTACAGTAAGAACTTGTCTGTAGACGGATTAAAAGGGGTTCGTTTAGCGGTGTTAACACAAATCTATGCAGATGAAACTACGGATTTTGAAATTGAAAATTTAATGGAAAAAGCCATTAAAGATTTATCGAGCGCAGGTGCCGTCATTGTTAATGATTTTCAAATACCAGGATTTGATGAGCTTCGAAAAGCGACAGGATTTTGTAGCCGATTCCGTTTCGACATAAAAAACTATTTTGATTCGCTGGGTAGACATGCGCCAGTGCATTCGCTTGAAGAAGTGATCAGCAAAAATCTGTATCGAAAAGAAAACCAGGGTGCAATGGATTGGGCAATGGGTGTATCCATTAAACCCGCAGAACAAGAGCCACCCTGTGTTTATGTTGATGGTGATCCGCGGAGAAAACAATTTTTGATGGCGGTGCTTAAAGCAATGAACAGCGAAAAAATTGACGCGATTATCTATCCCACATGGAGCAACCCTCCCAGGAAACTTGGCGACTCAGAAAGCCCACACGGCAACAATAGTCCGATTATTGCCCCGCACACCGGGCAACCTGCAATCACTGTACCTATGGGATATGTCAATGGAAATTTACCCGCGGGCCTACAAATGCTCGGTCGACCTTTCAGTGAAGCAAAGTTGCTGCAATATGCCTATACCTATGAACAACAAACAAAACACCGCAAGCCACCATCACAGTTTGGAAGGATCAATCCATAGGAAAAAAGAGGTCATACTGCGTTAACAAAGGCCGCTGATCTTCTTGAACAACAACCATAGTTTAGCGGCGAATAATTGCCAATTTTATTTGTTACTATTTTTTAACGGAAAATTCAAATAAGGAAGAAAATATGAAGCATCTATTACTCGTTATTATGTTATCACTTGGCTATACGGTATCTGCGCAAGCCAAACTTCAAACTCAGGAAATTAAATATCAAGTCGGTGGTAAACATTTTACCGGTTATCTTGCATATGATGATTCCATTGCTGGCGATCGCCCTGGTATATTGGTGTTGCACGAATGGTGGGGGCATGTACCTTATGCGCGCAAGCGTGCAGAGATGTTGGCTGGGTTGGGTTATACCGCATTTGCTTTGGATATGTATGGCACAGGGATAACAGCGGATCACCCAGAAACCGCAAAAAAATTTATGCAAGCAGTGATTAATGATATGCCAGATGCAATGCAACGTTTTAATACTGCGCTTGATATATTGCGTAATCACCCTACTGTTAACCATCATAAAATTGCCGCAGTTGGATATTGTTTCGGTGGCGGTTTCGCGCTAAATATGGCGCGAACCGGTGCGGATCTTAAAGGCGTTGTTAGTGTTCACGGGTCATTGGGGACACAAAGCCCAGCACAAAAAGGTCAGGTTAAAGCCAAGCTTCTTGTATTAACAGGCGAGGATGATCCGTTTGTTCCCAAGGAACAAGTCGCATCTTTTGAAAAAGAAATGAAAACAGCAGATGCGCAATATGAAGTTATCACTTACTCTGGGGCTAAACATTCGTTTTCAAACCCGGAAGCAGATGTTTTTGGAAAAAAGTTTGAGCTTCCCTTGGAATACAACAAAGTTGCAGATGAAAGTTCGTGGCTACGCATGACCGAATTTTTTAAAACGGTATTTCAGTAGAAAATTGTCAGACAGCGAACTCCTGGTTGGATTCGAAAACCGAACTGGAGAAAGCAGAGTGTTTCAGGCCACGGGCAAAGTCATACCTGATTACCCATGAAGCGCAGCTATTCTCCGGGCAATGATTATACTCAAATTAGGTCAGCGCTAAAGGAGATAAGGCTATGAAAAATAAAGTCCAATTTCAAAAAGGCTATAGCTTGTTTCAATTCATGAAAGACTATGGAACCGAAGACCAATGTCAAAAAGCACTGTTTAAATGGCGCTGGCCTCAAGGTTACGTTTGTCCTGAGTGCGGTTCTCAGCGCTATTGCACGCTAAAATCAAGGTCGGCTTTTCAATGCAATCGTTGTCACCACTAGCATTCGCTAACCAGAGGGTAATAAGGGGACACAATACTTATTTGTTATCCCCATCACCCTTCGGACCCGGTTTTTTCTTTTTCAAATCTCTTTGCAAAAGACGCCCGGCTTTTTCGATAAAACGTTCACTGCCCAAAGGCCTGCCCGTTCGCTCATGCTGTTCAAATTCAATGCCTGAACTACCTTGAGATTCTTGCAGGTAAGTTCTCCAATCACCTGCCAGAGAAAGAAGCTTTTCTGGCAGGATAATTCCCCGGCTGTCTCCCCCAGCCAAATGAGCATGCACGCTACTCCAGCGATAGTCCCAAGCTTTTTTCACTATTCCCGCTTTCACCGGATTTAATTCAACATACGCGGCCGCTTTTAGTAACCAGCCCTTATCCATCGGGTATGAGGCAAACCTTCCCTGCCAGAGGTAGCCTTTCCAGTTCTCCCGTAAATTGATCATCCGGGTGTATCGACGATGGACTTCACCAATGGCTTTTCCCAGGTTCGATCTCTTTTTGGGTTTGACGATGAGGTGGACATGATTCGTCATCAAACAATATGCCCAAATTTCGATACCTTCATGTGCACA
>Ga0316202_10001084_pt1 | contig 23267 bp, 30 predicted proteins | sample 3monrhotite_MG_FD_204934 | JGI IMG/M metagenome (GOLD analysis project Ga0316202, IMG submission 204934) | Microbial mat bacterial communities from mineral coupon in-situ incubated in ocean water Damariscotta River, Maine, United States -... | ecosystem: Environmental > Aquatic > Marine >... | reverse complement strand
AAATGATTGTGATACAGACACTTACACGATTTACTATATAGTTTGATCTTTTTTTGTTTTTAACACTTGTTAACAACTACTATGGCTATTCTCTCTCTCTAAATGTCTAACTGCCTATCGATTGGTCGGCAGATTGGTCTAAAAATCGGTCGGTCGGTCGGTATGTCGGAGAATTGGCTCTGTATCGCCCGTCGTTACTGGATTTTTTCATATCTCGAACTTTTAATGGTATCATACTAGCGAGAAGCTAAAGTCTCTTAAATCGCTTCTAAATACCCTTAAACGACATTTCGCTTTTTTTATCAACATTTATACTTAGTGTAAGAACGACACTAAGACCTCACATACATATATTATGCACGCATAACAAATCGACCGACCAATCAATTACTATGCACGCATAATAAATTAACATACAGATAGAATACTATGCACGCATAGTAAGTTGACAGACAGACAGACAGACAGACATATAGTTCGGTCTGAATATATATCTAACTGACTGATAGTCAAACATATAGGCAGGTATACCCACCTCTACGTCAAACGGCAACTCACTGACTGACAGGTAGTTAGCCACAAAAAGTCAAAAAATCCGACACAAAATGTCAAAATGACACACCCCCATGCGTTTTTCAGATCGTTTCCCTTTGCCGAGCCGTTGCGTCAAATCATCATATTGCCCAATCACTACGCATATCTGACGACCTAAAAAAAAGTCTTATATTTGTAATATAAAAAACTAAAAATCATGTCAAAGAAAAAAAGGACAGTAGTAGAGTATACTGACGATCAGGGTAATAAGATCAAATCAGTAGAAAGAAGAAGCGGAAAAAGGGTTGAGACTTTTAAAAAGAAAGACACTGGCTATAAATCTCGTCAAGTCACAGGTAAAGATGGAGAGATAAAATCTACAGTAACAAAGAATCCTGGATCACGAGAAGTGGAAAGAGAAAGTAAAAACCGAGCTGTAAGAAAAGAAAATTATCGCAAGGAAGGAGTTAAGACAAAAGTCGTTACTAATAAAAAGACAGGAGAAAAGAAATACACCTTTAAAAAGAAGGGAGAGAAAAAAATTAAAGGCGAAGCTGCGAAAAATTTAATTGAATTTGAGTCTAACCTAAAGGGCTCTACATTCAAGGGCATACCTAAGCCGATGTACGACAACGCAAACAGCTCTAAGAACACACAGATATATGGCAAGATTGGTGAGTCTAAACCACTAACGACACCTTACAAATACAAAAAGAATGGCAGTATTCCTAGTGTTCAGAAAAACAAATCAATGTATATTGATAAATTAAAAGGTGATATTAGTAAGGAGATGCTGGATTACAAAAGAGATTAAAAAATGAGACTAATCATCGAGAACAGGATCCGTTTCGGCATAAATGTAGGCTTCGAGTTCTACAGCCCTGACGATGAGATCGACGAGTACGAGTTTCATCTAAACATACTAATAATAAGAATAGGATTGATATGGCACTAAACAGATATTCAACAAGCAGCAGGTTCAGCCCAAAGACTACAGACCCTATAACAAAGGCACGTATAGCTGACCCTAAGAAGATGGGAAAGGTTAGTCCTCAGGGAACGAGCATGATAACGTCATGGCCAGAGCTTAGGGAATCATATCAAAGGGGAGAGCTCCCTGACGACCTACTCACTGGGGGGCATGGAGATATGCCAAAGGATATTGTTTCCTATATGAAGGGAGAGACCGACATCCTTTCTGAGAAGTATGCCGAGCCTGAGTACAATATAAACCCAGATACCCAGAAGGTGGGGCACTACAAAGACCCAGGCGACTCTAGTTTTGTTTATGGAGATTTATACGGAGATGGCAGCAATATTGGAAAGAAAAATGTTGGTATGATAAGATATGACGCTGAGAATAAGCAGAACAGGTCTATGTTGAGCAGGGCGAAAAAAAATATGTCGAACTACAACTATAAACTGTCGGACTACATACAGGGAGACACATCCTCTGCATCTGGCGAAGCTGGATCTGGCTACACCGATGATCAGCTTTCTGCACTTTACCCAGATTTACAGGTAGGTGGAGATGTAGGGATGAGCGACTTCGGACAGTCAGCCTATTCATCTAGCAAGAAGCAGATCGCTGAGGAGAAAAAACGTGAATCAGAAACTCCACCCCCTCCACCCCCTCCACCCAGTGAGCAAGAAATTGCGGGCTTTATGGAAGAGGGACCCTTAAGATTAAAATTAATAGAGCCAGGCATGTTAAAGGGTGGCAATAGAGAGCTTGTAGGTTTAGATCGTGATAGAGGTGAATACGTTGACCCAAAAAAGCCATATGCATCATATGACAAGGGCAGCAAGCAAAAATTCGAAATTAACAAGAAGGCAAGAAGGAAAGCTAATTTCGAGGCATTATTTAAAAAGGATGGCCTTGGTGCTAGTAAACCTAAGCGAGTAAAGGGCGGATTTAAAAACCTAGGAGAGAAGCGTAAGTATAGAACAGAGGAGAAGTTAGCCAAGGCGACCTACGGGCGTGGCCTTGAGCAGAAGACAGGCACAGAGCTTTCCGAGAGAAAGGCCGATCTGAAGGAGATGAAGCGTGATCAGATGTCTCCATTTAAAAGAGATTATAAGACTAATAAAATCACAGGACTTAACAAGCCTAGATTCTTTAAAAACCTATCCATAAATCAGGATGCAAGGAAAGAGATCAGGGACATCAACCGTGCACAGAAGTACAGCAAGCTGGTTGGAGGATCAGAAACAAATCGTAATATATATTCTGTATCAGACAGGGTGAGTCGTAATATGATTAATAAAGAAAAAAATCCTGGCCCTAAGTACTTCAAGCCAGAGACCATGAAGAACTTCAGGTCGTCTAAGAACAATCCTTTAAATAGGAGCTCTATATCTGGGTTTTTCGAGTAATAAAGACTTTCATAACAAAGATTCCCACCTATATGGTGGGTTTTTTGTATATTTGTAGAAATTTAATTAAATAGAATGATAGTAAAAGAGGTGCACCTTGGCGACAGCGGCCAAGAAAAACTAAGGGCTGGAATCAAAAAAATTGCTGGTGCTGTCAAGAGCACGCTCGGAGCTAGGGGACGGACTGTCCTTATAGAGTCAGAGAACCATGTAGGTGGGATTACCGTCACGAAGGACGGTGTGACTGTCGCCAGGTCGATCAATCTCTACGACCCGACGGAAAATCTGGCTGTCGTCATGATGCGACAGGCCGCTGAGAAGACCGCAACGATGGCTGGAGATGGTACCACGACATCCATAGTGCTTGCAGAGGCGATCATAGATGCCGCAGAGCTATATATAGATAGCGATACCAATGTCACCGAGGTGATCAGGGAGATCACGGAGATCACGGAGCGTATAGATTCGCACCTAAAGAAGAAGAGCAAGAAGGTCAGCGGACGCAGGCTGAAGGATGTGGCCACCATATCCGCAAACAACGACAGGAAGGTCGGTGAGATGATCGCTGGATCCTTTGAGGAGGTCGAGATGGTTACCGTAGAGAACAGCATGAACTCTGAGACCTATGTGGATATTATAAAGGGAATGCGTGTGGAGCGTGGATATACGTCCAAGTATTTTGTTACCGACCAGAAGAAGCAGGAGTGTGTGATGGAGAGCCCGTATGTATTGATCACGGACCACGAGATAAGCAACCTTGCGAATATAGAGAGCATACTTAAGCCCATCGTGGCACAGGGTAAGCCCCTTCTTATCATAGGAGAGCTAAACCAAAACGTACTTAACACATTGAATGTCAATGCATTGCAGGGAAAGATAAAGGTATGCAACGTACTGCCTCCATCGTTTGGATACAGGCAGAAGGAGCTTTTAGAGGATCTAGCGGTCGCATTGGGTGGAACATACTTCTCAGACGACACTGGGGACGACCTATCGGTAGTTCAGCTTGGAGACCTTGGCCGTGCGGCAAAGATTGTCGTTAACAAGGACATGACGGTTATCATGCACTCTCAGGAGATGGAGGAGACCATCCATGACCATGTCGAGGTCCTAAAGAGGGTTACGTGGGGTACGGAGAAGAAGGAGGACAGGGACTTCCTACAGGAGCGTATAGCGAACCTTTCTGGAGGCATTGGCGTGATACATGTCGGTGCACTCACAGACATAGAGCAGAAGGAGAAGCGTGACAGGATCGATGACGCTGTATGTGCAGTACAGGCTGCGATAGATGGCGGTATACTTCCAGGTGGGGGTATCGCACTCCTTAACTGCCTTAAGCTTGTTGATGTAGACAGTAAGGCCTCTCAGATAGTCAGGGCTGCACTTGTCGCACCATTCAACCAGATACTTGACAACGCTGGCAAGGACTTCATATCCATAATGTCTGACCTGAAGGATGATGGCGTCGGATACGATGTCAAGAACGACATGATGGGCGACATGATAAAGATGGGTATAATAGACCCAGCGAATGTTACACGCAATGCCTTAGCTAATGCGGTCTCTGTAGCGACGACGATAATGAGTACAAGTTCAATAGTAACAAATGTGAGAGACAATGGAGGTACTAAATAAATTTATAGTGATAGAGAAGGTCAACGAGAAGAAGACCAGCTCAAGCGGGCTCATAATGAGCGACGAAGACACGAGCGACATGCGTTACCACAAGGGCATCGTGAAGGACGTTGGGTTCAATGTTCTTGGCATAAAGTCTGGAGACAGTGTGATATTTGACAAGGTCTCTGCATACGACGTGATGATCGGAGACGATAGGATGACAATCATTCAAGAGAAGGACGTCGCTTGCGTTCTTTAAGGTCCTTATTAGCATCCTTCACCGCAATGGACAGAACCTTGTGAGAGAAGGGTGCGTTTGGCTTGAATACCTTGTTCCTTCTTGAGGACTCTGGTAGGGGTTCGAATCCTAGTATCTTTCTATATATCGTAGATATCATCTTCTTGCCCTTTTGGGATACCTCATACAGCAGGGACTCTCCCCATCGCCTCTCTCTAAACTTTCTTATAAATCCATCCCTAAGGAGTCTATCGAATCGGTACCTGTCCCACGACATATGGTTTGCGTACCTGTCGAAGTTTTTTCTACTGAACAGTCTCTCTGAGTATAGGAACATTAGCATGTCCAGGTCTGATGAGGACTTTAGCTCGTAGTTTATGACGGCCCACTTCCTTATAACGCTCCAGTGCTTCATGAAGTCGTACTTCTCCTCCCTATAGAATAGGATCTTGTCTTTTCTGGTGAATCTCTTCTTCTTTATCTTTGGAATCATTTTATTATATTTGTATTTGTATTTGTAACAAATATAAGAATTATGGCCAAGAAAGTTAGCTGGATCTATGGAGGTAAAAAATATAGTGGAACTTTAATCAGAGAAACTAAAACTCATAAATACGCCAGAACAGAAAACGGTAAAACCAAAACCATTAAAAAGAAATAATGGCCAGCAAGAAAGACATGCCATGCAACAAACCAAGGCCTTCTACCAGACCAGGAAAGAAGAAGATGGTAAAGGCGTGCGAGGACGGAAAGGAGAAGCTGATTCACTTCGGTGCGAAGGGTTACGGTCACAACTACTCTGCAGCAGCAAGGAAGTCATTCAAGGCCAGGCACAAGTGCGGCACTGCGACATCTAAGCTGACCGCAAGGTATTGGTCCTGTAAGAATCTATGGGCTGGCAAGGGTGGATCTACAAAGAGCTCGCCAAAGAGTAAGAAAGGAAAGTATTAGACATGATAAAGATAAAGAGACATAAGGGGCTTGGAGACACGGTTGAGGCTGTGACAAGGCTGACTGGAATACAGAAGGTCGTCAAGGCTGGAGCTAAGGCGTTCAATCAGCCGTGCGGCTGCGATGAGCGAAAGAAGAAACTAAATGATTTATTTCCTTATGGGACAAAGTAAGACATCCAAGTACTATGCCGAGAATCCTGAGGCTGCTGAGAAGCGTAGGAAGTACCAACGTAAGCTGAACAAGACTGAGAAGCAGAAGAAGTATCGTGCGGAGCACACGAAGGAGAGGAGACGTCGTGGTATCGATGGAAAGGGTGGAAAGGATGTCAGTAAGAAAAAAAATGGTAAATTTGTACTCGAGCACCCGTACAGCAATAGAGCTAGGAACGGTGCCGACGGAAAAAGCACTAAAAAATAGAAAGATATGCCTTATCAAAAATTACAAGCAGGAAGAGCAGCAGCAGTAACACCAAGCGACACGACAGACATCCCATATGTGGGTGGAGGGACTGGAGAATGGCCATGCGTATTATATGTCGGAGATGTATCTTCAGGGACAAGACTAAAGGTCAGAACCGCTGGCGGTGATGATGTCACATTTACAGGAATCGTGGCAGGATCATTTATACCAGTACAGGTAATAAGAGTATTTTCTTCAGGCACTGATGTTGACGACATTATAGCACTCTGGTAGTATGCCAATGCAAATCTCAATATCAAATGCCATAGGAGGCGGAGGCGGAGCTCAAGGCTCAGGCGGAGGCTCATCCTTTGCATCCACTAACTCATTCACCTTTGATGGGAATAGTGACTATGTAGATATAGGTACATCATTAAACTTTGTAGGAAACAAGTCTGTAAGTATGTGGATAAAGTTTACAGATAGTGGAGGCTATAGAGTAGCTTTAAATGTTGGTAGTGATGCCTATGGTATGTATTCAACGGCGGGTAAAATAGCATTTTATCACAAAAACACCGCTAATGCATACAAAGATGTAGTTGCAAGTACCATTACAAACGATGGATTGTGGCATCATTATTTAGGTGTGAATGATGGAACAAACTTAAAAATATATATTGATGGAGTTTTAGATAACTCTAATACAAACGGTAGTGTCGGAACTACATTAAATGCAAATGGACGAATTGGTGCAAGGTGGAATAATTCAAATGTTTTTAGTGGCTCAATAGATGAGATTGCAATTTTTGACACAGACCAAAGTGCAAACGCAAGTGCTATAGGTGGAACAATACCAACAGATTTGAGTTCATACTCTCCTCTTGCTTGGTGGCGAATGGGAGAAGCGGCTAACTATACAGGAAGAGAGTGGGTCTTAACTGACCAAGGCTCGGGAGGCAATGATGGATTCTCAGACACCTTACCTGCACCACCTGCACAACCATCTACTGACGTACCAAGTTAAAAATTATTATCTTTGTAAAAAAAGATATAATGTCACACATATACCCACAAGATTTTAAGTACGGAGTAATCAACACTGTTGACTTAGCTAACGTAGACTTTGATGAAACCATATACCCCACAAGTCCTACATCATTAAGATACTCACTTGACGGCTCACAGTTCCTAATAAAATGGGAGGAGGGTCATCAGCCTGAGTTCATAAACAATGGCACGGTTGTCCCCGCATCTATACTAAGTTGGGCTGACTGCAACGCACTGATGCAGACACCTGCTTGGAGCGAACCTGAGCCACCAATAGAAGAGTAGTATGTCAAGCAACTACCGTTCTATACTAAACGCACAGGGCTCATCCTTTACAACCAACTCATTTACCTTTGATGGGAATAATGACTATATTGATTGCAGTAGTAGTATATCTACAATAAGTTTAGACAATGAGGGAACATTTTCAGTATGGTATAAACCTAATACTTTATCATCAAATCACAATATTATAACTTTGACAGACAGGAGTAGGTCGGATAGATATTTAATATTTGGTTGGAGTAGTCCAACATATTTAAACAATTTATTTGTTCAATTAAGAAACGGCTCTAGCTCGGGTACAGGGTTTTTATTACAGACAGACACGATTCCGATAGCGGTAGGTGTTTGGACTCATATCGCTTTAGTTCAAGACGGGGTAAGTGCAGTAATCTATATAGACGGAGTAGCAGTACCACAAACATTTTTAGTTGCTAACAATGACCAAAAATGGCTAAACGACTTTACTATAAATGAATTTAACATTGGGAAATTAGTCACATCGAGTGGCTCGAATAATTTTGTAGATGGTAATTTAGATGAATTTGCTTATTTCAGTAGTGCATTAAGTTCTACTGATATAGAAACTATATATAATAATGGTGTTCCTAACAACTTAAACGATAATGGATTGACTGCACCAACAACTTGGTACAGAATGGGAGAGGCTGCTACATACGCAGGAGGAGCATGGACGTTAACCGACCAAGGCTCGGGAGGCAATAATGGCTCAAGCACAACACTACCACCCGAAGCAATATCAACAGATGTCCCAACGTGATAACAATACTTAATGAAGAAAGACATAAAGAAGGGATACTGCCCTAGCTGTATTGAATTTACAATGCAGAACAAAAAAAAATGCATTAAATGCGGATATCAAATAAAACGAGACTACACATTCAGATCTATATAGCTATAGCTATAGTTATATCTTCATGCAGCCCTAAGGCTAGGTTTACAAGGCTTATAGATAAACATCCATACCTATTAACCACAGACACTGTTACCGTACATGACACGGTTGAGGTATTGGTACCTAGTGTCAGGGCAGATACAGTGGTTGAATTTAGCGAGCTTCATGATACGGTATTTTTGGAAAAAGAGCAATTAAAGGTAAAGGTATATATAGACAGGGAGAAGAAGGTGTATATTGAAGGAAGGTGCGACACTATTACTATAGAAAAGGTTATAGAGAGAAAGATACCTATAAAGTACTACGAGCGTAATCCGTGGTATAATAGACTGTTATCGATTGTTTTATTTATTTTATTAACTTTGTTGGTAGTATATATCACGTATAGATTAATAAAGAAATACACGCAATGAAGACATACATTTCAATAGCACTGGCATCGATGTTAGCAGTAATATCTCCAGTAGCTCCAATGATCTACATATCACTTTTCTCTATATTTATAGACACATGCTTTGGAGTATGGAGGAGTGTTAAAAAGAATGGCTGGGTGTCATTTAAAAGCAGAAGGCTTTCATCTACATTAAGCAAGTCTTTGCTGTATTCTTTGGCTATAGTTTTGGTATTTTTAGTAGAGAAGTTTATAGCTGGAGATCTGATATCTCACTTTATATCTATAGATCTTGTGATGACAAAGGTCGTTGCTTTCTTTTGTGTGATAGTTGAGGTTAAGTCAATCAATGAGTCCGTAGAAGACGTAACTGGAAAGAACATGCTTCAATGCCTTAGACGTTTTATAACCAGGGCTAAGAACGAGGCTAAAGATATAACAAAGTAATGGGGTAGTCTTATACATGACAGTCACATACGTATCTGTATTTATATTAATAAATCTTATTAAAAGATGTCAAAAATAGTAACATGTCCAAACTGCAACTCAAAGTTTGACATATCAATAACCCCAACAAGCAGCGAATCAAAGTATCTATGGATATTTGATAATGGTCATGGTGGTATTATAGATGGTGTTTATCAGACTGCTGGTAAAAGATCTCCAGTCTGGCCAGATGGAGAGGTATTGTATGAAGGAGAGTTTAATAGGTCTGTAGTAGACAGATTAATGAAAATGTGTCAATCTAACAATATAGATGCCGTAAATCTAGTAGACACCGCTGTTGATGTAAGTCTATCTGAAAGGACGAGTACGGCTAACAAGCTGGCTAAATCTTCTGATAAACCTTGCATATATGTAAGCATACATGCTAATGGATTTAATGAAGAACAAGCAAATGGATGGGGGGTATACACATCTCCAGGAGAGACCAAGTCTGATGAGATAGCTACAGTGCTTTTTGAAAAAGCAGGGTCGGCCTTCCCTAATTATAAAATGCGTAAGGATACATCAGATGGAGATCCTGATAAAGAGGCTAACTTTTATGTGCTTGTGCATACATCCATGCCCGCAATACTTTCTGAGAATTTTTTTATGACTAACTACAGAGAGTGCCATGAGATACTCATGAGTGAGTCAGGTAGAGACAGGGTTGCCAAGATGCATTTTGAAATGATTCAACAGATAGAGAATGGTAAATAACACTAACACCCTTAGGAAGCCTAAAAAGAAAAGGACAGGTATACATAGCAAGAATAATTCAAGGCTAAAGAAATCCGTCAACTATAAGAAGCCTTATAAAGGCCAGGGAAAATAAATTTACTATATTTGTATAAATAACAAGACATGGCAAAGATATATTCATACTCAACAGCTACACCATCACTCACAGACCTTTTACTAGGCAGTGACTCTGATTCTGCTAACGCTACAAAGAATTTTACCGTGGAGTCTCTTAAGGATTTTATTATATCCTCAAGTGCTCCAGCGTCGGCATCTTCTACAGGTACAGCTGGACAGCTTGCTTATGACTCTGACTACCTGTATGTGTGCACAGCCACCGATACATGGAAGAGGGTCGCCATAGCTACTTGGTAAATTAAATTAAATGAAAAAGTTAGAAAAGGAAGAGCTCGACAAGTTGGTTGAGTTTAACAAGAATTACAGGGATCTTAAGTTTCAGATAGCTGACATAGAGATGACCTTCGAGAGATTAAAAAATCAAAAGATTACTACGATTGCAAACCTAGAGATGGGTGCTCACGATCTTTCCTCATACCAGGACGAGATTCAGAAGAAGTATGGCAATGTGGATATAGATTTAAGGACTGGTGAATATAATTAGAAAGATATCTATAGGTCCAGACTATATGAAGGGTATGCATTACGTCGTCGGGCAGGAGGTTTTAGGAAGGAACTATGTTATAGAGTCAATAATAAAGAACGACTCATCTATATCTATATGGATAAAGAAGGATGATGAGATAGTTATGTGGAAGGATTTTTCTAATACCGTCCCTATTTCTTTAGAATTTAAAATAGACTTCTGATGAAGTCACCTCACTGCTTCATAGTTAAACCTGTGGATGGTAGGCGTTATGATAATATAAGAACTTACGAGGGTAAGGAGTTTATCATAAGCACGTCTCAGGAGGATCACACCGTTTCAAATAGATTTGCAGAGGTATTGGCTAGGCCTACATACTATTCAGGACCTGTTAGGGTGGGAGATATAGTTATAGTCCACCACAATGTATTCAGGTATTACTATGACATGAAGGGCAGGCAGAAGAGCAGCTGGCACTATGTGATGGACGACGTCTTTATAGTGGAGCCTCAACAGGTGTATCTTTATATGAGGGATGGTATATGGAATGCTCCTTCACCATTCTGCTTTGTTAGGCCTGTGGAGTCTGAGGATCACATGTTTACTCAGCTTGGCTCTTTAGAGCAGCTTTGGGGGGAGTTGGTGTTTAAGAACAATAACATAGACTACGTATCGTGCGGAGATGTCATATCATTCACTCCTGATAGCGAGTATGAGTTCAGGATAGGAGAAGAGGTATTGTATAGAATGTATAACAGAAACATATGTCTAAAAAGGTAGAAATATTGGAGGCTGCAAAGCTGGCTATTGATGAATTGATAAAGGTTTTAAAGGAGCCGATAATAACCCATGCTGAAGACGACATAACCGCAGACAAGATGAAGAATGCGGCATCCGCCAAAAAGTTGGCGTTTGATGATGCACTAGCCATGCTTCATAAGATAGAGGAGGAAGAAAAGGGTAAAGAGGATATTAAAGAGATAGATGCTGGAAAGCAGGGATTCGCTGAAGGCAGGGCTAGGAATGGAAAATAACTTATATAAAATATCAAACGATCACATAAGCAAGAACGCTTTAGTTTCTAGAAATAGGGCAAAGAAGTGGAGTTATGGATATGATAAGGATTATGACCTTGTTGTTATATCTAAGGATGGCGTAATAGGGGACATATACGACATAAATGGCCTAAAGGTAGCAATCCCTAAATGTCCAAAAGAAATAGAAGGCGGTAATGATAGATGGGTGGCAAAGGATTATCCTAAAGAACTATCTAAAATAAGAACAATATTCGACTGGAATAGGAGAGATAATAATTTTAAATCTAAGTATGTAGATTATATAGAGTCTGAATTTGACAGAAGAGATTACGGTCATTGGTTTATAAACAATGGAAAACCTACATATGTGACAGGTACGCACTACATGTACCTTCAGTGGACAAAGATAGATATAGGTCATCCAGACTTTAGAGAGTCCAACAGAATATTCTTTATATACTGGGAGGCCTGCAAGGCAGACAGTAGGTGTTTTGGTATGTGCTACCTTAAGAACAGACGGTCTGGATTTTCATTCATGTCGTCATCTGAGGCTACTAATACTGGAACGATAATAAGGGATTCAAGAATAGGAATACTGTCAAAGACAGGTTCCGATGCCAAGAAGATGTTTACGGATAAGGTTGTACCTATCGTAAGAAATTACCCGTTCTTCTTTAAGCCTATACAGGATGGTATGGACAACCCAAAGACAGAGCTTGCATTTAGAGTGCCTGCCAGTAAGATTACCAGGAGAAATATGGACCAGGAGAAGACCGACGATATAGACGGCCTGGATACGACCATAGACTGGAAGAACACGTCTGACAACAGCTATGACGGTGAAAAGCTATTGCTTCTTGTTCATGATGAGAGCGGTAAGTGGGAGAAGCCTGAGAACATATTAAACAACTGGCGTGTTACAAAGACATGCTTAAGGCTGGGTAGTAAGATCATAGGCAAGTGTATGATGGGATCCACGTCAAACGCTCTATCTAAGGGTGGTGGTAACTTTAAGAAGCTGTATATGGACAGCGATCCATCTGTCAGGTCTGCAAATGGTCAGACAAAGAGCGGTCTATATTCCTTATTTATCCCTATGGAGTGGAACTATGAGGGCTACATAGATGAGTTTGGATGGCCAGTGTTTGAGGACCCTAAGTCTGAAGTTTTAGGCGTGGATGGGGAGTATATACATAACGGTGTCATAACCTACTGGAACAATGAGGTGGATGCCATGAAGTCTGATCCAGATGCATTAAACGAGTACTACAGGCAGTTTCCTAGAACTGAGTCTCACGCATTCAGGGACGAGTCAAGGCAGTCGATATTTAACCTGACAAAGATATACCAGCAGATAGACTACAATGACTCACTTATAAGAGACAGGGTTATAACCAGGGGTTACTTTCACTGGAAGGGGGGAGAGAAGGATACCGAGGTTATATGGACCCCCGACAAGAAGGGCAGATTTGTAATTTCTTGGGTTCCTGATCTTGAGCATAGGAATAATGTTATAGAGAGGGGAGGAGTTAAGTATCCTGGTAATGAACACATGGGTTCTTTTGGTTGTGACCCTTACGATATATCTGGAGTTGTTGGAGGTGGAGGTTCTAATGGGGCACTTCATGGTCTGACTAAGTTTCATATGGAGGACGCTCCTTCTAATGAATTTTTCTTAGAGTATGTAGCTAGGCCAAAGACGGCAGAGATATTCTTTGAGGATGTTCTTATGGCGTGTATATTTTATGGCATGCCTATACTTGCTGAGAATAACAAGGCTAGACTGTTGTACCATTTTAAGAATAGAGGCTACAGAGGATTCTCTATGAACAGGCCTGACAAGCATAAAAAGAGGCTATCTAAGACAGAGTTAGAGATAGGAGGTATTCCTAACTCAAGCGAGGACGTAAAGCAGGCTCACGCATCAGCTATAGAGTCATATATAGAGCAGTATGTAGGCTTTGATTCGGAGGGAATTTATAGGCAGACTGGAGAGATAGGCAGCATGTACTTCACAAGGACTCTTGAGGATTGGGCTAAGTTTGAGATAAACAATAGGACAAAGTATGATGCCTCCATAAGCTCAGGATTGGCTATTATGGCAAACAAAAAGTATGTTTTTGACAATAAGAAAAAAGAATCAAAAATAAGTATTAAATTTGTAAGATATGACAATCGTGGAAACAGGAGCGAAATAATAGAATAATGGATAGATCTTCAGTAGCAATTTATCAATCACCCTTCCCAAACCAGATGGCCTCTGACGAAGAAAAATCTTCAGAGAAGTATGGATTAAAGGTAGCCAAGTCTATCGAGGGAGAGTGGTTCAAACGTAAGGGTAACACATGCAGGTTTTACGACCAGTGGGGAGAGTATCACAGACTAAGACTATATGCTAGAGGTGAGCAGCCTGTACAGAAGTACAAGGATGAGCTATCTATAAATGGGGATATGTCCATGATAAACCTGGACTGGAGCCCTATACCTATCATACCAAAGTTTGTTGACATTGTAGTCAATGGAATGAATGACAGGCTTTACAAGGTAAAGGCTGAAGCTCAAGATATAATGTCTGCAGAGAAAAGAAGTGCATTCCAGGACATGATCGAGAAGGAGATGGTGGCTAAACAGTTTATATCTCTGACAAAGGAGCAGTTCGGTATAGATGTTAGTAACATGGATCCTGACAAGCTTCCTACGGATGACGAAGAGCTTTCGCTATACATGCAGCTTAAATACAAGCCAGGCGTAGAGATTGCTGAAGAGGTGGCTATAGACACTATATTTAAGATGTCAGACTACCCAGAACTTAAAAAATTATATGATTACGACGTAACCACTATAGGCGTAGGCGTGATGAAGCATGAGTTTCTTGTCAATGACGGTGTTAATATTGAGTATGTAGATCCAGCTAACTGGATACACAGCTACACCGAGAAGGAAGACTTCTCAGACTGCTATTACTTCGGGGAAGTGAAGCAGGTTCATTACACTGAACTTTTAAAGATAAATCCAGACCTTACTGATGAGCAGTTGACAGAGATAAAGAACTCTAGTGCTGCATGGAACAACTACTTTCCAATAATTAGAAATTATCAGGATGACACATTCCTTAATGAGGTCGTGACACTCCTATACTTTAACTACAAGACGACAAAGAGATTTGTTTGGAAGAAAAAGATATTAGAAAACGGTGGCGAAAGAGTCATACGTAAGGGAGATACATTCTATCCACCAACTGGAGAGGGTGTTCCTTTTGAGGTTATAGAGGCACCAAGAGAGGTGTGGTATGACGGTATACTTGTAGGAGGATCTAACATACTACTGAAGTGGGAGATGATGCGTAATATGGTTAGGCCAAAGTCTGCTTCACAGAAGGCTATGCCAAACTATGTGGCACACGCACCACGTATGTATAAGGGTAATATTGAATCATTGGTTAGACGTATGGTTCCTTTTGCGGATCAGATACAGCTGACACATTTAAAGCTTCAGCAGGTGATGTCAAGGGTAGTTCCTGATGGTGTTTTTATAGATGCCGATGGACTTAACGAGGTTGATCTTGGCAATGGAGCCGCATACAATCCTGAGGATGCACTTAAGCTGTACTTCCAGACAGGTAGTGTTGTGGGTAGAAGCTATACGCAAGACGGAGACTTTAATAACGCAAGGATCCCTATACAGGAACTTAATTCTAACAGTGGACAGTCCAAGATGGCTGCACTTATTGGAAATTATAACCACTACATGAATATGATCAGGGATGTGACGGGTATAAACGAGGTCAGAGATGGATCTAGCCCTAACCCAGATGCATTGGTTGGCGTTCAGAAGATGGCGGCATTAAGCTCTAACACAGCTACAAGGCATATACTTAACTCAGGACTTAACGTAACAAAACGTATGGCCGAGTGTGTCTCTTTGAGACTTGCAGATATATTGGAGTATGCAGACTTTAGGGAGGAGTTCGCTATGCAGATAGGTAAGTACAACGTCGCAATACTTGACGACATCAAGGACTTGTACCTGCATGACTTTGGTATATTTATAGATCTTTCTCCTGACGAGGAAGAGAAGCAGGCTCTTGAGGCAAACATATCCATAGCACTGCAGCAGCAGACTATAGACCTTGAGGATGCTATAGATATAAGAAACATAAACAACATCAAGCTCGCTAATGAGATGCTTAAGGTCAAGCGTAGAAGAAGGATGGAGGAGCAGCAGCAGCAGAAGCAGCAGGAGATGCAGATGCAGCTACAGTCTAATCTACAGACACAGCAGTCTGCGGCAGAGCAGAAGTCTCAACTCATACAGCTTGAGGCTCAGGCAAAGGCACAGGTCAAGCAGGCCGAGTCCATGTATGAGATAGAGAAGATGAGGGCTGAGGTTGAGGCCAAGAGAGAGTTGATGGATCTAGAGTTCCAATACAACATGAAGCTCAAAGGTATAGAGGTTGCGGGTCTTATGGAGAGAGAGGGGGACAAGGAGAAGGCTAAGGATGACCGAATCGACAAGCAGGCGAGTCGTCAGTCGGCACTCATTACGCAGAGAAAGAATAACCTGCCTACGCAAAACTTTGAAAGCACTGAGGATTCCCTTGATGGATTTGACCTTGAGTCATTTGGTCCTAAATAGGGTATGAATATAATTAGTAACTTTGTAAAAAATATAATTAAATGGAAATTAAAGTAAAAGCAGTTGACTTTGAAGAGAAGTCGACACAGGAGATTGAGAAAGAGTTGTTAGACAAAGCAGAAAATGAAAACTCTGGAGAAAACGAAGCTAACGTGGTCAGAGTGGAAGAAAGCACTGAGGGTGCCTCCACCACACAAGAGCAAAAAGATATACAGCCGCAAGGCGAAGCACAATTACCGTCAATAAAAGACGAAGACGTTCTTTCATATATTGGCAAAAGGTACGACAGGGAGATAAACTCCTTGGACGAGTTGTTCGACCAGCGTAACGCTAACGAAGAGCTTCCTGAGGATGTTTCGGCATTCCTGAAGTACAAAAAGGAGACAGGCCGTGGTATTAACGACTTCATCAAGATCAATAAGAACTATGATGATGTTGGCGACGACCAGCTACTACATGAATACTACCTCGACCAAAACAAGGATCTAGATTTAGATGATGTTAAGTTTGAGATAGAGGACAAGTTCCATTATGACGAAGATCTCGATGAAGAGAGAGAGATTAGACTAAAAAAGGTAGCAAAAAAGAAAGAGCTTGCTAAGGCAAAGAATTACTTCAATGAAATGAAGGAGCAGTATAGGGTACCACTTGAGTCAAGGGATACCTTTGCTTCCGATAAAGATCTGGAGGAATTTAATGCCTACAAGAAACATAAAGATGCAGCGACTGCAAACGAACAGGAGCTTGCTAAGAGGGCTAAAAACTTTTCAAGTAAGACGGGAGAGTTATTTTCTGAGAATTTCGAAGGTTTCGGATTCAATGTATCGGATAATAACAAGATTGTCTACAAGCCATCTGACAGCAAGACCTTACTTAACGAACAGTCTGACCTTAATAACTTTGTTAATAAGTTTACAGGTGAAGACGGTGCGATTAAGGATTATGAGGGATTCCATCGTTCTATAGCTGTGGCTTCAAACCCTGAAAAGTTTGCCAAGTACTTCTACGAGAAGGGAATGGCAGATGCGGTAGGTGATGTGGCTAAGGAGTCTAAAAATATTGACATGACTCGTCAGTCCACAAAGGTTATCAAGAAGGATGGGTTTCAGGTCAGAAGCATAGACGCAGATCGAGGCAATAGATTAATTATTAAAAAAAGTAAAAACTAAAAACTAAAAAAAATGGCTGGAACATTAGCGTCGAGTCCAGGTGTAGCAATTACACCTAGCTCGGTAAAGGCAACATTGCCTACGAATTATATCACCAATTTCGACTTCTTGAATCAGTATCTTCCAGATACTTACGAAGCTGAATTTGAGCGATATGGAAACAGATCAATCTCATCATTCTTGAGAATGGTCGGTGCGGAACTTCCTACAAACTCTGACTTAATTAAATGGGCAGAGCAGGGACGTTTACACACAAAATACCAAGGATTAACAAACAGTGCTTTCGCTCATACTGCAGGTTCTGCGACACAGAGATTTACTCTTGCGTCTGGTGCATGTGTATTTAGAGTTAATCAGACGGTTCTATTGTCTGACGAAAGTTCTTCTGTATCTAAGAAGGCTTTAATCACTGCAGTTGATTCTGCTGGAGCTCACTTTGATGTAGCTTACTACTCTTTAGAGACTTCTAATCCTTTTGGATCTAACACTGTTACTTCATTCGTTTACGGATCAGAGTTTCAAAAAGGATCTGCAGGGATGTCTGGATCTTTAGAGGCTGAGGATGACATCTTCGAGTGTAAGCCAATCATCATCAAGGACAACTACGAGGTATCAGGATCTGATATGGCTCAAGTTGGATGGGTTGAGGTTACGACTGAGAACGGTGCGACTGGATACCTTTGGTACCTGAAGTCAGAGCACGAGACTCGTCTACGATTTGAGGATTACTTAGAGATGTCTATGGTTGAAGGTGTTCCTGCTGCGACAGGTTCTTCTGCTGAGGCTCAGTTGTCTGACAACAGTGCTGCTGGTACAGTTAACGCTGGTACTCAGGGTATGTTTGACACTATCGAGGATAGAGGTAACGTATGGTCAGGTGGTAACCCATCTGCATTGGCAGACTTTGATACAATCATTCAACGTCTTGACAAGCAGGGAGCTATCGCTGAGAACGTATTGTTCTTAAACCGTCAGTTCTCTTTCGATATTGACGACATGTTGGCTGCTCAAAACTCTTACGGAGCTGGTGGTACATCTTACGGATTGTTTGACAACTCTGAAGAGATGGCACTTAACCTTGGATTCTCTGGATTCAAGAGAGGTTATGAGTTCTACAAGACTGACTGGAAATACTTAAACGATGCTACGCTTCGTGGAGGTCTAGTTGGTGGAGCTGTCAACGGTGTACTTGTACCTGCTGGTACGACTACAGTTTACGATCAAGTTCTTGGTAAGAACGCTAAACGTCCATTCTTACATGTACGTTACAGAGCTTCTGAGGCTGAGGATCGTCGATACAAAACTTGGATGACAGGTTCTGCAGGTGGTGCGATGACTAACGACATCGACAAAATGCAGGTTAACTTCTTGTCAGAAAGAGCACTTTGTGTTATGGGAGCTAATAACTTCGTATTATTCAAAGGATAATATAGACTATTTATACACCAGGGGCTTCGGTCCCTGGTTTTTATTGTAAAATTTTAATTAAATAAAAATGAAAAAAAGAAAATCAATACTAGAACCTAAGGATAGAATCTATCTATTAAAGGGAGAGAAGCAGCCACTGGCGTATTTTATAGCTTCCAAAGACACACCAAGAAAAAGATTACTGTACTACGACGAGGAAAATAATATGAGTAGACCTCTTCGTTATGCAAGAAACTCAAACTCACCATTTGTCGATGAGCAGGATAAGAATGTTATTCTTGAGCCTGTTGTATTTGAGGATGGCGTGCTAAGGGTTTCAAAAAGAAATCCCGTACTTCAGGAGTTTTTACACTACCATCCAGAGAACGGAGTAGAGTTCTACGAGTTTGACAACGAGAAGGATGCTCAGGAGGATGTAGAGTTTTTATATAATGAGCTTGATGCCCAGCTTATGGCTAGAGATATGGAGTTCGTTATGATGGAGGCTGTAGCTAACGTACTGCTTGGAGGTAAGGTTTCCAAGATGACAAGTGCCGAGATCAAGAGAGACATCATGCTATATGCAAAAAGATATCCACAGGACTTTATGGAGACAGTTAATGATCCTTCTTTAAGGGTGAACAATATAGCTTCAAAGGCTCTATCTGACGGATATCTGTCATTTAGAAATAATAAGAAGGATATATACTTCAATTTGAAGGAGAACAAGAAGAAGCTTATGACTGTACCTTTCGGAGAGGATCCAGTATATGTACTGGCTTCGTATCTACAGTCTAATGACGGTCTTGAGTTGTTCAAGTTCTTGGACGATAAGATCTCTGAGAATTAGTATATTTGTGGTATTATTAACCCATTAAATTTTTAAACAATGGAAAAATTTCTTAATATCACAGGAACGGCAACTACGGCTTTTGCAGGAGAGCAATTAGTGTCTTGCAATGGAATCAAAACAATCATGTCTGCTACTGCCACAGCAACAGCTACTCTTATTGAGTATGCTGATGGTACTACAACTACTGTTAATACAGCGGCTCAAGTTGGTTTTGATGTAGTAAAAGAGTTGAATAAGCATGTTAAAGCTGCTTTGCAAACTTCTTGGACTAATCCCGTTTACGATTGTACGTTACCTAAAGCAGTTTCTGCTACAGGTATAGTTAACTCTTAACATTAAAAGTTAAAGCATGAAAGGAGGCACTTTTTAACTAAAGTGCCTTTTTTTATTTATCTTTGTTAAAACGACATAGATGATTAACGAAGTAAGGAATACCGTACTATCTATAATAAGCAAGGACAACAGGGGATACATAACTCCATTTGAGTTCAACCTATTTGCAAAGCAGGCACAGCTTGAGATATTTGAGCAGTATATATACTCGTATAGTAATGCGATAGTTAAGGAGAATGCAAGGCTTCATGGAGAGGGGTATGCAGACATACCTAAAAAGATTTCAGATGTATTGGATACATTCTTTATAAATGCAAACCTTACATTTACAGGATCTGAGTTTACACCTCCAACAGACTACTACTTTGTAGATAAGTTGGTATATAACAACTCTGTTGAGATAGAGGAGGTAAGCCATAGGAAGATACTAAACCTTATAACCTCAAACTTGACTGCACCTACGGTTGCTTATCCAGTTTACACTCTTGATAATGTTGGGTTCAGTGTATATCCCACCAGTATAATATCAAACGTACAGATAAACTATGTCAGGTATCCATTGGATCCAAAGTGGACATATATAGCTACAAGTGCTTCAGATTCAGACCCTTTGTTTTATCAATCGGCATCTGACTATCAGGACTTTGAGTTGCCTAAGAGTGACTTTTCAAACTTAGTTATAAAGATATTACAATACTCTGGGGTTTCCATAAGAGAGGCTGACATCATACAGGCAGCCAAGTCTGAGGAGCTTCAGGACGCACAACAAAAACAATAGACAATGGGATACATTACTAACTATCAGTACTATACAAATGGTGGAGTCATACCTGAAGACAGCAACTGGGGTTCATATCAGTATGTACCAATGTCTGACATAGTTAACAACTTCATGCTTATGTATGTAGGTAACGACAAGCTTGTAAACAATGTAGACAGGTATACCGTTATATTTCATGCAAAGAGAGCCATACAGGAGCTTAACTATGACGCACTAAGGAATATAAAGGTTATAGAGCAGGAGATGGGTGACGAGCTTAAGATGGTCATGCCTCCAGACTATATAAACTACGTAAGGATATCAGTACTTAGCGGAAACGTATTACTACCTCTAACAGAGAATAGGAGACCAATGTCTGCAACTGGATACCTTCAGGACAACAACCTAGACATCATATTCGATGCAGATGGAGAGATAGTGACTGGAGATTCCAAGGTTGACATACTTAGGCAGCAGAAGTCTCTATATACTGGAGGTGGTGCATACAACGGATGCTACGGATGGAACTTCAATGGTGACTGGTACTTTGGTTATGCGATGGGTGGACGCTACGGCTTAAATCCTGAGGATGCAAATACAAACCCTAAGTTCAGCATAAATAAGGCGGCAGGTGTGATAGACTTCTCTTCTGGGATACAGAACAAAGACATAGTACTTGAATACATATCTGACGGAATGGAGAACGGTGACGACTCTAAGATAAGCGTGAACAAGCTTGCCGAGGAATATATATATAGCTACCTAAAGTGGGCATTACTGAACAACAAGTATGGCGTACAGGAGTACATAATAAACAGGGTCAGAAAGGAAAAGATCGCCACCCTAAGGAATGCAAAGATTAGACTAAGTAATCTACACCCTTCAAGACTTTTAATGAGCTTAAGAGGTAGAGCTAAATGGATTAAATAAGTATGGAACTAAAGAAGACTTTCCTTGCGGGTAAGATGAATAAGGACCTTGACGAGAGACTTCTCTCTGGCGGTCAGTATGAGGATGCCTTGAACATTACTATAGACACATCTGAGGGTTCCAATATAGGATCCATAACAAACTCACTTGGCAATACTGTGGTTGGTAATATAACGACAATACTAAGCACGTACTCTATAGGATCCACAAACGCAAGAGCTGTGGGTGCAGTCGCTTACGAGCCTCTGAACCTTATATACTGGTTTGTTTCTGCAGACGAGTATGACGCAATATTTGAGTACAGTGAGATCACTGGCACTATGGAGGAGGTACTTATATGTACCAAGGCAAGTGCAAGCACGCCTAGCAAGCTAAATCTAAGCAAGGAGCACCTTATAACGGGCGTTAATTATATGCCTAGCCACAAGGATAGCGGTGCACTTTTGCTCTGGACGGATAACTATAACCCGCCTAGAAAGATAAACATAAAGAGGGCCAAGAGCTACTCTGTTGATGACAGCCGTATAGACATAGATATAGACGTGATACTGAGACCGCCATTGAAGGCACCAGTCATATATCCAGTGAAGACCGATGAGGTTCTTTCTAACAGTATGGAGGAGAGATTTCTTTACTTTGCATACAGGTACAAGTATGTAGACAACGAGTACAGCTCGATGTCTCCATTTTCAGCCGTCGCATTCCATCCTTCAGAATACTCTATAGACTTCTTGGCTGGTATAAACAAGGCGATGATCAACGAGTACAACCAGTGCAGGATAGTCTTTGAGACTGGTAACGAGTTTGTTGAGGAGATTCAGTTACTTGCGTTTGACACCAGAAGTCTCAATGTAAAGATAGTAAAGTCGATAGACAAGGACGGTGACAATAACAACCTTATACAGTCCAATAGCGTGTCTGACTATGTCTTCGACAACAACAAGATATATGCACCTCTAACGTCTGATCAGATAACAAGGCTGTTTGACAATGTGCCTCTTCTTGCTAAATCTCAGGAGATTATAGGGAACAGGCTTGTATATGGAAACTACACTCAGTTTAGAGACATCATTGACACTGACGGTGTAAATATAGACATGGACTTCAGTGTGGACTATGTATCTACATCCACGACAGAGAACACTCCGATACAGACATTCAGGACAGACAGGGATTACGAAGTTGGTGTCATATATGGCGATGACTACGGAAGAATGACAACGGCCCTTATAAGCGACAGGAACTCTCTATATATACCTCCAAAAGTTTCAACCAAGGGTAACAGTATAAAGGTAAATATAAAGAACAACCCTCCAGTTTGGGCTACAAACTACAGGCTTGTGGTTAAACAGGCTAAGAAGGAGTACTACAACATATTCCCTATATGGTTTTATACAGACGGTGCATACAGGTACTTTAGAATAAATGAGTCAGACAGGGATAAGTTTGCGGTAGGTGACTATGTGATATTTAAGGCAAATGGTACGGGTCCTACATTTCTAAATACTCAGTACAAGATACTTGAGTTTGAGTCTAAACCATTTGATTTTTTAGATAACGA
>Ga0316202_10001083_pt1 | contig 23274 bp, 27 predicted proteins | sample 3monrhotite_MG_FD_204934 | JGI IMG/M metagenome (GOLD analysis project Ga0316202, IMG submission 204934) | Microbial mat bacterial communities from mineral coupon in-situ incubated in ocean water Damariscotta River, Maine, United States -... | ecosystem: Environmental > Aquatic > Marine >... | reverse complement strand
GCGGTTCATCAACTTTTACAATACCGTCAAGCCTCACAAAGGTATTGATGGAATGACTCCGTACGAAAAGCTCTTCGAGCATTTCTACGGGCAACAAAAACTGTAAACAACGCTGGGATTTCTAACACCTCTGGTTTTATAAGGGGGGAGCAGGTCTAATCCCTTTGTTTTTATGGTGTTTTTAGACCCCTTTCCTTGACCCGGTAGGAGTGGGGGTGCAGATTTCCGGCATCTTTTTCCTGCTTAAGTGAGTAATAAACGATATGAAAATGACCGGCGCAGAAATCTTTGTTGAATGTCTCAAGCGTGAGGGCGTGGATACTATTTTTGGTTATCCCGGCGGTTCTGTGCTGTTCATTTATGATGCAATCTTTAAACAGAGTCATTTTAAACATTATCTTGTGCGTCATGAGCAGGGCGCTTTGCATGCCGCCAATGGTTATGCTCGTGTGTCCGGTAAATGCGGCGTGGCTCTGGTTACATCGGGTCCGGGTGCAACCAATGCTGTGACTGGGCTTGCCGACTCCTTTGCCGATTCGGTTCCTACGGTCTGTTTTTCAGGGCAGGTGCCGACCAGTCTGATTGGTAATGATGCCTTTCAGGAGGCGGATGTTGTCGGAATCACACGCTCGGCGACCAAACATAACTTCCTGGTGAAGCGTGTTGAGGATCTGGCGATGATTATACGTCAGGCCTTTCATATTGCGACGAGTGGCCGTCCCGGCCCTGTACTGGTCGACATACCCAAGGATATCAGCAGCGCAATCTGTGAATTTGAGTGGCCTGAAGATATCAGCATGCGCTCTTATCAGCCTGTGACGCACGGCCATCCCGGTCAGATCAAAAAAGCAGTTCGATCCATGCTTTCAGCCAAGCGGCCTGTGTTGTATACAGGCGGCGGTGTTTTGAACTCCAGTGGCAGCGCAGGTTTGTTGCGTGAGTTATCACATGCACTCAATATGCCGGTGACCAATACCCTGATGGGGCTTGGCGGCATGCCGCATGAGGATGAACATTTTATTGGCATGCTGGGCATGCATGGGACATATGAAGCGAATATGGCTGTTTCCCATTGTGATCTGCTGGTTGCAATCGGGTCACGTTTTGATGACCGTGTGACGGGCCGGCTGGATGCATTTGCACCCGATGCCAAGGTGATTCATATTGATGTGGACCCATCCTCTATTTCCAAAAATATCCATGCTCACCTGCCTATCGTAGGGGATGTGGGTATCGTGTTGAAACAGATACTCGAAGAGTTGGCACGAAAAAATGGTCAGCCGAACACAGAAGCTCTTGCTTTGTGGTGGGAGCAGATCAATGAATGGCGTGAAAAGGATTCGCTGGGTTTTGATCAGCCGGAAGAGGGGCCGATCAAACCGCAGACGGTGGTTCGCAAAGTACATGAAAAAACGGCTGGTAATGCGATTGTTTCTACCGATGTGGGCCAGCATCAGATGTGGGCAGCCCAGCATTACGGGTTTAATCGTCCGAACCGCTGGCTGACTTCCGGTGGTCTGGGCACGATGGGATACGGACTGCCGGCCGGCCTTGGTGCACAGGTTGCAAAGCCTGATGAGAAGGTTGTGGTCTTTACCGGAGACTCATCCATTCAGATGTGCAGCCAGGAATTCTCCATGGCCTTTCAGTACAATCTCCCTGTTATCGTAGTTATTTTGAATAATGGCTATATGGGCATGGTGCGCCAGTGGCAGGAGATGTTCTACGAGTCCCGCTATTCGCACTCCTACTTCGACTCTCTCCCCAATTTTGTGAAGTTGGCAGAAGCCTATGGCGGTGTTGGTTTCTGTGTGGAGAGCCTTGCAGAGCTGGATAGTGCGCTGGATCAGGCATTGGCGATTGATGATCGTTTTGTGATTCTGGATGTGAAGGTATCGAGAGAAGAGAATGTATTCCCGATGGTGCCAGCTGGTGCGGCCCTTAATGAGATGGTGTTGTCATGAGGCATATAATTTCAATCCTGGTTGAAAATGAGTTCGGTGTTCTGACCCGTGTTGCAGGACTGTTTTCTGCGCGCGGTTATAATATTGAAACACTGAATGTAGCCCCCTTGCAGGATAAGACGATGAGCCGCATGACGCTGGTGACACGCGGTGATGAGCAGGTGATTGAGCAGATGAAGAAGCAGTTGAACAAGCTGATTCCTGTCATCAAGGTTGAAGATATTTCACATGCCGTGCATCTGGAGCGCGGTATGTTGATGGTGAAGGTCAGCTCTGGAGCTGACAGCAGCGAACTACTGCTTGAGTTGGCTGAAAAATATGAAGCGAAAGTAATCGATGATCATATCGATAGTCATATGATCTTTGAGTTTACAGGAAAGGTTGAGACGCTTGATGGTATCCTGATTGAACTGGAACCCTTTGGCATCATTGAGGCAACCCGTACCGGTCCATTGGGTATGCGCCGGGGTGCTGAAGGCTTTACTGTCTAGCTATCAAGAGCTGTCACTCGGTTGCGTTGATACGCTGCTGCAAGTTTTTTTAGAGCCTGTTGATCATCTGAATCAACTGTTCCGGAGTGAATGGCTTTTGTAAAAAGCTCAGCCCTCCGATAACAGTACTCACATCACGGCCGGATATTACGATAGTTTTCACTTTCGGCGCATGGGATTGGGTAGCCTTGTATAGCTGATAGCCATTCATTAGCGGCAGGTTGTAGTCCGTGATCAGGGTGAGGGGTTGAATGTTATGCGCTTTCATATGTGCAAGGGCATCTTCAGGGTGGATAAAAGGGTGTACCTTGTAGCCGGTGTCTTCCAGAAGGCAGGCTAGAAATTCAACCAGATCATGGTTGTCATCTACTATATATATCGTCACAAACTCCCCTGGGGTGCGTTGATAGTAGTATGATATAGATCATCATCTTGATTTTGTCAAAGTCATTACAATAAACAGGGTCTTATCCGAATCTAGTGTAGCTCCGCTTGATGGCAAAGTATCTCTGCCACGGTAATGAATGAGCCCAAAACCAGAAAAGAGCCCTTGGGATGTTGGGTCAGCTGCTGCTTGAGTTGTTCCAATGCCCCTTCTGCTCCTGCGTTGCCAATGACTACATGGCAATATGGTTTAAGCAGATCCAGCTCATTTTCCAGAGACCGGTCTTCCCTCGTAAATACGAGGATTGCATCGAAGGGTGCTGCCAGTGCCGGTAACGATGGAAGCAGAGCTTCTATCGCATGACGGTTATGCGCCGCATCAAGCCATATGTTGGCACTGCCGACGGTTATCTTTTCCAGTCTTCCGGGAATCCGGCATGACGCAATGGCAGCTTTTGCAATGGCCAGGTTGCAATCGATCCGCCCCGCCTGTTTCAGGACTCGGATTGCGGCATAGGCCAGCGAAGCATTATCCTGCTGGTGCTGCCCCGACGCTTCAAGATGCTTCCAAAGCTCCTGTTCGCACAGGATGAGCCCCGGGTTGAACTGCTTCAGTGCAGCAAGTGCCTCTGGCTGCTGTGGTGCCGAGATTGCATATGCACAGCCTTGCATGGCATGGGCCTTCTCTGAGGCAATCTCTTGCACGGTGTCGCCTAACCAGGCCTGATGGTCTATGCCGACAGGCGTGATGAGTGCCATATCTGCTGGCAGGGCTGTCGTGGCATCCAGTCTTGCCCCAACCCCGGCCTCAAGTATTTCGATATCGACCTTTTCCTGTGCAAAGTGATCCAGTGCCAGGGCTGTGGCTGTTTCAAAATAGGATGCACCTGCAGCAATAGCGGCAGGCATGAGTCTTTCCAGGCTTGCCTGTAGCGTCACGCTGTTGATGGGCTTGCCATTGATACGAATGCGCTCGTTAAATTCAAGGATATGCGGGGATGTATACAAGCCTGTTTTTAATCCACAGCTTTGCAGGGCTGCCGCGAGCATGAACGATGTGGAGCCTTTGCCGTTGGTGCCTGCTACGCGGATGCGCAGAGCGGGTTTATGCTGATGGATCTGCTCCAGCAGGCGTTTCAGGCGTTCATGCCCTGGCTTGTAATCGCGGTCGGCAGACGGGTTGCCCAGTGCGGCCAGCCACTGGTCTATGCTTCGTGGCTTGTCGTTCACGGTTCTGAAGTTCAGGCGCTTTGGCGATAGGAGCGGTCAGTGAGATGGTTGAATGAAGTACTCAGGTATTCACGCAAGTCGCCCCGGCTGACAACATCATCAATCAGACCGTGCTCCAGCAGAAATTCCGAGCGCTGAAATCCCTCGGGCAGCTTCTGCCCTACAGTCTCCTGAATAACACGTGGGCCGGCAAAGCCGATCAGGGCATTGGGCTCTGCAATAATGATGTCACCCAGCCAGGCGTGGGAGGCTGATACGCCACCCATGGTCGGGTCGGTCAGCAGGCATACAAATGGCAGCTTTGCATCGTTGAGCTGATTCACGGTTGCTGAGGTTTTGGCCATCTGCATCAGCGAGAGTACACCCTCCTGCATGCGTGCACCGCCGGAGGCAGCAACCAGCAGGTAGGGGCATCCGCGTTCGAGAGCGTGTTCCATGCCTCGTACAATTTTCTCACCGGCAACGGACCCCATGCTTCCGCCCATATAGCTGAATTCAAATATGGAGGTTGAAACGCAGCGGCCGTTGATATCTCCGATATAATTGCGGATAGAGTCTTCCGGGCCTGCTTTTTTGGATGCATCTCTGGTGCGGTCTTTGTATCTCTTTTTGTCTTTGAAGTTGAGCGGATCTTCCGAGCGCAGTTCTGTGTCGTGCTCTTCAAAGGTATCGGTATCGAACAGGAGTTCGGCCCTTTGCAGGGCATTCATGCGCATATGATGGTTACATTTGCTGCAAACCATACCGTTGCGGATCAGCTCCTTGTTATACAAGGCTTCCGAACAGCCCGGGCATTTCACCCATAGGCCTTCCGGCGAACCTGCCTCGCTGGACTTCAGGATATTCTTTGGTGTTTCAATCAGGCGCGTGAACCAGCTCATAGCTCAACCTCTTTTATCAATAGTTCGTCAACCTGCGTAAGCATGCGAAGATGGGGTATATTCAATGCTTCTACTTCCGCAGTCATAATATTCAGTGTTTCAGGTTTCATATGGTACAGATAGACCGACACACTACCAAGTGCATCAAGTTTTTGCAGTTCTTCAGCAACACCCTGTGGTGTCAGGTGTCCGCTGATATCCGCCAGTTCCTGCAATGCATTGGGAAATGAGCAATCCATGATGATCGCCTTCAGGTTCGTTTGGGCGTTGGCGAGCTCCCAGATGCGATCAGTATTGCCGGTGTCTGCCGTATAAATGACCTGTATACCGTTTTCTTCCAGCAGAAACCCTGTGCAAGGAGCAGGGTGTGTGACCTGAATAGCTGTGACGCGGATGCCATCGATCTCAAAGGGTTCTTCGGCTTTGATGTCGGAAAGCTTGAGCGTCGGTTCATGGGGGTGCGGGATGGTTGTAAAATCCGGCCATATTTTGTTGTTAAACATATGAGTGCGCAGCGTCTCATTGTTTTCTTTCAGGCTGTGAACGGTAATGCAGGCCGCTTGATTGTCCTGGATGCACTTAAGGGCGCGGTTATCGGCCAGGAAGGCAATATCCTTGATGTGATCCAGGTGCGTATGTGACAGGCAGATATGGCGAATCCGGTGCTGTTCTTCCAGTGATAATACTTCTGTTGGTGAGCCTGCATCAAGCAGAATAGAGCCGTTGACCAGAAACGAGGTCAGGCGAAAGCCAAGAAGCTGGCCCCCATAACAGCCCAGTACCTTGATTTTCAACTTCTGGCTCCGCTAATGGCCTCTTTCATGGCTGATGCTGAGTTGCTCAATGCCTCAGATATTGCCTGCTCTCCGCTGATCTTGGTGATTTGGGAAACAAAATGACTTCCTACGACCACGCCATCGGCAAAAGCACCTACCGCTGCTGCCTGCTCTGGTGTTTTCACGCCGAAGCCAACACAGACAGGCATATCGGTCATCGACTGAATATGTTCGGTTTTGGCCCGGATCTCAGCGACATTGCCCATGTCGGCACCGGTGATACCGGTCAGGGATACATAATAGATGAAGCCTGTTCCGCTGTCGCAGGCCAGTCTGATACGTTCATCCGTGGAGGTGGGGGATAACAGCAAAATACGGTCGAGCCCGTGGGCTGCGAGAATCCCATCACAGATATGGCCCTCTTCCGGCGGAATATCCACAAGCAACAGGCCATCGGCTCCCGCATCGGTTGCGCGTTTGGCAAAGGTTTCAAAACCCATGGTGTAGGGGATGTTGGCGTAACCCATCAATACGATGCCGAGATCCGGATTGGCTTGACGGACAGTACGGGTAATCTCAAATACATCCTGGATATGAGTTCCGGCTTCGAGGGCACGTTCGCTGGCAGCCTGGATCACCGGGCCATCGGCCATAGGGTCGGAAAAAGGCATGCCAATTTCAATAATATCAGACCGGGCAGCCAGGCTGAGCATCAACTGGCGGCTGATGGCGGGAGTCGGGTCACCAGCAGTCAGGTAGCTGACCAGAGCAGAACGTCCTTCAGCTTTGCAGGACTCAAAAACTTTTGAAAGTCGTTGGTTACTCATGCCTGTTCGCCCCCGGTCTCTGCGTTGATCTCATCGCCGAGCAATTCAAATACGGTGCCCATATCCTTGTCTCCTCGGCCTGAGAGATTAATCAGTACGGTTTGATCAGGAGACATGGCTGCGGCGATGCGCATGCCGGCAGATATTGCATGACTCGATTCCAGCGCCGGGATAATGCCCTCGCAGCGTGTCAGGGTTTTAAATGCTTCGAGTGCCTGTTCATCGGTGGCTGCCTCCACCTCAAGGCGCCCATCTTCCAGCATGGCTGCAAGCTCCGGGCCCACACCCGGATAATCAAGACCGGCAGAGATGCTGTGGGTGCCTTTGACCTGGCCCTCATCATCCTCCAGAAGATAGCTGAGGCTGCCATGAATAATACCCGGCTTTCCTGCAGCCAGTGAGGCGGCATGTTCGTCACCATCAAGGCCGTGGCCACCGGCTTCTACAGCAACGAGCCGAACCTCACTGTCATCATAAAACGGGTGTAGCAGTCCGATGGCATTGGAACCACCGCCTACGCAGGCGACAGCAACATCGGGCAGGCGACCTGTTTGATCGATGCATTGTGCCCGCGCTTCCTGACCGATGACGGTGTGGAACTGACGCACCATCAGAGGGAAGGGGTGGGGGCCTGCCGCAGTTCCGAAGATGTAATAGGTGTCTTCGCAGGTGGCAACCCAGACACGCAGCGCTTCATTGACTGCATCCTTGAGCGTTGCAGTGCCGGAATCGACAGGGATCACCTCTGCGCCGAGCAGCTTCATGCGGAAGACATTGGGTGCCTGACGGCGTATGTCTTCGCGGCCCATGTAGATCTTGCATTCCATGTTAAACATCGCGGCAACCGTGGCGGTAGCTACGCCATGCTGGCCTGCGCCGGTTTCAGCGATCACTTTCTTTTTACCCATACGACGGGCAAGCAGGGCCTGGCCGATGGTGTTATTTACCTTGTGGGCCCCTGTGTGATTCAGATCTTCACGTTTCAGATAGATCCGGGCACCGCCGACTTCGGCTGACAGGTGTTTGGCATGATAAAGAGGTGTTGCACGTCCGACATAATTTTTCAGCAGGTCCAGACGCTCTTTATGGAATGCAGGGTCTGCCCAGGCTGCAAAAAATGCATCTTCGATCTCTTTCAGTGGCTGCATCAGGGTCTCGGCGGCGAACCGGCCTCCAAAACGACCGAAGTGGCCGCCAGCATCGGGTGCATGCTTGATGTTCAGGTCATAAAACGAATCAGGAGTGAGGATAGAGTGGCTCATATGTTCCTTGCTTGTCAGTTGTTTACTGCGTTAATGAAGATACGCATTTTTTCGGCATCCTTGATGCCCGGAGAATTTTCAACGCCGGAGGATACATCCAGCGCAAACCATTGGCGAACAGCGAGCGCGTGGTGGACATTGTCCGCATGTAATCCGCCAGCCAGCGTTAGCGGATATTGGTGTTCGAATCCTTCTAGCAGAGACCAGTCAAATGTTTGTCCTGTGCCGCCATATACGCCCGGAGGGGCCTTGGCATCCAGCAGCAGAGGGCAGTCATAGGCTTGTGCCCGCTTTAAATCTTCAGCACTTGCAACGGGAAGGGCTTTCATCACGCGTCTGTTTAGCGATTGGCAGAATTCCGGTGATTCATCACCATGTAGCTGAACGACATCAAGGGAGACGTGTTGCAGCAGTTGTGAGATTTCATCCTGTGTGGGATTCACAAACAGACCAACTGCAGATACAAACGGAGGCAGCTGGCGTAAAATGGCTGCGGCTTTTGCGGGCTCGATATAACGCGGTGATTTCCGGTAAAAGACAAATCCGATTGCGTCCACACCAAGACGCGAGGCAGCAAGGGCATCTTCCAGGCGGGTGATGCCGCACACTTTGATGCGGGTGCGAGGCGATGGCATTGAAGCATTCATTGCAGCACCCTAGCTGTAACAGCGTTTGAATTCATCCGCTGTTGTATGGATGTGGGTGCGCAAGCGTCAAGGAATCCCTGTATTCATAAAACAATAGATGGCCTTGGTTTGAATTATGCGAAGAAAGGGTGCGAAACGAAAGCCTCTCACTTAAGCTACGCCATATGAATGCTGTGATGAATACATACGCCCGCTTTCCTGTGACACTGGTAAAAGGTCAGGGCTCACGAGTTTGGGATGATGCCGGCAATAGCTATCTCGACTTTATTTCCGGAATTGCCGTGAATACATTGGGGCATGCGCACCCTGCGATGGTGAGTGCGCTCTCAAAACAGGCAGGAGAGATGCTGCACTGTTCCAACCTGTTTCATATCCCGAAGCAGCAGTTGCTGGCTGAAAAGCTGGTTGGGCTTTCCGGCCTTGGTTCGGTGTTTTTCTGTAATTCCGGTGCTGAAGCAAATGAAGCGGCAATCAAGCTGGCGCGTAAATTTTTCCATGACCGGGATTCCTCCCGGCGCACTGTTATCACGGCAACCCGCTCCTTTCATGGACGGCTGCTTTCGACCCTGACAGCGACAGGTCAGGACAAGGTGAAGGTGGGCTTTGATCCATTGCCTGCGGGTTTCGTGCATGTGCCGCTCAATGATATCGAAGCATTAAAACAGACGATAACGGATCAGACTGCAGCAATACTACTGGAGCCCTTGCAGGGTGAGGGCGGTGTGAATCTAGCTCATGCCACCTATCTGCAGGATGTGCGCAGGCTGTGTGATGAACATGGTATACTGTTGATGCTGGATGAGGTTCAGACAGGTATCGGACGTACGGGCTCCATGTTTGCGTTTGAACAGGCAGGTATCACCCCTGATGTGTTGACCCTGGCAAAGGGACTGGGGGGCGGCGTACCCATCGGAGCAATGCTGGCCAGTGAAGAGCTTGCTACCTCATTCGGGCCGGGTACGCATGGTTCTACCTTTGGTGGTAATCCACTCTCATGTGCGGCGGCCCTGACTGTGCTCGATGTGATTGAATCGGACTCTTTACTGGAGAACGTACAGGTGCGTAGTGAGCAATTAACCCGTGGCTTGCATGAGCTACAGCAGCGCTTTCCAGTGATTCAGGATGTTCGCGGGCAAGGGTTGCTGGTTGGTGCAGGTTTAACGATTGAAGCCGGACCGATTGTAACTGCTGCACGGGATGAAGGGCTGATGATACTCATGGCTGGCCCCAGTGTGTTGCGTTTTTTGCCACCACTTAATGTGAGTGAAAAAGAGGTAAATGAAGCTTTGGCACTGCTTGGCAGTGTGTTGGAGACGTTTGCATGAGACATTTTTTAACATTGCTGGATCTGGCACCGGAAGAGGCGCGGCATATCCTGAAAAGGGCAGCAAAAATCAAGCGTAAACTGAAAGAGGGCAGGCCACATCGTCCGCTGGAGGGTAAAACGCTGGGCATGATTTTTGACAAGGCCAGTACCCGTACCCGTGTTTCATTTGAAGTGGGCATGTTCCAGCTTGGCGGGCACGCGCTGTTTCTGCATTCCGGTACCACCCAGCTGGGCCGTGGTGAGCCTGTTGCCGATTCCGCACGCGTACTCTCCAGCATGGTGGATGGCATCATGATCCGTACCTTTGCTCATGAAACGGTACAGACGTTTGCCCAATACTCCTCTGTGCCTGTGATTAACGGGCTGACGGATCTTACCCATCCCTGTCAGATTCTTGCTGATGTTTTTACTTATGAAGAGCAGAGAGGGTCCATTCAGGGTAAAACGGTAGTCTGGATCGGTGATGGCAACAATATGGCCCACTCATGGATAAATGGCGCGGTCTGCTTCGGTTATAAATTGAGACTTGCATGCCCTGAAGGTTATAGGCCGGATGAAAGGCTGCTTGCTGCTGCTCAGAGCCTGGGTGCTGATGTGTCATTGTCGGATAATCCGGCAGAAGCCGCCGCTGGTGTGGATCTGGTTACGACCGATGTCTGGGCCTCGATGGGGCAGGAGCAGGAGCAGGCTGAACGCGAAAAAGCATTTGCTGATTTTCAGGTGGATGATCGTGTGATGTCTTTTGCTCATGCGGACGCGCTGTTTATGCACTGCCTGCCTGCACACCGTGGTGAAGAGGTGTCTGCCAGCGTCATGGACGGTCCACAGTCCGTGGTTTGGCATGAGGCGGAAAACCGTCTGCATGCCCAGAAAGCACTGCTTGAATTTTTTATGCGGGATCAGGGCTAAACTCCTGTTTTGCTCGCAAGCTTGCCGCGTGTAGTCTGCGCACTGCTTTGCCCGGACGGCGAAGTTGAAATTATCATAGAGGGTTTCCATGTCGCATCCTGAAGTCACAAAAGCAGTATTAGCCTATTCCGGAGGTCTTGATACCTCGATTATCCTGAAGTGGTTGCAGGACACCTATGACTGTGAGGTGGTGACTTTTACTGCTGATCTCGGGCAGGGGGATGAGGTTGAGGAAGCACGCGCCAAGGCTGTAGCCTGTGGCGTATCGTCTATCCATATCGAAGACCTGCGCGAAGAGTTTGTACGTGATTATGTCTTCCCGATGTTCCGCGCCAACGCAATCTATGAAGGTGAATACCTGCTGGGAACCTCTATTGCCCGGCCGCTGATTGCCAAGCGTATGATTGAGATTGCCAATGCCGAGGGCGCAGAAGCAGTATCGCACGGAGCAACCGGTAAAGGTAACGATCAGGTGCGTTTTGAATTCGGTTTTTATGGCCTGAAACCTGATGTGAAAATTATTGCACCGTGGCGCGAGTGGGAGCTGGTTTCCCGTGAAGATATGCTCAATTATGCGGAAAAACACGGTATCCCGGTGGAACGCAAACGTGATGGCTCCAAGTCACCCTATTCGATGGATGCTAACCTGCTGCACATCTCCTATGAGGGGTATGACCTTGAAGACCCGTGGTGTGAGCCATCTGAAGGTATGTGGCGCTGGAGTGTCTCTCCAGAAAATGCACCGGATCAGCCGGAGTATATTGAGCTGACTTATAAGGGTGGTGACATCATTGCCATCAATGGCGAGAGCATGACGCCTGCCCAGGTGTTGACCGAGCTGAATCGGATCGGCGGCAAGCACGGCATCGGACGCATTGATATTGTGGAAAATCGTTTTGTCGGCATGAAATCGCGCGGTTGTTACGAGACTCCGGGTGGAACCATCATGCTCAAGGCGCATCGTGCGATTGAGTCGCTGACTGTGGATCGTGAAGCTGCACACTTGAAAGATGAGTTGATGCCGCGTTATGCTAAAATGATTTATAACGGCTTCTGGTTTGCGCCGGAACGTGAGATGTTGCAGGCCGCAATTGACTCTTCACAGGCTACGGTGAACGGTGATGTGCGTCTGAAGCTCTATAAGGGCAATGTTGATGTCGTGGGCCGTCGCTCCGATCAGTCGATGTTTGATGAGCGTCTGTGTACCTTTGAAGATGATGAAGGCGCTTATGATCAGAAGGATGCGGGCGGCTTTATCAAGCTCAATGCGTTGCGTCTTCGTATGCGTCAACTGGCAGGCAAATAATCAGGCTTCCGGATTTTTCCAGGCTGGTGAGGGGATATTATGATCAGGCATAACAAGATTCTGGTTCCGACAGATTTTTCTGATCAGGCAGCTGAGGCTATTCGGCGGGCAGGTGTTTTTGCCGCGCAGTTTGATGCTGAAGTGCATCTGCTGCATGTGCTGGAGCCAGCTGTCTACTTTGAAACGGATATGGTCTCAGTTCCCCCTATCAATGAGGTGAATCATGCGGTTCATGAGGGGGCCGCACATCGACTTCAGCTTCTGGCTGAACAGTTCGACTTTAAACTGGTAACACATCTGGAGGAGTCTGCTGGTGACCCATCCCGCTGTATTTGTGACTTTGCGGAATCACTGGCTGTTGATTTGATCATTATTGGCCGCCATGGAGAAAAAAATCTGGTTGAACGTATATTGATGGGCTCCACCGCTGAGCGGGTTGTGGCACATGCTCCCTGTTCGGTGCTGGTCAGCATGCCCCACGCTCTGCTTGAAAAGACTCAGGATTAAATGCCGGTGAGCTTGCCTTTAGTCAGGAAATGTTATTAATGAAGTTGGCGGAGCTGTTTAAGGCACTGGGTGAACCGGTGCGTTTACGTCTGTTCTCACTGCTGGCAACGTCAAGGGAGCAGTGTGTATGCAACCTGACGGATGCGCTGGAGCTGCCACAGAGCACGGTTTCCCGACATCTGGGTGTGTTGCGTCATGCGGGGCTGGTGAGCGCACGGCGGGATGGAAAGTGGATGCATTATCAATTGAGTGATGCTGTTCCTGCTGAACTTACCGCTATGTTGCATCATGCCCATGATGCTGAGGCTCAACTGGCCGATGATATGGAGCGTTTGAAGGCTTCGCATAACTGCTGAACCTGTATGAAGCCATTCGGCTCTTCCTCTACGGTTCAAGTGATTCAATTTCAAAAGTCTCTAACATAGAATGATGACGGGCCGTCCATGGGCACTGAAGCTCCGGGCCGGTCACAACGCTTCCGGGTAAAGGCAGCGGCTCTCTCTTACAACTGTATAATTTACATATCCGGATATGTGGATATAATGCGACCTGATCAGGGGGCGTAGATGTCTGAAGCAAAACCCATGGGGCTGTTTGCCCGTTTCCTTACTATCTGGGTCTTTATTGCCATTGTTGCGGGCATAGGGCTTGGTGCCTGGATGCCCGATGCCTTTCAGGCGATTGGCAGCACTGAACTCGCACACATCAATCTGCCTGTTGCGGTGTTGATCTGGGTGATGATTTTACCGATGTTGCTCAAGATTGATTTCACCTCGTTGCATAAGGTTTGGCAGCAACGGCGTGGTATTGCCGTCACCCTCGGCGTGAACTGGTTGTTCAAACCCTTTTTCATGGCTTTGCTGGGCTATATCACTGTTTATTATCTGTTTGCATCTCTCCTTGATGCAGAGATGCTGGACGATTACTTCGCGGGTTTAGTGATCCTAGCCGCAGCGCCATGTACGGCGATGGTCTTTGTCTGGTCGAAATTGACCCATGGTGATGCCCAATTTACACTTTCCCAAGTGGCTCTTAATGATGTGGTGATGGTCTTTGCCTTTGCTCCTATAGTCGCGCTGCTGCTTGGTTTTGCTTCGGTAACGGTGCCATGGGACACCCTGCTTCTTTCGGTACTGCTCTACATCTTGGCACCGGTATTGGTGGCATATGTCTGGAGGAAGCATCTACTCAAGCAGGGAATGTTTGATGTTGTGTTGCGGCGCCTTGATCCCTTATCGATGGCGGCACTTCTGCTTACCGTGGTATTATTATTCGCCTTTCAGGGGCAGGAGATACTGCAGCAGCCATTGGTGATTGCCATTCTGGCAGTGCCGATTGTGGTACAAGTGTATGGTACTTTTGCACTGGCCTATCTATTAAATCGTAAGCTTGGTGTGCGACATAATGTCGCTGCGCCATCTGCATTGATTGGTGCATCCAACTTTTTCGAATTGGCAGTGGCGACGGCTATTGCACTATTTGGTTTTGAGTCCGGAGCTGCATTAGCGACGGTGGTTGGCGTGCTGGTCGAAGTGCCTGTGATGTTAACACTGGTGGCGATCGTGAATCGGAGCAAGGGCTGGTACGAACAGGGCTGAAAGCATGACATCTGCATGTCATATCCGGCTATCAGGATGTGTCTCGAATGGTAAAAGGAGTGATCAATGGCAATCAAGGTTGGTATTAACGGATTTGGCCGCATGGGCCGCTTGGGCCTGCGGGCAGGCTGGGATCGAAGCAGTTTTGATATCGTACAGATTAATGAGACCGCCTGTGATGCGGTCTGCTCGGCACATCTGCTGGAGTTCGATTCGATCCATGGTACCTGGCATTATGACTGTGCAGGTGATGGTGATGAAATCCGTATCGATGATCAGGTGATTGTTTACAGTTCCAATGATGCCATTGCTGATACCGACTGGTCGGGATGCGATATCGTTATCGAGGCAACCGGGGAGTTCCGTAAACCGGAGCAGCTGCAGGCTTATTTCGATCAGGGTGTGGAAAAGGTGATCGTGGCAGCCCCCGTGGATGGTGCTTTGAATATCGTCTTTGGCATTAATGATCACCTCTATGAGGCGGATGAACATCATCTGCTGACAGCTGCATCATGCACTACCAACTGTCTGGCACCCGTGGTCAAGGTGATGCATGAGGGGATCGGTATCAAACATGGCTGTATGACCACCATTCACGATATTACCAACACCCAGACGATAGTTGATAAGGGGCATAAGGATCTGCGCAGGGCTCGTGCATGCGGTCAGTCACTGATCCCGACCAGTACCGGTTCTGCCAAAGCGATCACCAGAATCTTTCCGGAACTTGAAGGCAAACTTAATGGCCTGGCAGTCCGCGTACCGTTGCTCAATGCATCACTGACGGATTTCGTCTTTGAGGCTGAGTCTGAGACTACGACAGAAGAGGTGAATGCACTGTTTGCCAAAGCTGCTGAGAAAGAACTCAAGGGTATACTGGGTTATGAAGAGCGGCCACTGGTGTCGGTGGATTATACCAATGATCCGCGCTCATCGATTATAGATGCGCCCAGTACGATGGTTATTGATGGGACACAGGTGAAGGTATTGGCCTGGTATGACAATGAATGGGGCTATGTGAATCGTATGATGGAGTTGACCCGCAAGGTGGCCAAGTCCCTCTGATGCGGGTTCTGTAATGGATCAGGGCTTCCGTCATTACCTGACTGTCACCGGTGGTTACTGGTCGTTTACCATCACCGATGGTGCGATCCGCATGCTGGTAGTACTCTATTTCCATCAACTGGGGTATTCGCCGCTGGAAATAGCCATGTTGTTTCTCTTCTATGAGTTCTTCGGCATTGTCACCAATCTTGTCGGAGGCTGGCTTGGCTCACGCATCGGCCTGAATCGAACCATGCATATCGGTATGGTTTTGCAGATAGGCGCACTGCTCATGCTTGCTGTTCCTGAAGTCTGGCTGACTGTGCCCTATGTGATGGCAGCCCAAGCTTTGTCGGGTATTGCCAAAGACCTGAACAAGATGAGTGCGAAGGCGGGTGTGAAGCTGTTTATGCCTGACCAGTCCGATGCCCGGTTGTTTCGCTGGGTGGCGATACTTACCGGTTCCAAGAATGCGCTGAAAGGTGTCGGTTTTTTTGTCGGTGGTGCACTGTTGGCATGGCTGGAGTTCAGGGGGGCACTGCTTGTGCTCTCTGCAATGCTGATGGTTGCTCTGGTCATTACCTGGAGCTTGCTACCTAGCGATTTGGGAAAAACAAAGTCCAAGGCAAAGTTCTCTCAGGTGCTCTCAAAGAACCCTCAGATTAACTGGCTATCTGGTGCTCGTTTCTTTCTTTTCGGAGCACGCGATATTTGGTTTGTTATTGGATTGCCGGTATTCCTTCAGTCCGTACTTGGCTGGACATTCACGCAGGTCGGTGCATTCCTGGCACTATGGGTGATTGGATATGGTTTCATTCAGGGAGTCGCGCCAAAAATGGTCAGGTCTATTTCTACGGCCGAACCGGGAGCGAAGACGCTTGTGATTTGGACGGGGATACTGGTCTTGATTCCTGCAGGAATTGCTGTGGCCTTACAACAGGGCTGGGACGCTGGATCGGTATTAATTGTCGGTCTGGCGCTGTTTGGTTTCATATTTGCGATAAATTCAGCAACGCACTCCTATCTGATTGTGTCGTGGTCTGACCATGACAAAGTATCAATGAATGTTGGTTTCTACTATATGGCCAATGCCGGTGGTCGCCTGGCTGGAACAGTGCTTTCAGGATTGATCTATCAGCAGCATGGGTTGGAAGGCTGTCTATATTGGTCTGCCGGGTTTATTCTGGCAGCTATGCTTGCATCAATTAAACTGGATCGTCTGAATTTACCTGCTACCAGGGTGCAGTAGGTGTGAGCCAGAAGAAGAGTGAAAATGCATGCTTAATACGGGCATGGCATCAGCATAGTGATGAAATACGTGGCTGGTTACAAAAGCAGGTTAACGAAACAGCCTCTGCTGAGGACTTGTTGCAGGATGTTTTTTTAAAGCAATGCTGCAACAAGATGGTTTTTGTAACATTAATAATGCTCGAGCCTGGCTGTTCCATGTGGCAAGGAATGCCGTGATTGATTGTTATCGGGTGCGAAAAGATCACGTGTCTCTGCCTGATGATATTGCACCGGATGATGAGTTGGGCGCTGCTGTGGACGACTTATCCCAGTGTTTACCCCGTGTTCTTTCAGAGCTGTCACCGGTAGATCGCGAAGCCATCACGCTTTGTGATCTGAATGGGATATCTCAGCAGAGATATGCAGACCTCAAAGGCATTACACTGGCTGCCGCAAAATCACGAGTACAGCGAGCTCGCAATCGATTAAAAAACCAGTTGGAAACAGCCTGTCGAGTTAAGCGGGATGCTGCAGGCCATGTCAGCGATTTTACTCCAAGACCGCTATTACGTTAATCTATAGCTACTCTGCAGTTAATGTTTCTTGTTATTGTGCCAACAGGCCAGGAGAATTTTTATGAATAAACCATTGATTTGTCTTCTTTTTTTTGGGTTCGCTATTCCATCATATGCAAGTGATCAGAAGCTTGAGGATTATATTTCAGGCTTTAACTATGAAGCAAGAAAAGAGATGAAAATTGATAGCAAGGCTCTTATCCGCTTACTCAAGGAGGGGAATGCAGAGTTAATTGATATTCGCTTCCCCGAAGAATATTTAGCTTGGCATGTCAATTATTCAAAAAACATTCCATTAAATGAGTTGCCAGACAGGTTAGCTGAGATTGATAAATCCAAAGTTATCGTAACTGCATGCCCCCATAAGGATCGGGCAAGCATCGCTATGGTTTATCTTCGATCAAAGGGTATTCATGCTAAATATCTAACGGATGGCTTAATCGGTCTCGCTGAAAACCTTCGCGGTGATAATGCAAAGGAATTGGTCGATGCGCGCAAAGCGTTAAAGTGAAACGGCATGTTCATATAGAAAGGTGAGATAGGGTTAGTAAATAATATTGAACCAAAGCCGATTTGGTTAACCATTTTTCCACCAGAGTTACCCTGAAGTAATTATTGTCATGCAAGGTGCATCTTTTAGTGACTTCGTTCGTCTACTAGGTGAAGTCTGCCTTTCAGCCTCTTCAGGAGACCATATCTATGGGCGATATTATTAGTAATTTTACAAGGCGTAACCCATACCTGTTTTTGGGCATGGGTGCATTGCTGTGGCTTGCATTGTATCAACTGCTGCAGCCAGGCTCTGAGGCTTTGGTTGCGATGATGCCAGTGGATCGGAGTAGCCATTTGGGCGGTGCTCTACAGTTCTTCTTTTATGACACGCCCAAGGTGTTGATGTTGTTGACGGGCATTGTGTTTGTGATGGGGATTGTTCATACCTTTATTTCTCCTGAGCGTACACGCGCTATGCTGGCTGGTCGCAGACTTGGTGCAGGGAATGCCATGGCTGCAACGCTTGGTATTTTCACTCCATTCTGTTCTTGCTCAGCAGTTCCTTTATTTATTGGATTTTTGCAGGCGGGGGTGCCGCTTGGCATTACCTTTTCCTTTCTGATTTCCGCTCCTATGGTCAATGAGGTGGCATTGGCGCTGTTGTTTGCAATGTTTGGCTGGAAAATTGCCGGCTTGTACCTGTTGCTGGGGCTTACAGTCGCTATCGTTTCCGGCCTTCTTATCGGCAAGTTTGGTATGGAGAAGTATTTGGAAGATTGGGTTCGTGATATGCAGAACACTGTGGTGTCGACCTCCGCAAACAACGAAAATATTGCATGGGGAGATCGTATCGATAGCGGTTTTAGCCATGTGTATGAAATTGTGGGGAAGGTTTGGCCTTACATTATTGCTGGTATCGCATTGGGAGCAGCAATTCATGGCTATGTGCCAGAAGACTTTATGGTTTCCATTATGGGCAAGGATGCTCCGTGGTGGTCGGTTCCGGCTGCTGTTGTGCTTGGTATACCCATGTATACCAATGCGGCAGGAGTGATTCCAATTATCGAGGCATTGATTGGCAAAGGTGCTGCCCTTGGTACGGTTCTGGCCTTCATGATGAGTGTAATCGCGCTTTCGCTTCCTGAAATGATCATCTTGCGCAAAGTGCTCAGGCCAACCTTAATCGTAACCTTCGCAGGTGTGGTTGCCACCGGCATTCTTTGTGTTGGTTATATCTTTAATGCTCTATTGTGAGGTGTGAAATGAAACAGATAAAGATACTTGGAACAGGTTGTGCCAGTTGTACAAGCACCATGCAGCTCGTGCAGGACGTCGCTAAAAGCAAAGGTGTGGAAGTAGACATCGAAAAAATTGAAGAGCTCAGAGACATCATGGTCTTTGGTGTGATGAGTACGCCTGCTGTCGTGATTGAAGGAAAGGTTGTGCATGCAGGTGGCATCCCTTCGCGCAGTCAGGTAGAGGCGTGGTTTTGATGGGAGTTTCAAAAGTCGTGAACGCATGAATTCTCAATTCCGTAAAGCGGTCGCAGTCTTGATTGGTGGGCAGGGTATCTATTTTATCGCAAGTGCGTTTTCGATGGCTTAGTCAGTGGATGTAAGAAAAGCCAGAGCATTTCGACTCATGGAAAACTAATCTGACTAGCTGGGGCCTGTATGCACAAAAACATTCTATTTCTTTGTACCGGAAATTCGTGTCGATCACAGATGGCGGAAGGGTGGTTAAGAGAGCTGGGCGGTGATCGCTTTGATGTATATTCGGCAGGGATCGAAGCCCACGGCAAGAATCCGCGTGCGATTGCTGTGATGAATGAGTCGGGTGTGGATATATCGGGCCAGCAGTCGGAAGTGTTGCATCCGGATATCTTGGAGAGGATTGACCTGCTGGTGACCGTTTGCGGGCATGCCGATCAGAGTTGCCCGGAATTGCCTGCAAGCTGTCGCAAGGAGCATTGGCCATTCGATGACCCTGCAAAGGCTGAAGGGAGCGAAACACAGGTTTTAGCGGAGTTCAGGCGTGTCCGGGATCAGATAAAAGAGCGTATTGAAACCTTTGTAGCTCAACCTTGATGGAAGGGGTCAAAAGAAGCTCTCGCGCATTAGCGGGAACGCTGAGCTACGCACGAAACAAGTCCTGACGCCTTCTTCTCTCTGCCCTGGAAAACTATAAAGTAAAGGCCTGAGGTTCCCCCAACAGACTGTAAACCTTGGGGTCAGGTCTTGTTCGGCTAGTATGGTTGTTGTATGTTGTCATCATGGCCAGACCTCTCCGTATAGAATATGAAGGCGCAATTTATCATGTTACATCGCGTGGTAATGGCCGATCTAAGATTTATCGGTCGGATGAAGACCGGGTGATGTTTTTGGATGTGTTGGCGCATGTGGTTGATCGTTTCGGTTGGATTTGCCATGCATACTGCCTGATGGATAATCATTACCATCTGATGATAGAAACGCCGCAAGCAAACTTGAGTCGAGGCATGCGTCAGTTGAATGGTATGTATACACAACGGTTTAATCGTAAACATAAGTTAGTTGGGCATGTGTATCAGGGTCGGTTTAAGTCGATTGTTGTGGACAAAGATGCCTACCTCCTGGCATTAAGCCGATATGTTGTGAGAAACCCGGTTGCTGCTGGAATGGTAGATGATGTTTTGGATTGGCAATGGAGTAGTTGTCAGGCTACCGCTGGTAAAGTTTCTGCTCCAAAGTTTCTTGCGACTGACTGGCTATTATCGCAGTTTGGACAATCATATGCACCGAATAGCTATATCAACTTTGTACGTGGAGAGGGTGCTCCTTCACCTTGGGATGATCTTAATGGACCCGATGTGTTGGGAGGCGACGAGTTTTGCTGCGAGTTGCAAAAACATATAAGTCCACAGGCTGATATACCGAAACGAAAAAAGGTTTTACGTCACCTTCTCCTATCTGAAATAGATTCAGGGGATAGAGATCCTAGTGAATGGATGAGTGAAGCTTATCGAGAGCATGGTTATACGATGAGAGCCATAGCTGAATATGCTAAACTTCATCATTCAACGGTAAGTAGATATATCAAAAAGGGAGAAGAGGGCGCGCCAAAAGAGACCTGACCCCATATGCACTCTTATTACACGGCTGGTTATGCCATGGGGGCATTTTCGTCTGCATTTGCTGGATCTTCAGCGATTGCATTTACTGGATCAGCTGGTTCATTTAGCGCTTTGGCTAGTAGTTCTCTTGGAACAGCGATGGTTGGTGGCTTTGTAGGGGGAGCTGTATCGAGTGCATCTCTGACTGCTATTGGAGGAGGAAATTTAAGTCAGGTGGGCCAAGCTGCTCTAATGGGTGGACTTGCTGGCGCAGCAGGAGCGGCGGTTGGATATGGTATAGGTTCAATGGGATCAAGTTCTCTGTATAGTGATTTCGGAAAGGTGGCAGGGAATACGGTAAATGCAGGAATTCGTACTGAAGGGAATGGAAAGGCAATGGGTCGAGCTGCCATGATGGCAGGCGCAATGGTAGTAGCTGATAGAATATTTACAGCATCTGTCAACTCAGCTAGAAATAGTGGAACAGCAACGGCTAAAGATCATCTAACAACGCAGACACCAGCAGATCCTGTTTATAAAGCGAAAGGAATCGATATCGCGGGTAATAGTGGAGAGGCTATACCGGCACAGTTTGGAACGGGCGTTGTTTCTAAGCGATTTGTTGATGGAGCGACTGAATTTAATCCAGTTGCCATGGCTATAGCTAAGTCACCGTTAGTTGTGAATCCAACTGCAGTACTGCATGATTCTTGGGGTGGATTTATTGAGCAGGCGAGCATGTGGAACCCGATCACTAATTATGGAACAATGCTTCCTGCTGCTGCAGTAACGTATGCAGCATTTGGAAGTTACACACCATTGGCTGGCTCGCTAGCTGCATCAAGGGACTATTAGTGCCTAGACTCATTCTTATATTATTGATTGGATTACTGCCTGGGTGTGGGGTTTCTGTATCGGAATATATTTACAGTCATCCGTATGTTGAAGATCAAAAATTAGAGGGATTTACCTTAGAGGATGAGAATTATCGACTACTTGTTCGGGCAACTAATGATTTTTTGGTAAGTAGAGATGAGGTCACAAGAGACCTAAGTGACGAATACTATTATATGCCCTTTTATATGGCTAGGGAGCAGCCTGGCCCAAGAAATAGAGATGTATTTTTTATTGAAATACTGATACATTCATTTGATGAGCAGATTTCTTTGGACCCTAGAGGTTTCACCCTTGAAATGAAGGGCGTTCGTTATCATGGGATAGTCTATGGCCCTGTTAAAAGGTATAGCCGAGAAAGAAGCGCTGAAAATGGTTTTGTACCGCTTTGTGACTTTCGTGTTAGGGATGGAAAAAGTGAAGTGATTTGGGGGCATGTTGATACCTTCAACCCAATATACCCCACGGACTCGGGTAAAATTATCCAGCTACAGCCAAAAAATGAATCTTGTTTTGCGATAAAGTTTAATACTCCTCCCCCTCAACCGGAAGTGACATTTTCCCTCTCTCTGGATGGGTTGAAAATAAAGCCTCTTCCAAAAAGGATCTTGTTTAATAAGGAGACAGCATCTTGGACTCACCCATAGAGTAAAGAATGAGAAATCGAAATCGGGGACAGTATATCCTTTTCTTGAGTCAAATCGGTTTCGGTCTGACCTTTAAATACGGCACGTATGGCAAGGGTAGATGGTGCCAGGTCTTGAATGTTGAATGTTAACCGGGTCAGGCTTGACTTATTGACATTAGGAGAGGCCTTTTGGTGGCCAAAAAAGTGTGTTTAAGCTCAAGAGGGAAGATGCATTGCAAGAGCTGAAAGTAACATGGTTGAGAGCTGCGACGGTGTGGTGGGCGTTTGTCTGGCGGAGCCTGTTGATCGGGTTCGGTATTGGATTCGTTGCTGCGCTGCTGGTGCCTCTCTTCGGCATGCAAGCGGGAGGAGGATGGTTTACCCTCTTACTCTATCTCCTTCTTATCCCCATCGGCATCTGGCTGTTCAGATTGATCATGACCAAACCGTTCAACGGTTTCCGCATAGCCCTTGTGCCGGTAATTGAAACAACAGAAGACTCAGAAATAACCGGGTCAGGCTTGACTTATTGACATTAGGAGAGGCCTTTTGGTGGCCGTGAATGGTGTTCTTACTCGGGCGAGATACTTTCCAGCATCTTCCTGATTGTTATACCAGCCTGATTCAGGCGGCCTTCATCCTGGCCGCTGAGGCAGATCTTGCCGCTGGCATTGGGGCCGCAGCGTCCCGGATAGGAGCCGATTTCCACATCGGGAAATGCATCCTGAATGGTCGCCAGTTGTTTGGCAAAATGACTTTCCGCCATATCGACTTCCACCTCAATGCGTTTGAAAGGGGTGTGCCCAAAATCATCAAGGATAGAGTCGAGTTGTGATTCAAAGATGTCGGGTACACCGGCAAGGATATAAACATTCTCGATACGGGCACCCGGCGCAATGGTTTTTTCGCATCGAATCAGAAGGTAGATGGTGCCAGGTCTTGAATGTTGAATGAATAACCGGGTCAGGCTTGACTTATTGACGTTAGGAGAGGCCTTTTGGTGGTCCAAAAAGTGTGTTTAAGCTCAAGAGGGAAGATGCATTGCAAGAGCTGAAAGTGACATGGGTGAGAGCTGCGACGGTGTGGTGGGCGTTTATCTGGCGGAGCCTCTTGATCGGGTTCGGTATTGGAGGGTTCTACCCCGTTTTTACGGACACATCTAAAAAGAGGCATACTATGCCCATGAGGAGTGTCCATGACCAAGCGAAGAA
>Ga0316202_10001082_pt1 | contig 23288 bp, 24 predicted proteins | sample 3monrhotite_MG_FD_204934 | JGI IMG/M metagenome (GOLD analysis project Ga0316202, IMG submission 204934) | Microbial mat bacterial communities from mineral coupon in-situ incubated in ocean water Damariscotta River, Maine, United States -... | ecosystem: Environmental > Aquatic > Marine >... | reverse complement strand
TTTGGTATCCTTCATCTGGGCTGACCTCCTGTAATGGGTGGCTTTCGTGTCGTAACAAAAGCTTACCATTTCAGTGTTCAGCCCACCATTTTTAGGAGCGAGAAAGTCTTAACCGAGTGCCATGACACTCTGACTATATGTTTTTACCAATCAATATCAAAAGCAAACAAAATACCCTGTGAGCTTGAATACTTTGTAAACGTGAGCCGTAATCGCGAAATCTGTTGGCTTTTCCGTCCCTATTCTACTCTCGCGTCACGCGCAGCAATTCCTCTAATGAGGTAACACCTGTAGCAACTAGATTCATACCATCCTGTCGCAAGCCATGCATACCATGTTGCAAGGCATGCTGGCGCAAATCTTGTTCTGATGCATGATCGTGAATCAAGTAACGCAGACCCTCATCTACGTTCAGCAGTTCATAGATGCCAGTCCGCCCTCGATAACCGTTATTACTACAAGCAGCACAGCCCGTAGGGCGATACAATGTTTGTGGTAAATCTGCCTCATCAAATAAAGCTAATTCAGCTGCATTCGGCGTGTAAGCTTCGCGACAATTGGTGCACAGGCTACGTACCAAGCGTTGCGCAAGTACTCCAAGCAAACTTGAAGATAATAGAAATGGCTCTATGCCCATGTCTGCCAGGCGGGTAACTGAGCTGGCGGTGTCATTTGTGTGCAGTGTAGCTAATACCAGGTGGCCGGTTAGGCTGGCCTGTACCGCTATTTGCGCGGTTTCTAGGTCACGAATCTCACCGATCATAATTACGTCAGGATCTTGGCGCAGAATGGCCCTTAGCGCTCGTGCAAAGCTCATGTCGATACGCGGATTAACCTGTGTTTGACCGACACCATCAAGGTCGTATTCAATCGGATCTTCTACGGTCATTACATTGGTTACTGTCGCGTCAATACGTGATAGTGCAGCATATAGTGTGGTGGTTTTACCCGAGCCAGTTGGCCCTGTCACCAACACGATGCCGTGCGGCTGCTTGACGAGCGCATCCATGGCAAGCAGCGTGTCGCCCTGCATGCCGAGACGCGATAACTCTAAGCGTCCGGCATCCTTATCAAGCAAGCGCAGTACAACACGCTCACCATGCCCAGTTGGCAAAGTTGAGACCCGTACGTCCACAGGACGTCCCGCCAAACGCAAGGTAATTCGTCCGTCTTGCGGTAGACGTTTTTCTGCAATGTCCAACTCAGCCATGATTTTAATACGCGAAACCATCGCAGCATGTAATGCACGATGTGGCTCAATGACATCTTTTAATGTGCCGTCAATACGAAAACGTACGACCGAGCGTGTTTCAAAAGGTTCGATATGAATATCAGAAGCGTTTTCGCGCACCGCTTGCGTCAACAGCGCATTTATCATGCGGATGACGGGTGCATCATTCTCGGCATCCAATAGATCTTCGGTTTGCGGCAAGTCATGCACCAATTGCGATAAATCCATGTCTTGCTCGACATCATCCACTAAGGCCGCAGCTGATCCTTCGGCTTGTGCATATGCACGCGCTAGCGCTGCGTCGAATTCAGTGATAGAGATTAAGCTCGCACGTAAAGGCATACCTAGCACACGCTGCACTTCTGCCAAGGTTTCAGGTGCGGCGTCGGCACGCAGCAACACTACGGCTGCATCGGCATCAAAATGCGTCAAAATCACCCCTTTGCTTTTAGCGAAAGGGTATGGGATTTTTTTAGCTATGACTTTAAGCGAAGGCTGAGCGACTATTGCATCCATATCACTGCAAGCTCAGGGCTTGTTGTTAGAAGAAATTGGAGCGTCACCCCAAAGCCCTATATGCGGCTGCAATACGGAATCTTTTTTTAGGCTCAATGCTGGCGCAGATTTCTGTTGCAGCGGAGGCAAGGTTGGCGATGGCATATCCGGCATGATAGTTCTCGAAGCTGTCTGACTTTGCTTCTGTTCACCACGAATATATTCATAACGACTCTCGGTCAAAGCATTCGGGGCCTCAGCAGTACGTAACACGTATGGACGGATGAAAATCATCAAATTTGTTTTACTTCTATGCCGAGTTTCGTGCCGAAAAAGATTACCCAGCCAAGGAATATCGCCTAGCAATGGCACCTTGTCTTCGCCGACAGAAACAGAATCTTGTATCAAGCCCCCCAACACAACGATCTGCCCTTCATTCACTAACACGGTTGATTCCAAAGAGCGTTTGTTAGTAATCACCCCTGCCGAATTAGTCAAATTATCTACGCTGGAAACTTCTTGAAAAACTTTCAGCTTCACCGTTCCACCTTCGGATATTTGCGGTTTAATACGCAATGTCAGGCCTACGTCTTTGCGCTCAATCGTCTGAAACGGAGAAGGTGTTGTACTTGTTCCAGTTTGCGCATAACTACCGGTAATAAACGGCACGTTCTGTCCGATAATAATTTTTGCTTCTTCGTTATCTAAAGTCAGCAAATTAGGAGTGGAAAGAATGTTGGCATTATTGTCAGACTCTAAAAATTTTGCCAATGCACCCAGGTTAAGCACCGTCCCTAAACCAGGGATATTAGTCGTTCCATTTACAACGCCTACATTCAAGCCGCTCCCTACCGAAGCGATGTTTCCAGCGGCAGCAATAATGTTCCCTGTCGTACCAAAATTAGTTCCGCCAATAACCTGGTTACCAGCTCGATTAATGCCATTCATGGCCTGCCACTGCACACCAAACTCCGCCACTTTATCCGCCGTTACTTCTGCGATCAGCGCTTCAACAAATACCTGTGCTCGACGAACATCCAGCATTTCTACCACTGCGCGCAAGTTATTATATATAGCATCCGGTGCCGTAATGATGAGAGCATTCGTTCCCACATCAGCCTGAATAATACCGCTCCCAGTCGCTGACGCCCCCGCGACCTTTGTATTTATATTAGCCGGAGCCGCTGAAGTATCTCCAGACATCACCGCACGCAATGTTTTGGCAATCTCGGAAGCATTAGCATTTTTCAAATAAACAACATGCATATTGCCAGGAGAAGTTCCTTCCACATCCAATTTGGCGACCAAGTCACGTACACGCTGCACGCGTGCAGAGCTATTGGTATTCACCAACAATGAATTAGTACGGGGATCCGCCACCAAATTAAAGCGTTGGCTAGCATCAGTTGAACCCGTAAAAACGACTGAACCATCCTGCATCAAACGACTAATAATGGTGACCAAGTCCAAGGCAGAAGTATATTTAACGGGAATCGCTACTGGGCCTTGGACACTTGCTCTGTCGATAGTATTGATGATCTGCTCAATACGGTTTTGATTTCCCGCATAATCTGTAACAATCAATGCATTACTGGCAGGGAAAGCGACCACAACGTTATTTGGCGCGATTAAGGGACGCAATACAGGAACCATCTGCACTGCCGATTCGCGCTTAAGCATATATACACGAGTCACCAAACGGTCACCGCCCTCATTACGATTACTGCTTGATGGAACATGCAGCTTGGCATCCGCCTCCGGCATCACCTTAGTTACCCCATCAGATTCCACCGCCGCAAAACCTTGCATACGCAAAGCAGATAGCAAAGTGTCATAAGCTAAGGAGGCAGGAATAGGCGAAGCAGATACGATATTGATCGTGCCTTTAACGCGGGGATCCATCAAGAAATTTTTGCCCGTGATATGTGAAATTGCTCTTACAACTTCCTCAATATCAGCGTTCACAAAATTTAGAGAAACTTTTTCTTCTGCAGCATAACTAGTAATGGAGAAAAATAAAGCGAAGCATATCCCCAACCGCGACACCCACGTAAATGTTACTCGGCTCATCGGCGTTCTTTCATCATAAAGAGTATTGAGACTGCATTACTGGCAAACATTTTCAGCCTATCTCCCTTTTTGCATGGCCCGACGGCCCTGCGTCCATTCAGCCATCGCTTTTTCCACATTTGGGCTAGGCATCCGTGACTCAACAGTTAAGCCTTTGCTATTAGCATATTTATTTTCCAAATTCACCTGCTGCCTCTTCCCATTACGTTCAAGAACAACATGATCCGACTCTACTTTAATCAATCTAACACCATTGATTATCTCTTCGCCCAAAGCAACTCCGCGTTGCTGTCTTTCATCTAATTTCAATACTGCAAAACCCTGCTTCCCAGTAAAAACGCCTAGCAAATGCACACTTGGCAATAGTGAACTATAGCTTGTCTCCGTGACAGACACTGTCGTTCCAAACATAGCACTGGAAATCTCTTTGTCAATCTGAGGCTTAGGCGCAAATACATCCATGGTTTGTGGAGCAAACAGTATCCATGTCCATCTGGCGAGTAGCACTGCAATGGAAACAGCCGCAATTCCGCGCCATGAAATAGGCAAACGTGAAAATACAGCCAATACCGTCGTATAGGCTGTTTCGAACTGATTCGCCATCTTCCCTACCCCGAGCCCCATAACACTCCAACCAAATTAAACCGCTAGTATACACAAAGGAAGTGAAAAATATGCTCCTACTCAAGGATTGCATGGTAAATTTACTCTGCATTTTGGTACACTCCGCACACATTTATTCTTAGCGATATTCAAAGTCCATTTATTCAAATATGCAAATCCATCTAAAGACCCACACTCGTGCTCAAGGCTTCACACTCATCGAAATCATGGTGGTCATTGTCATCCTCGGGGTTCTTGCCGCATTAATCGTTCCCAAAGTAATGGGACGCCCAGATGAAGCACGCGTCTCAGCTGCGAAACAAGATATTGGCTCCATTATCCAAGCGCTCAAGTTATATAAATTAGACAATATGCGCTACCCCTCCACCGACCAAGGTTTACAAGCTTTAGTCAGCAAGCCCAAATCAGCACCGATCCCTCCTAATTGGAAAGGCAATGGCTATCTTGAAAAACTACCCAAAGACCCTTGGGGGAACAGCTACCAATATCTGCAACCTGGCCTACGTGGTGAAATCGACATCATCAGCCTAGGCGCAGATGGCGCTGAGGGAGGAGAAGGTAATGATGCCGACATCGGCTCATGGCAACTATAGAATTTAATGCGTAATAGCATAGCCCGCCGCTTCACACGCACAAATCAAGCGGGCTTCACGCTAATTGAGTTGCTCGTCGTTCTGGTGGTCATGGGAATCGCGCTTAGCATCGTAGTTGTTCAATTGATGCCAGATGATCGAGCCACGCTGCGTAAAGACGCGGAACGACTAGCATTATTGCTCGAGAACGCGGGCCTAGAGGCGCGCTCCAGTGGACGCACAATGGCATGGTCATCCGAAAAGACACGTTATGTTTTTTGGAATAAAAACAGTTACAACGATTGGTCTCGAATTGCAGATGACAGTATCTTTCGCAGTCGCTCCCTTCCAGAAGGAATGCAAATTAATTCGGCTACAGTGGATGAGCGCCCACTCAAACAGGGGGAGAAGCTAGCCTTAAGTGCATCTGCATTTGCGCCTCCGTTTCGTATTCACATGAGCTATGCAACCGCCAGTTTCAGCATCATTGGCAAAAGCACCGGAGAAGTCTTTGCTCAGCCAGACAGCCAGCTGGATGAGGCAAAGTAATTATGCGCCAAGCTAAATTTATTGCTGGCTTCACCCTCTTGGAAACACTGGTTGCGCTGGCTATTTTAGCGATATCTTTAGCGGCAGTATTTCGAGCCACAGGTGTTGCCACCAGCCATGCAGAACAGATGCGTATACGTGTAATTGCCGACTGGGTTGCACAAAATCATCTAGCCCTGCATTCAGCGCGCGGCGATTGGCTTCCGATAGGCGAACAGACTGGGGAAGAGACTCAAGCTGGCATACGACTACTATGGAAAGAAAAGATTAGCCCCACCCCTAACCCCGCTTTCAGACGCATTGAGATCAGCGTTAGCGATCCAAGTGAAAGCAATGGGCACGTGCTACGTCGATTAAGTGCTTATTTGATTGTAGTACCACGCAAATGAAGCAAGCCAAATCACATTTTGGCTTCACTCTGATAGAGTTACTAGTCGCGTTAATGATTATGTCTTTGATTTCATTTGCGGGCTATCAGGGCTTAAACGCCGTACTAAAAACTCGTGAACGAGTCGCAGAAGAAACCAGAAAGTGGCAACACCTGGCTTTTTTCTTCTCACGTTTGGAATTGGATATCGCACAAGCCGTACATCGCCCTGTGCGCTTATCTACAGGAGATATGTCACCTGAATGGCTTGGACACAAAGTTTTGCTTGGCGAAAATGATGCTGAACTAACTTTTACGCGTGCGGGCATGCCTGACCAAGGTAGCGAAATGCGCCCTCCTCAACGTATTGCCTATCGCTTAGAGCGTGGCACAATCGTTTTCCTCCACTGGCCTACTTTAGATCAGAATATAAACAGCCAACCGACTAGATACCCCATACTTGAAGGAATACGTGAATTCAAACTTCGCTATTTGGACAAGAGTAATAATTGGCAAATAATATGGCCTCCCGCAGGCGTAATCGCTGGCTCACCTTCGGCTGTTGAAGTAGAACTCACCCTCTCCAGTGGCGAAAAAATCATTCGGGATTTCGCACTGCAATGAAAAAAACACAACAAGGTGTAGCCATCATCATGGTGATGTTAATCGTAGCACTGGCAACCACGCTAGCCATCTACGTATCGCAGCAGCAAAGCCTATGGCAAAGGCAAGTTGAAGCGCAATTCGACCATACTCAAGCACGACGTCTTGGCATCGCTGGCATCGACTGGGCTAGAGCAGTGCTATCCGACGATGCAAGTTCCAACCACATTGATTATGAGACAGAAATGTGGACACTACGATTACCGGCTATGCCAGTTGAAAACGGCGAAGTGCGTGGCACAATCGAAGACCAACAAGGATTATTCAATCTAAATAATCTAGCCCGTAACGGAGCAAGTAGCTTATCCGACATCATCATCTTTCAGCGACTTCTAAAAACACTCAATCTACCTATTGATTTAGCGCCAGCCTTAGCGGATTGGATAGACACAGATAGTGAAGTTCAAAGCCCTGGGGGGGCTGAAGATGGTTATTACCTTGCCCTTCCCCGCCCATATCGCGCATCCAATAGATTGCTTATAGAGCTGGGAGAGTTAATTCGAGTAAAAGGCTTTGACGAGAAAACCATAGCCCATCTAAAGCCATTTGTTTCCGTACTGCCTATCTCAGGGCCAATCAATGTGAACTTCGCCCCTGCTGAAGTGTTAACTGCCATCATTCCAGAACTGTCACTCTCAGACGCGCGAATGATTATGAGGCAACGCCATGGCAATCCATTTAAAAGCATTGCCAACTTCAAACAACGCCTACCAAATAGAAATATAACAATTAACAACAATGATTTATCAGTACAAAGCAATTTCTTTTGGGTAACTGGACAAGCTACAGTAAATAACTCGCAAGTTGTGACTCAAGCCTTGCTGCAACGCGAAAAAGTCTGGCCCACTGTAATTTGGCAGAGCGTGCAGTAACTGCCATACAAGCGAGGCTCGCCACCTCAGAATTCATATCTATAAACCAAGATGCATCCTGAGATTAGCTGCCGAACGCCTCCCCATCAGCTCGGTCGCAATATTTCACTTTGCAAGCCCGAACGGATGGCTCGTGCCTTAATATTTCAAAGGCACTGCTTCTGTCCGAGCAAGGCAAAAAGGAAACAGCGCACGTATATGCACACTTACCGGCGTACTATTGCGCCCCTTGTACGCAGCTGTTGCGTGCTGTTATCTATTTATTCACGATTACATTAGATGCCGATGGGATGCTGTGCAGACGCAGTAATGTTTTTACTACTTATTTCGGAGCTTAATTGATGACTTTGAATTAGGCATTTTAAAGCAGTATGTCAAATGTAAGGGCGGACACCGCCCCATGACAATCTATGCTTGATTTAGATTTTCGGATAAGTTTTAAAAATAAGCCGTTGCGGGCGCTTCGTAAACGCAAGTCAATGACCGCCCTTCGGCCTTTGCTGTGATGGCGCGTAATCTGATTTCATTCCTTGCGAATGTCTGCATCTTGTAATATCAAGAGGCGGTTTTCGACCCGAAGCGGGCATAAGCAATTCAACGCCTAGTCGTCTCTTGCTCGGCCATTGCTACCGGTAACCTCCGGATGAGCGGATGACCGGTACGTAATCGTTACCTGCCATAGGCGAGAAAATCATCCAGAAAGGTAGCTTTATTGCAACGCGATTGGGAACTCTCGCCCTATACTCCAATTACGTATTTATAAATTGGTATCTCATTACCAGTAACTCATCTAGGGTAATGACCATCTGAGAATAGGGTGTCAGATTTGTTGAACTGCGCAGTTGAATTACATATTTTGCTCGAGAGCAGGAAATAGCTCACGTTCTTCGAAACGCACATGTTCTGCAAGTAAGTCACCGAAAGTCTGCATAGCGTGCTGATCGCCCTGCTTTGCTGCCAAGGCCAAGGCACGAAGTTGTTCATGGTCTTTGAGTGTGCGACGGATTAGGGAATCATGTACCCCGTCCGCAAGTCGAGGCAGGAAATTCATTTCCTCATTTTTAAAATGGGGTTCTAATTCATGATTCATTGCATATGCAAGCCTCAAGTACATCAAATTCAGAGTTACACAATCATCTGAGCTCGTTGCTCGCTGACATGCTTTAGCCAGCACCAACGCTTGGTGGTGCTCACGTGATAGCGGCTGGAGTTTGGGATGGCGCGTCACCCTGGCTGCCCGTCCGCGCGCGGACGCCAATAGGCAGGAAGATAGCGCCACACCCATGACCCGAAGCAGGCTAACCAACCTAGTGCAGCCAGCAGATACCCATAACCACTATTAAACGGCAATAAGTCTGCGGCAATGCGCACCAGCGCTATTCCTTGCATAGTCATAAACATCAATTTTAATTTTACCCGCGTATCGATCACGAATGGCAGACCAGAATGCCCCAGCGTGACGCGTGTGCCCATGCCAATGATGATCGTGGTGTAACAACCCAGTGTCAGTGCATGCAACGGTGCTTGTCCCCAGATGTAAATACCTTGCACTAGCAGCCACAGGCTCTGTACGGCGAACAACAACATAGCGATGCCCATCCAAGCGTAGCCGACATGCAGCACGGCCAGTAGTGAATTGTGGAAACTGCGCCGAAAACCCCATAGATACGTCAGCGTGAGCGCACTTATCGCCAGCGGTAAATCCGCCAACCAAAGCCATGCCGCGAGATTGAAGAATTCCAGTGTGCCATGCAAGAAGCTGGACGCAAGGATGGTCCACCACGGCCAGAAGGGGCGAGGTACGTCCTGTTGTTGTAATGCGCTACTGGTGAAGAACGGGATCATGCGATGTGCGACCGTAGCAAACACCGGCAGCACAAAGCCCCACAGCGCAGCTCGTAGTGAGAGTTGCAACAGCACCTGGTAATCAGTCAACTGCCACAACAGGAAGCTCAGCAGTGCGAACCAGCCGATGCAAAACGCGATAAACAGCACCACGGCGTGGCGCTTGTCGCCGGGGCGAGTGTCCAATAGTACGCGCAGCAAGGCATACAACCCGAATGCCAAACCCGTCAGCAGGCTGATATCCGCCAACAGCAACAGTGTGCGCCCGACAAAAAGACCGACATAAAACATCAACACGCCTATGGACATTAAAACAAAAGCCGGCACGAATCGCTTCGAGGAAATCTCTTGCCCCGCCATCCAGCGAGGGAAGGTAGTCATCAAAAATCCGAAAAAGAAGAATGGCAACATACCAAACAACATCAACCAGCTATGGATCGCGGTGGGGTACATCGGCCATGTAACGGTGTATTGCGGCCATAGGTAGCGGGTAGATAGCTCGAATACCCACCACAGCATGACTAGCAAGGCTTGAACAGCGCCGCCAAAAAACATGACGCGATAGGGCGCGGCAATAAACGATTTGAGCATATGAAATTGTCCGAGTAGTTGAAGAACGAAGCGCTGAAATGTATTAACCCGTACTCCACGCTCGCGGACGTTTCATACCTGCGATTTTGCATGCCTGCTTTACGTAGCCATATGGAAATAGCTCGAATATTTTATTGCGGGATTCTGGCCCTAGTCGTTCAGCCAGATGTTTCGTCACATGGCGAACATCTGGTATCACTTGATGCTCCGTATAGTATTGCCGCATGAAATGAATTGCATCCCAGTGATCTTCCATAAGCAGGATGCTTTCCTGTCGTGCAAACTCATGAGCTATATCCTCATTCCATTCTTGCGGATCAATCAAATATCCTTCTTCGTCAACGTCAGGTATGTTCATGTATTACCTCCTTGCATGCACTCATTAACTTTCACTATATAGTAAACGCTCAACTGCGTTAACGTTATGGGTGCCCCCCTGCTACTTTTCAAGGTAAATTGGAGCACAGGGCTTTGATTTTTGCTGTTTTCGACCTTTGTGCCGACATAATTACACGACACTTAATCGACTGTAACTGGCACAATCCCGAATTTGGTCGCCTCCAATAGTAAGCCACAAAGCCTCCTTTCACCACCCGCCGGAATGTCCACGATCCAGCCGATTGCTCGTCAATATTCAACGCCGCAGAACTGACCCAGTTAGCATTGATATACACCGGCAGCTAAGGCCGAGCACCTGCCTCGCAACATCAGCCTCCTAAATGACTGCTAATGGCACACAGCACGCATTCAATATGTGCAACGCAAAGCGGTCATTCTGCAACATTGTAAGACTTTTAACGATATAGGCCGCAGGTGTAGATGCGTAGACATAGCGGAGGCGGCAGCTTACAAGGAGGCTTGCAGAAAAACAAAGAACGACTGCGAGTGAGTCATCTCCACGTAGGGGGCAATCCAGCAATTTAACTGAACTTCCGCTTACTCAGAAATGACTAAGGAAGCACTGATTAAGTCTGATTTTGTTGTTCCCGCGAAAGCGGGAACCTAATTAATTCAAGGCACTGGATTCCCGCCTTCGCGGGAATGACGACTTAATCAGCGTTGCCCTAAATCATTACTTATTTAAACACCTCTGCATGCTGTGCCAATTCTTGCTTTATTTGAGATAGCTTATGTTTGACGATTGCCAAGTTTCTTTTTCCTAGTCTTAGCATGATCTTTTGACCAACAGATTGAGCTTCGACATTTGGATCTGCGTACAGATAAAAATACTTTGGCTGAACAAGTTTAGGGCTTTCTTTTAAGGCCGGCGTAGCAAGCAAGTCATCTATAGTCTCATTGAGCTGATCGTTAAAGCGGTTATTCGGGTAGCCCAGTTCTGCATAAGCTTCTTGAAACAGGGGATATAGGCGTATATACAACGCGACCAATTGTTTGGCTTCTACGGCTTTGGCGATATTCACATATCTTCTGTAGCGACTTGCGTTCTTAGGGCTAATCGTTAAATCGTCTGCTGTGCCCGCTGTGAGGAACTTTCCAGATGGCGCTCTGACTGGCATGCGCTTAACGGGTACACGCTGCTGTGGCAGGTTTACAACAGTCGCAACCATATTGCGAATGATTCGCTTGCTGCGGAATAGCTTCATCACTGAGCGGTTTTCCGCCAATCCTGTCATCGCTTCAAATACAAAGCTATCGCTCTTGGAAAGTGATGGCAATGGCGGCAAAGGTGGTGGTGGTGGTGCCTCAACCACTTCAGAAACTGGCTCTGGTGCTGGAGGGGGTGGAGGAGGAAGTGGTGGTGGCGCTTCTTTTACTACAGCAACCTCAGGCTTTGGAGGCTCGGGCTTAAAGAAAAAATAAGCACCAACTGCAAGCGATAATACCGCTACTCCACCAGCCGCATACAATATTCTTTTATCCATGTTCATTCTCCACTGTGAGGTACGTGAATGAAACTTCCAACTTGCCATTTAAGGGCTTGATCAGATGTAAGTTTAATACATTGAAACTAACTTTTTTGTTTTTCACCTTGAGCAGTGAAAAACAAAAAAGGGCTGAGACTAGCTCAACCCTAATTACGATATTTTTGTATTAGTGCAAGTCGTGCATGAAATCCACCCTACGATTTTCTCCCCAGCACTTTTCATTATGGCAAGTAAAACGCGGCTTTTCTTCCCCATAGCTCACAAGTTTAATCTGCGTTGCAGAAACGCCTAACAAAGCTAGCGTTTTTGCAACTGCTCTTGCTCGCTCATTACCTAAACCAAGGTTGTATTCACTACTTCCACGCTCGTCACAATTTCCTTCAAGGGTAACGGTGTCATTGGAGTGAGCCATAAGAAAATCAGCTTGCTTCTGAATCTCAGCACTGAATGCTTGCTTGATAATGGCTTGATCAAAATCAAAATAGACACTTTCGCTTTTCAGCACTTCCACTTCTGCTGCCGTTTGCTGAGCTTGCAACTCGGCGGCAGCTACGGCGGTGCTTTCAGCGCTGGCAGTTTGTGCAGCAGCACTTTTACTAGCAGCGCTCACATTAGCATTGGCATTACCAGCAGCAGCATCGTCAGATGCCGAGGTTGAAGACGTTGAATTCGATGTGGAAGCACAGGCTGAAATCAAAAGGGATAGTAATACGATGGCAAGTTTATTCATGATAAATATTTAATCTCCTAGGGTACGGGTTCAAAACTGTCAAATGTGACGCCAACAACGACGCACCAAGTTTACACCAGTAGAATTAATCAAACTACCGTTGAGCACATTTAGTTCAGCTTTTTATGAAGTTTTTGCATATTTTTGCATATTAAGCATGGACACGAGTCTCTCGGATAGCATTCTATCTGTCAACTTCGATACGAACAACACGACGGCAAGATAACAGGCTTATACGTTTAAGTTCGATTATTTCAGATTATTATTACAGTTTTTGGTGACTACCATCGCAAGTCATTCCATTTCCACTATGTTTACAAGCACAAAAATAGACTGTCTCAGATTTTTCTGCCTTAAATTCTTTAGGAGCAAAGCCAGAACCCTCGTGCTTCCCGTCACAAAAAGGTTGTGATGCACTCTTCCCACAAGTGCAATACCAATATGTTTTACCTGCTTCAACATCAACAGGACAAGGGAATTTTTGAGCGATACGAGGTGTATTTTCAGTCATTAATAGGTCCTTAAGGTAAATCATTACGGCGCTATGCGCCAAAAAATGGATGCTGAAAGTTCATCCTACAGCTCAAGTCCACTGGAGTAGTTTAATCCGATTCTCTGCGTAGAAAAAGGCCTATCGCCCTCTATCTGCGAATTTAAAATCTAGGATTGAACTATTTTCAGATCGGCTAGTCAGAGAAATACCCGATGCATTCGGGTGAGTGGATGAATCAATTAATTCGACGAATGACTTTAAGGAGCTTCAACATGAGCGTTAGAAACAACAGCACTACTTTTTCTCAGGATAGTGACTTTCATATGGCGTTTGGCTGGCTAGCTGCGGTGTCAACTTCAATAGTTGGCTGGATTGGTCTTTCCTGACAGTTACTCTCGTGCGTTAACAGGGCGGCCTTGCCGCCCCATATTGCTTTTATAAAGCGATCTCCATGCAACTCGTAACATCACAAATTTATCTCAATTGATAGACGTCAGCGACCAAGCTCCAACAGTGAACATCCATACAATAATAAGCGAAATTATAAATCAGCATATCCAATTGCAGAATTACGAGTAAAACAGTGATATTAAAAGCAACTATTGCTTAAGCAATAAAAAGTAACATCTTTAGTATCAAGGACTCCTTTAGTTTAACGTTAAGGAAACACTGAACAATTAACCTTAAAACAAGCCAAGTGTACAGCCTTTGATATTATTAACTAAATTTGTTTTTTTGGTTAAATCGTGGCACTTATCGGGTTATTTGACCATTTTTTTGTTTTTAGGACATAACTTTTCTGTCAGCAGTACCGAGCCATCGGTGAGCCAACAGTAAATTGGCGAATCTGAATAACGAAAATAGCTGGGCAGTATTCTTGAGCAACCCTTTGTAGCGCGACTTGCGATGCCCAAACAAGTTTTCCACAACGTGAAATGGGTGTTCAACTTTAGCGCCAATACTGGCCTTGCCCACGTCCTCGCTGCTTCTTTGCTCGCACCGTGAATAATCACTGTGTAAGCTTCAGCAATTCTTTGCCCGCGTCTGTTTTGGGTTGTCGTGTTAATTTAATTCGAGCTAGTCGTTCGATGTGAAAATGCATCGTTTAACTTTTATTTTCTATCATAAACAATTGATTACCACCAGCAGCCCCTTCTGTCCATCAATCACAACGGCATCTGATCTGGTGCAGGAAGCTTCTTCAGGAAATTCATCCAATTTGCTAGGGTTTCTCGCTCGGCAAACTGCCATAAAATTTGCGCATCCATGGCTCTGCAAATGAGGGTGGCATTCTCTCTTCCTGATACATAAACGCCATCGAGAATGTAGGAGGCGCACGGCGCTAATTTAATGGGAGACGCGTGTCGGACAAGCGCCGATAGTGGTGAGAACCATCGAACTAGCGTCTGTCGAGTGACACCCTGAATGAGGGCGATTTCCGTTAAGGAGCGATTGCCAGTGAGCCACTGAATAAATAACGTTCGGTGGTGACGCGCTTGTGTATCGGGTTGATTTTTGACCGCACTTGATCGGCATAAATTGCAATACCATCGCTGGGTGCCCGCAGCAGTTAGACCGCACTTTTGCATAGGATAGTTGCATGTGGAGCAGTGTTTTTTTCATGAGATTTAGACTACCACCTTGTTTAATCGAGACCTAAATCGCCTCGCAGCCAAATCAGGGGGGCGCTTACAGAGAAACCTGACCTCCACGAATATTACTTAACTCTAAATTCAAATAAAAAAGCCCGAACCCCTCCGAGGATTCAGGCTTCATTAAAGACGTAGCTAAGCCAAAAACCAGATCAACATCAAAAATCTGTTCAAGATTTTATTATCACCAAACACCTTAATACCTACCAACCCGACTCGCGTTCTGGCGTTGCGCTAATCTTGTGGATGCTCAAGTCTGCGCCGTTAAATTCATCTTCTTTATCAAGACGAATACCAACGGCTTTTTTCACTAGGCCGTAGGTAACAAAGCCACCGATTAATGCGATTGAGATGCCCATCAGTGTGCCAATTAGTTGCGACATAAAGCTAACACCACCTAGCCCACCGAATGCTTTCAGGCCGAATATGCCAGCGGCGACGCCGCCCCATGCTCCGCATAGACCGTGTAAAGGCCACACACCTAGCACGTCGTCGATTTTCCAACGGTTTTGGGTCAGGGTGAACATCCATACAAATAAGCCGCCAGCAACAGCGCCCACGACAAGCGCACCAATTGGGTGCATCACGTCCGAGCCAGCACATATCGCCACCAAGCCTGCTAGAGGGCCGTTATGCACAAAGCCGGGGTCGTTCTTGCCTGCCCATAATGCAGCCAGTGTGCCGCCCACCATTGCCATCAGCGAGTTCACTGCGACTAAGCCGCTAATATTGCCAATAGTCTGTGCCGACATGACGTTAAAACCAAACCAGCCCACTGTTAATATCCAGGCGCCCAGCGCTAGAAAAGGAATACTTGAGGGGGGGTGCGCAAAGATGCGTCCGTCTTTATTGTAGCGACCATGACGTGCGCCTAGCAGCAAAACGGCGGCCAATGCGATCCATCCACCTACTGCGTGCACGACAACAGAACCGGCGAAGTCATGAAACTCGGCTCCGAAGCTGGCGTTCAACCAGTCTTGCACGCCAAAACGATGGTTCCATGCAATGCCTTCGAAGAAGGGGTAAACGAAGCCAACCAATATAAAGGTAGCGGCCAGTTGAGGATTAAATTTGGCGCGTTCGGCGATACCACCTGAGACGATAGCGGGAATGGCTGCTGCAAAGGTGAGTAGGAAAAAGAACTTTACTAGCTCATAGCCATTTTTCTGCGCCAACACTTCTGCTCCGCTAAAAAAATTAACGCCGTAGGCAATGCTGTAACCTATAAAGAAATAGGCTAAGGTCGAGATAGAAAAATCTGTGATTATTTTAACCAGCGCATTAACTTGGTTTTTTTTACGAACTGTCCCCAACTCCAAAAATGCGAATCCCGCATGCATGGCGAGCACCATAATGGCGCCTAGGAGAATAAATAGTGCATCACTGCCGACTTTTAGACCTTCCATAATTCCCTCAATATGTGCGATAAAATACAAACACTAGATCGCATGCAAGTTTCGTTCCAGCAGCAGTATCTATTGATTAAAAATGATTTAATTAATTTACCCGCCAGACAAATCTGCAGCGGCGCGCTATTTAGGTGCATCACTGCGAAATGATGCACCATATCAATGCACATTGGTGGTGCGTGCTTACGCCCAGTCCTTTAGTGTTTTTTCAAGCCAGAATAGGCCTACGATGGTTTTGCTATCTGTAATCTTGCCGAGTCTGATCCATTCAATAGCTTCGGCGGGTGATAGTTCAAACACTTCTAAAAACTCACCTTCATCAAGCTTGCGCCCTTTATGGCTTAAGCCACGCGCTAGAAAGTACTCTATTTTCTCATCCGAAAATCCAATACAAGGCCACGCTGTGGTGAGCCGTGCCCAGTCTTGGGCAATATAGCCTGTCTCTTCAAGCAACTCTCGTTGCGCTGTCAGCAGCATATCTTCGCCGTAGTCTATTTTTCCAGCAGGTAGCTCAATAAACTCTTGTCTGGCGGCATAGCGAAACTGGCGTTCCATAATCAAATTACCATTATCTAGCAATGCGATGATCGTCACTGCGCCAGGGTGTTTGATATATTCACGTGTACCAATACTTCCATCCGGTAAGCGCACTTGATCTTTATGAACCTGAACAAATCCCCCAGCGTAGACCAATTCGGTATCAACTTGCGTTTCTTTTAAATCCATACACTTCTCCAGTTAGCTTCCACGCTGACGACTTCCAATAGTCATCAAGTGCGGACTTTCCTTACCAGATTGCGATTGAAAAACAATAATATCGTCTGCGATTTTCAACCTTTCCGCCAAGGTTTTAGCGAGGTTTCTATATAGCAAGGCTGCGGCAGTAGGTGCCTTATGTAGGCTTTCATAATTAATGCGTAATGCGATTGTATTTTCCAAGGCGGTGGCTTCAGCACTACGCGCACCGCCTCGAATCAGAGCCATTTCACCAAAACTTTCTCCCTCAGAGAGTCTAGCCAAATTTACTGCACGCCCTCCACTCTTACGCCATATATTCACTTTTCCAGAACAAATAATAAACATATCCCTTCCTTCGTCCCCTTGACTGAATGGATGCTCGCCTTCAAGCCAAGTAGCCCTAGAAGAAATACTGAGCAGACTACGCAAGTCTTCCATTCCAAAACCTTTTAGTACTTTTGCAAAAGAAAGTAGTTTAATAAACGCATCAAGATCAGTAGTCATTTCACTCCTCTGCAATATTATTTTATTAATGTCTTAAGTTTACCTAGAAACGTCCGATAAATGTATAAACAAGGAGGCTATCATGCTAAAAATATTTCTTACCATAGATCCAAAAACACGACGCGGATTGTATGACAGCGAATCAAAACTGCTTGGTACTTTTCAATCCTTGGCTGAAGCCGAAGCCGTACTTGGAAACATGCTCAGTTTTTGCAGTATCCGCACAGCATACTAAGGCGCCAGTTCCTCAAATCGAAAAACGGCTGATGAACTGGCGCATGGCATTCTGCAACGTGGCATAGTGCGGGTTATACATCAGTCTGCGCACGGTATGCGCATGAAGATTATTACGACTAATCTCACCTAATACCACTGCTTCGCTACCATGTATACAGGCATCATATTTTTCAGCATTGCTAGCGCGATAATGCAGGCAGTTGCGATATTCTCCATTTTCTCCGTAATACTCATCTTCAGCTGGCAACACAATAGCGGTATGCGCCGAGCTAATAATTTTTTTCTCGGGAATCACGCTATTCACTAATTCAGTCTTGGTATTTAGCAGCCCATTGGGAATCTTTTTTTCATCCGAGAAGTAGTACAGCAACTTTGATTCAGGGTGTTCGGCATTCTGCATAAATTCAACTGTGGATGCGGTGTCGACCGTCTCGTCATCCTGACTTAGCGCTGTGAATACAGGTAGTTGCATTTTGCGATTCAACATCTGCATTGCCTGAGTTAAAGCATATATCTGTGCTGCTGCATTTTTAGGAAAAGATTCGTATTTGTAGATGTCGCTATCTGGGAGAATATTTAGCCATTTAGCGGAAGGCCACAGCCAGCTATAGCTTTTATGAAAATTAGCTAACGCAGCTTTGGGTGACACTTTTAATGCGGGAGCAAACAAAAACAAGCCCAATATCCGTGCATCGCACAGACTTTGACAAACACTTAGCGCACCTCCTGCCGAATATCCAGCTAAATAAACTTCATCTACTTCAAGCGCCAGTTGCTCAACGCCATACGTCACCGTTTTTAGCCAGTCCTGCCAACACACGTCGAGCAAATCACCTGGCTGCGTGCCGTGCCCCGGCAATAGCACGGCCATCACACGAAAGCCTTCGGCTTGAAAAAAACGAGCGAGGTGACGCATAAAGTAAGGCGAATCGCTTAAACCATGCACTAACAATATACCGCGTCGGTAAGGCTTGTCTTGTCCCGGCGCAAACCCCTCAGCGGGATGCAAATCAAATGGCGCATTTCCCGCAACAATTTTATTGAGTAATTCAGGGGAAATGCCAGCCCGTACTTGCGCGATCATTTCGCGGCAGGATGCGATGTATTCGGAAAAGCTTAATTGAGAAGACGCGAAAGATTTATTCAAGCCAGAAGGCGTATGCCGGGGTGCCAACGATGCAGCGTTCGCCTGCCTGCTCTCCCTACCCTCGCCTTCCATCATCCAACTTGGCTAGCCATACTCAATAGCAGCAACAAGAACAGCCAAAACACTAAAGCACGCCAAACAAGACCTACTGCGCTCTGCATCACGTCAACATCAGCCGCTTGCTCCATGCCGATTTCAGGGCGATATACCGGAGCTGAATCCTGCACAATCGTCATACCTAGACGCACGCCCAATGCTCCTGCACCACTAGCAAGGATAATACCCGCCTCTGGATCAAGCCAGCTTGGCGCCTGTGTGCGCCAGCAATAAGCAGTATCCTCAAAATCGCCAACGATGGCAAAAGTCGAGGCCGTCAAACGGAGCGGCAGCCACTCCATGATGTGGTATGCCTTGCGCGCAAAATCGCCAAAGCTAGCAGAATCTTCGCTAGTCTCGGAACCCCAACGTGAATTGAAAAACAAAGCAAGGCGATACAAGATCGCTCCAACTGGGCCGAGGCCTAGCAACATAAAAACAACGAACCATGTCACCACACCAAAAACATTGCGATGCGAAGCAAGTATTGCCTGCTCAATCGTAACCCGAGCCACCTCTTCCATGCTTAATTCGTGGCATGATTTACCGCACCATTCGGACAGCGAGGTGCTTGCCTCGTGCAACTCACGTTTACGTAACGCCTTGTGAATAGAAGTGAAGTAATGACTAAAGCGACGAAAACCCATCGTGAAGTACAACACCAACACGCAGCCAAGCCAAGCCAGAACTGGGGCGACTGACATAAGCAACCAAAAGCCAAATGACACCAGTAGCAATGGCAAAGACATGGCGATCAACCAAGCAATTTTGCCGTGTTTGTGCTGTCCTGCATTGAAATGATGCTGAAAGAAATCTGCATAACTGTTCATCCATGTGAACAGATATTTGCGTGTTGCAAGAGGATGAAATTGCTCTAATAAAAAAGCAGCAATCAGGGAAAGCAGGCTCATGGTGATATTTATATGATAAAGCTCAAACTGAGGCACACAATACCACAGGGATGCAAGGGCGTGAACTGCCTCACGCCCTTTTCAATGCTTTACATCACGCAATCATGCCCGCTGCCACGGTGTTATTGCTCGCTTCATCAATAACAATGAAGCTACCTGTAGCCCGGTCAATTTCATAACTATCAAATACCAATGGCTGCTGAACCTTGAGCGATACACGAGCAATATCGTTCATATTTAATTTTTCTACCTCTAGCGGTTCCAATGTATTTACGTCCACACGATAAAAAATTCGTGAGAATAAGCACTTTGCAGTACGGGTAGTATGTTTAACAAGATATTTGCGATTCTTATCCAGAGGTGTTTCTGACAGCCAGCACAACATAGCCTCAAATTCTTTTTCGACCTTGGGTGTGTTCGCACTGCTCTTCACCAACATATCACCACGTGAAATATCAATTTCATCAGCTAAAGTAATCGTAACTGACTGCGGTGCAAAAGCAGTTTTCAGATTACCTTCATAGGTGACAATTTCTTTAACGGTGGTACTGCGTCCCGCTGGTAAAACAGTTACCTCATCTCCCACCGATACCTCACCTGCTTCGATGCGTCCCATAAAACCACGGAAATCGTGATATTCATCGGTCTGTGGACGGCATACCCACTGCACAGGGAAGCGGAAATCACTGGTGTTTACGTCGTTATCTATTTCAACTGTTTCTAGCAATTCAAGTAGTGCTGGGCCTTTGTACCAGTCCAGCTTGTCACCTCGATCTACCACCATATCGCCGATCAAGGCTGACATGGGAATGCACGTCACATCATGCAAATTAAGTTGCGCGGCAAATTTTTTATATTCTGTGACAATTTCATCAAAACGCTCTTGAGAATAATCCACCATGTCCATTTTGTTTACCGCCAATACAATATGCGGCACTCCCACTAAACTAGCGAGATAAGTATGACGGCGCGTCTGCACCAGCACGCCTCTGCGCGCATCAATCAAAATAACAACCAGATTGGCAGTCGACGCAGCAGTCACCATATTGCGTGTGTACTGTTCATGGCCCGGCGTATCACCGATGATAAATTTACGCTTAGGCGTAGCAAAGTAGCGATACGCGACGTCGATGGTAATACCTTGTTCGCGTTCAGCTTGCAAACCGTCGGTAAGCAGGGACAAGTCCACCGCTCCCATACCGCGCTTTTCGCTGGTTTTAGAAATGGCAGAGAACTGATCCTCGAAGATGGATTTCGAGTCGTGCAGCAAGCGACCGATCAATGTGCTCTTGCCGTCGTCCACGCTGCCAGCGGTAATAAATCTTAATAGCTGTGTGTTGGTGTTCATAATTTAGCCTTAATTCAATACTGTGAAATGTGAAAAGTGACTCGCCGCTGTGCGGCTGAGGTGAAACGTAATTCGGAGAGGTGATGTCACGTTTCACGTTTCACGTTTCACTTACGCCGCACAGCGGCGTATCACGAGTCTCTTAGAAGTAGCCTTCCTTTTTGCGTAGCTCCATCGACGCTTCCGAAGTTTGGTCGTCCATACGGGTTGCGCCGCGTTCGGTGATACGCGTGGTCGCGGTTTCTGCGATGATTTCGTCTACTGTGCGCGCCGTTGACTCCACTGGTGCGGTACAGGTCATATCGCCAACCGTGCGGAAGCGCACTGAAAGCACCTCTACCTTTTCACCCGGCTTGGGCTGGAGCAAGCTCGACACCGGAATCACTGAGTCGCCGCGACGAATGACTTCACGCTCATGAGCAAAGTAAATATCTGGAATATATAGCTTTTCACGACCGATATATTCCCAGACATCTGTCTCTGTCCAGTTACTAATCGGAAATACGCGAATATTCTCGCCTGCTTGTACACGTGTATTGTAGGTATCCCACAATTCTGGGCGCTGATTCTTGGGGTCCCACTGACCGAATTCGTCGCGGAAGGAGAAGATGCGTTCTTTGGCGCGAGCTTTTTCTTCATCACGGCGCGCGCCGCCCATGCAGGCATCAAATCCAAACTCTTCAATGGTCTCCAGCAGTGTCACGGATTGATAAGGATTGCGAGGCTTGTCCAAGTCTTTAATCACAATAGTGCCGCGTTTGATGGAGTCTTCCAAAGAACGTACGATTAATCGCTCACCTAGATCCGCTGCCAGCTTGTCACGTGCGGCGATGACTTCAGGAAAGTTGTGCTCAGTGTCAATATGTACCAAGGGAAACGGAAACTTAGCTGGGCGAAATGCCTTTTCGGCCAAACGTAGCATCACAATAGAGTCTTTTCCGCCGGAGAATAGCAGCGCCGGATTTTTACATTCCGCCGCGACCTCGCGCATGATGTGAATGGATTCACTTTCTAATGCATCCAAATGTGTAAAAGTGTGTTTGCTCATTTATTATCTCTCTTCAATCTTTATGTTGCAGCAGTGAATTTCAATTGCGAACTTTTGCCAACATGTAAGCCGCATTCCTTATTTTCTGGGTTTTCCCACCACCATCTTCCGGCACGAATATCTTCACCCAGCGTGATGGCGCGTGTACAAGGCGCGCAGCCAATACTCGGGAAAAACTGATCATGCAGCTTGTTATACGGCACATCGTTAGCCTTGATGTATTCCCATACCTCGGCATTCGTCCAATCCAGCAAGGGGTTAAATTTCTGCAAACCATTGGCTTGATCAAATGATGACTCAGTCAAAGCGTCACGTGTAATCGCTTGCTCACGCCGCATACCGGTAATCCAAGCTTTCTTTCCCGCCAAAGCTCGCTGCAAGGGCTGAACTTTACGCACATGGCAACAGGCTTTACGATTTTCCACATTATCGTAGAAGCCATTTACGCCGTGCTGCGCCACATATTTTTCAAGCTGACTCGCATCTGGGTAATACACCTTTAGCTCTACACTGTTACGCACCTGCTGCATAAGATCGTAGGTCTCTTGCGGCAAGCGTCCCGTGTCCAAACTAAACATCGCAATATCCAGTTGATGCTTGGCAATCAAATCGGTCAGCACCATGTCTTCCGCTCCGAGACTGTTGGCAAATGTCGCGGGGGAAAATTCCCCTAACGCTTGCTCTATCACGTCAAGAGTGTGGGCAACCTTTAACTGTAAACCGCTCATGCTACCTCCCCTCGTTTTTCACGACGAAACAATGGGCTATCTATATCTGCCGATGCTTGATAGCCCATTGAAAAATCTTCGAAACCAGCGATGGCAGAGTTTGCATCTTTATCTGCGCGCACCGCAAAAGTATCGAATCCCACGCGTTTTAAATAAAACAATTGGTCTTGCAGTATGTCGCCCATCGCCCTCAATTCGCCACGGTATCCCAGTTGCTTACGCAGCCGGTATGCAAGCGTATAGCCACGACCATCAGAAAACTTGTGAAAATCCACAGCAATCACAGGAAAACGATGTACTTCGTCCTGCAAGGCTTCTGCACGTTCAAAACTAGCCAGCCATACGCCTAGCTCTGGGCGCGCCCGCAAGGTTTCGTGCTGGCAATTCCACACAGGAAACGGCACGATCACCTTGCCAAAAGGAACTACAACGCTATCTGCCGCTTCCCCTTCTTTGAGACGTAAAACCGTCCAATCATCCGT
>Ga0316202_10001080_pt1 | contig 23311 bp, 25 predicted proteins | sample 3monrhotite_MG_FD_204934 | JGI IMG/M metagenome (GOLD analysis project Ga0316202, IMG submission 204934) | Microbial mat bacterial communities from mineral coupon in-situ incubated in ocean water Damariscotta River, Maine, United States -... | ecosystem: Environmental > Aquatic > Marine >... | reverse complement strand
AGGCGAGGAGGACGATCGCGTAGCGGTTGAAGCCGAAGGACATGGTGATTTTCCTAGTGGTCGCCGGCCCTAAAGCGTCGTGAGCGGCGTCCGTTGCTGGTTATGTCCTCCATAGAGCATGGGAAGAACCATCGGACTCAATCGCGCTAAACCCTTTCATTTGTTGGGTTCTGCCTTTCGTCCCGTGAATGGAACGGGTCGAACCGTGAAACGATCCCAGATATCGGTCTCATATACGCGTCAGTGCCGACCGTGAACTTCGTTCCAGCTGGCAGGCGGTCAAGCGCAATACCTAGGAGCTCTAGTGGATAAACCTATCCTTTCAGGGTTGCAGCTGAAGTCACTTTCGCCCCAGCACCTTCCAAACCGCTGTGAGGGAAAGACTTAGCCGTCCTCGTCCATCGGCCGGGGAGGGCGGCGCCTTCCTGCCCCGCCGTCAACTGCGGTGACCTCGCCGTGATCCTCGCTGGACTAGCCGAGTCCAGCCTGCGCCGTCATGCTGCGTGGGTGAGTGACGCGGACCTCAGGGAGCTAGAGCGCAGATTCCGCGAGACGGGCAGCGTGGAGAACGAGGCGGCGTGGTTGCTGGAGCGCGTGCGCGCAGGCGAGTTGACGCAGGACCGTTTTGATCTGGCCGGCTACTGCGGCAGCGAGGCCGCAGGCGGGACAGACGGCTGTGCCGCAGGGCTCAAGGAATTCGGAATGGGCTTCGAGCGGTGGGAGACTGAAGCGGCAGTCCGGGCAACGATCGCCTTGGCGCGGTTCTCCCTGGACAAGTGGGACTACACCAATGGGAGCGCCTTGAAGGCGATTGGTGTCGCAGAGGACTGGGTAGTTCAAGGCTGTAGGCAGATAGCAGACGAGGAGCCGCGAACTCTGGCTGATCAATGCGCACGCAGTGACGACGCTAGCCCAGGGAGCCTGGTTGAAACTGCTGTTGCCGCGGCGCGGGCTGTAGTGGAGTCACTCGACCCAAACGCAGCGGAAGAAGCCTTCCACCAACATCTGGGACGCTTCATACCAATCCAGATCTATCCGGGCTGGGCACCTCGTCCGGTCTATGGGCGATTGTCCTTCGCGCTCGAGGACCTTGAGCAGGAAGGGATTTCTCAACTGGAGATCAGAGGGTACATGCGCGCCGAACTCGTCCCCTGGGCGCTCGGCTACGGCGACCCCGTCCGCGAGCGCGTCGAAGCCCGCCAGCGAGCCGAGGCCGCCGGTGAGTGACCCGACTAGGGACCGGGACCGACGATACGTGTTTCTCTACTCGAGCCTGAACACGGGCCGCCTGAAGGAGGAGGGGCGTTCTGGGCTCGAGGACGACCTTGACGAGTTCCTTGAGGGTGCAGGGGAAACCACAGGAGGAGGTAGCGGCTCGGCGGGGTGGAACGTCGACGTTGAACTCGAAGACCACGCGGACCTGAACGTGTGGGTGGACCGGGTTGTCCTCTTCCTGAGGAAGTGGCAGGTTCCCGAGGACACGGTGTTGGACGTGAACGGACAGCGGCGCGTGTCGGTCTTCGGGACCAAGCCGCCGGTCGACTAGTGCTGACTCGGCGGGGAGGGAGGGCGGCACCTTCCTACCTCACCGTCAACTGCGCCGACCTCCCCGAGACCTCCCTGGACTAGCCGAGGTCAACCTGGGCCGTCATGCTGTGCGCGTGAGCGACGCAGACCTCAGAGAGATGGAGCGCCGATTCCGTGAGACGGGCAGCGTCGAGGACGAGGCGGCGTGGCTTCTGGAGCGGGTGCGAGCGGGCGAGTTGGAGCAGAACCGGCTGGATCTGGCTGCCTGCCTGGGGCATGAGGCCTCAGGTGGTGGAGCCCCAGCTTCGGAGGACGCGCCGAACCACCTTGAAATGCTGAAGGCTCTTCGTCTGGCGGGAACCGAGACCGTTGCTCGAGCTGCCGTGGGTGCCGCTCGGCGGGTCTTGCACTACTGGACAGAGGCCTACCCAACTGACACTCGTCCCGAGAGTGCGATCGAGGCTGCCGAGAACTGGATCTTGTGCCAGTGCCAGACACACCTCGACCGTGCCGAGCAGGCTGCACTCGATGTGCCGAGGATGGTGGGGTCTGGTGGTGCAGCGTTGCGCCCTGGCTGGGCTGCCAGGACCGCTTTCTACACCGCTCTCATCGGCGCGGGCAGAGCAGGCGAGGCCGTCTCCGAGGCTCTCGAGACGGGACTCTCCAGCGAGGAGGTCTGCCAAGTCGTCGGGCGAGAACTCATCCCCTGGGCTCTCGGCTACAGCGATCCTGTCCGCGAGCGCGTCGAAGCTCGACAACGGGAGGCCGCTGGTGAGTGACGCAGACCTCCGCGAGTTGGAGCGCAGATTCCGCGAGACGGGCTGCGTCGAGGACGAGGCCGCGTGGCTTCGGGCTCGCGCTCAGGCGGGGGAGTTGGAGAAGAGCAGACTGGAGTTGGCGGCGTACTGTCACCACGAGGCAGCGGTGACGGCTCTAGGGCTGGAGGCACTCGGAGAGCAGAGGGGCTTTCGGCGCTGGGCTAACGGGCTCTCTGCTTGGGGACTCGAAGCCTACAACCGCGTGCAGATCGCTGCCGCCTACGCAGCACTCGTGGTCTGGGAGGGAGGGCCTTCGACCTTGCGCGCCGCTGCGTGCCTAGCCGACATGAGAGAAGACGTCCTCAGAGGATCCCCTCGGCAAGCAGTAGGAGCAGTTGAGGCATGGCTGCACTGCCCCTGCCCGAAACACAAGGAGGCAGCTAGCACGCGGACACTGGCGTTCGGTGTACCGAGGACGAGGACGAGCGTTGCTGCTGCACTCAGGTCAGTCGTCCAGCTCGCCTGGGGCGTGGATCGAGACGAAGACTCGCAGAGAATAGAGGACGACGAAAAGCTGCTCTCTTTCGCAGAACAAGCGACCTCGCCCGACATTGTTCGCGCGGCTGTCCGTGCCGACCTCATCCCCTGGGCTCTCGGCTACCGCGACCCCGTCCGCGAGCGCGTCGAAGCCCGCCAACGTGCCGAGGCCGCCGGTGAGTGACGCAGATCTCAGAGAGCTGGAACGCAAATTCCGCGAGACGGGTGCCGTGGAGGACGAGGCGGCCTGGTTTCGTGAGCGTCTGAGGGTGGGCGAGGTCGCGCAAGGCACGCTGCGCATCAAGGACCGAACCTTCGAGGTCACGGAGGCGACGCTAGACGGCTACCTCGAGCAGGACGGGCAGTTGCTCTGGGAGGTAGGTGTCTCGACCAGCCCGAGGGAGTTCGACGGTGAGGTCTGGCAGCCGGGCGTCTACGGGGGCGACCTGCTACGGCTGCCTATTGCCACCGTCTTAGACCTTCCCGGAACGGAGGTCGTTCCTGAGGGCGACCTCTTCCTGGACGTCTTCGAGCAGGAGGCGGTAACGAACAGCGTCTGGAGATTCCTCGATCTCGCCGGTTCCCGACTTTGGGTGCGCTGGACGGGTCTCTGCTGCGTCGGTTGGTGCGAGGAGTATTCGGACGACCTTGAGTTGGTCGTCGAGACCGGCCTGCATTTCGGCGGGATCAAGGCACGGATCTACGACGAGGAGAAGGCGGTTGAGGTTCTCTCGAAGACTCTGGATCCCAGCCAGTTCGTCCGAACGCGAATCGCGGGAGCCCCGGGTTTCGTCCTCCCAGAGTCCTGACCCTCAAGAACCTCTCAGAACACTCCTGCGGCAGGAGAAGGTCCCGCCCTCCCTCCTCCCGCACGTTCCTCAGGGGCAACCTCCCCTCAGAACCCTCAATACCCGTTCTAAGTGTTCAGAGCGGACCCCTAGGTCTCACGACCACGCGCTGAGGGAAGCGGGCGGCACCTACTGCCTCGCCGCCAACTGCGCTGACCTCCCCGAGATCCTCCGTGGACTAGCCGAGGTCAGCTCGCGCCGTCATGCTGTGCGGGTGAGTGACGCAGACCTCAGAGACTTGGAGCGCAGATTCCGCGAGACGAGCAGCGTCGAGGACGAAGCGGCGTGGTTGCTGGAGCGCGTGCGCCTGGGCGACTTGCCGAATGAGAGGCTTGAGTTGGCGGCATTCTTGGGCGGCGTAGCCGCATTGGAGTTGACCGACCGTCGAGGTCCACGCAAGCCGGTGCGGGCCTGGGCCGAGACGCTCCTTCGCTGGGGTCGAGAGGCAGGGGTGCGCGCTGTCCTCCAGCCCACGCATGCGTTCTTGGCGAACTGGGAAGAGGAATCTGGGCTCGATTGCCCGCCCGAGGTCGAGCGGGTTCTTGTCGCTGCGGAGAACTGGACTCTGAATCCCGGGGAGGCGCGACGGAAGCGTGCCGCTCGTGTCTCCGGGAAGCTGAGCAACCGTATTCACAAGGCCATTCGCACGGGCAGTTTCGTGACGCGATCTTCCCACTCCCTTGGGCTTGCCCAGCAAGCCTTAGTCTCCTGCGTCGACGTATTGGGAGCCGGAACAGCTGACCAGGTAGAAGCCCACCTCCGCAGAGCCATGCGGACCCTGTACTGGGGCGAGTCCGAGGGGCTTGGGCTCTTCGCCAAGGTGAGCGTCGACGCCCTGCTGCGCCAGGAACTCGTCCCCTGGGCTCTCGGCTACAGGGACCCTGTCCGCGAGCGCGTCGAAGCCCGCCAGCGAGCCGAGGGGAGCCACCCATGAGCGCGGATCGACTCAAGGAACTCCTCAGAACCTCCCCACTGTCCAACGCGGAAGCTGCGCTCCTGGCGCTCGACGACGACGCGGTCGTTTCGTTCACGGGGAACCGGGTCAGGTGCGAAGCGCTACGAGACACTTACAGCGTTCGGAGCCGAATCTTGGCCCGGAAGTCGTCGGACCACGCGAAGCAGCTCCAGAGAAGCGTGGACGAGTTCGTCCGGCTACTCGACGACCACCTAGACCGCTACGCGAGCTTCGCAAGCATCAGGCCAAAGGAAGCTGAGCACTCCTTCGACCTCTACTTGACGGATGGGCTCGAAGCCCTCCTCGGTTGCCTGAGAGTCGTCTCCAAGTCGGACGTCTGTGAGGAGAGGTGGGCCGAGTTGTGGGGGCGGGACTAACAGGCTCGGGCCGCAGTCCCCGCCACGCCCTGGACTGGCCGAGGTCAACCTGCGCCGTCATGCTGTGCTCGTGAGTGACGCAGACCTCAGGGAGCTAGAGCGCAGATTCCGCGAGTCGGGCAGCGTCGAGGACGAGGCGGCCTGGCTGTCCGCTCGTGTCAAGGCGGGGGAGCTGGACGAAGACAAGCTGCACCTGGCCGCGCACCTGGGCTACGAGGCGGCTATTGGCGACGTCGGCCCACCCACTTTGCTCGAAACCGACGCTGAGGTGTTCGTGGCCTGGGCAGACGGATTGAGCCGGTGGGGCAAGCACATGGCCGCATTGCAGGTACTGCGAGAGCGAGCTTGGCCCGAAGAACCTCCGCACATCAACAGCGGCGGCAACCCGAATCACGCGTATCTGCGCCGCGCATTTCAGATCCTCGGTGGGTCAGAGTGTGTCGAGGTGGTCCGCGACGAACTCGTCCGCTGGGCACTCGGCTACTCCGACCCTGTCCGCGAGCGCGTCGAAGCCCGACAGCAGGAAGGGTCCGAGTGAGTGACGCAGACCTCCGCGAGTTGGAGCGAAGGTTCCGCGAGACGGGCAGCGTCGAGGACGAGGCGGCGTGGTTGCGTGAGCGAGTGCGGGTCGGTCAGCTAGACGAGACGCGAGTCCAGCTTGCCGCTCACTGTGGGCTCGCAGCAGCCCTGTTGGCCACTGAAAGCCCTATGCCGACCGTAGCCTTGGATACCCTGGTGACCTGGGCGGAGGTCCAGCGAACCGCCCATTGCAGCAGCGTGGCGGTTCGCGCAGCCGTCGCCAGTGCACGAGCGGCGATTGCCGACTGGGAGCAGGAAGCCATGCTCCACGCCATGCAGGTGATCCATGCGGTGGAGTCCTGGGCGCTGTGCCCTTGCCTTGAGCACGCTGTAGCCGCTGGTGAGGCTTTGGATGCTCTCCATGCAGAACTCGACGTAGAGGCCGCTGGGGAAACACGTTCAGCGTTTGCTCTCGATGCTGTGATTCACGCTGCCAACTACGCGTCCACCCGCGACGGACGATTGAGGGAGGACCTCTTCGAGTGGGCCGGGAAGGCTGCGTCTCATGCTGTCGAATCAGCCGGTCGATCCGTGGGAGTGCCCGCCGTCCTCGATGCAGTCCGCGCCGAACTCGTCCCCTGGGCTCTCGGCTATGCGGACCCCGTCCGCGAGCGCGTCGAAGCCCGACAGCGGGCTGAGGCCAAGAGTGAGTGACTCGCGAGTCAGGGAACTAGAAGCGACGTGGCGAACCAGTGGGGCCGTAGAGGACGAGGCTGCGTGGCTGCAGGAGCGAGTTCGGGTCGGGGACTTGGAGCAGAGCAAGCTGGAGTTGGCCGCCTACTGCGGGCACTCAGGCGCAGCGAGGTCTGCCACCCCGCTATCCCTCGAGGAGGGCGAAGCATGGCTAGAGGGTCTGGTCGGGTACGGTCGCATTGCCACAGTGCGGAGTCTGATCGCGATTGCTGTTGTGTCGCTGGAAGCTTGGACGCGAGACGAGACTTGCCCCATTGAGGCTGCTCATGCCGCCCAGGATTGGATCCTCTGTCCTTGTGATCCGCACCGAGCGGCTGCGGGCTTGGCAGCGGGACGGTGTGAGGATCTCTACACGCAAGCGGGGTCATTCGGCGCGTCAGAGATCGCAGCCTGCGCGGCCAAGGCGACCTATGAGACCGACCTCGCGAGTCTGATTCGCTACTCGGTGTGGTGGGGCACGAAGCGGCTCTGTGAGTCCTTTGACGACCTTCTAGAGGAGAACGACTTGCTGCTGGCTGTCCGGGCCGACCTCGTCCCTTGGGCGCTCGGCTACAGCGACCCCGTCCGCGAGCGCGTCGAAGTCAGAGCGCGAGCCAGTGAGCACTCGGAGAGGGACTGATCCTGTGACAATGCCAAAGAAGGGCTCTCGCAAGGTGATAGTCGGCGAAATGGAGTTCCGTTACCGAATTGGCCCACGTAGGCAAGCTGACGTCGTCTACCTAGCGGTCGAGGCGAGTATGTCGCCAGCTTCCGTCTTGAGCGTGGCGTTCTCCTTCAGAGATCCGTGGCTCTACTTCAAGGACGGTGGGCCGTTCGACAAGCCACTGAAGCCCAACGCCGTGCAAACAGTGATCGAAGAGGCGCTTCGACTCGGGTGGAAACCCAGCAAGCCTGGACCAGCCTTCAAGGCGACTCTTGCTCAGGACGGAACTCTCACGGTTTCCGATTGAACCCACACCCCGGCTGCGGCCCGTCCGGGTTGATCCCGGCGTAGATCCGGCACACGTAGGGCCGCCGGTCGTAGATCGCGCAGCCGAACTCACCCGGCGCGGTCTCGATCAGGTGCTTGCAGGGCTTGTCGAGCTTGATCCCCCAGAAGGTCTTCCCGTCGGGCATCTCCTTCGTGAAGGTCTCGATCTCGTGGTATTCGGTCCAGCGCTTGGTGTCGCGCTCCTTGAACTCGGCCAGGTCGCCCTGCCAGAGGTAGACCTGGCCGAGTTGCCGCTCGACACGCAGGGCGAGCTGTGGCCAAGCGAGTTGTGGCCAGTAGAGAGGCCTTCGTGCGAAACGTCTCGCTCTCACTCTTCGCATGCCTTCGTCCCACGGTGTCATACGTGTGGCAGGCCGGCAACCAAAGAGAGAAGGCCGAGAGCTTTCGCTCTCGGCCTTCTTTGCTTTAGGGACTGTTGGGTGGTTCGTCGGTTACTGGCGGACGAAGACCTCGCAGTCGGCGATCGGCTGGCCGTCGAGGCCGTCGTAGCTGGTGGCTCCGGTGAATCCACCGATCACCATGATCCGGCCGTCCTTGAGCTTGGTGGCGGTGTGGCCGTTCCGAGCGTTGGTCAGCTTGTAGGTCGTGGTGCTCAGCGCCTTGGCGTCGGCGTCGTAGACCTCGACGACGTCGGTCTCAGCGGTGCCGTTGGTTCCACCAATGATCAGGGCCAGGTTCTTGTCGGTAGCGATCGTGGCGCCAACTCGAGCGACGTTGAGGTTGCCCTTGGAGGCCCAGGAAGCGGTCGAGCTGTCGAAGAGCTCGAGGCTGCTGTGGATCTGGCTCGGGTCGTGTCCACCAGCGACGAGGACCTCGCGGGGGGTGACGGCCGCAGCCGAGTGACGCATGCGGGCCTGGTTGAGGTCAGCGGTCGACTCCGTCGTGGTGCCGCGGACAACCTCGGCGCCCTTGGTCATTTGGAGCTTGGGCTTGATCAGGCCGAAGAGGTAGCCGCCCTTGTAGTAGTTACCGCCGGTGAGGAGGATCCCGGTGCCGTTCTCGATCGCGGTCGCGGTGTGGTTCATGCGCGACTCCTTCGACTTGAAGCGGCTGAAGAAGCTGCCCTCCTTGTTGAACTCGCCCTTGCTGGGGTCGTAGATCTCGAAGGGAGCCTGGGTCTTGTGCTTGCTCCACCAGGAGTCGTTGTAGCCGCCGGCGATCATGACGCGGCCGTCGTCCATGATCGTGGCCGAGAAGCTGTGGCGGGGATACTTCATGTCCCCGACCTTGCGGAAGCTGTTGGTGCTGGGGTCGAAGATAAACGCGCTCTTGAGCGTGTCCTCCTTGTCCTTGCCGAAGCCGAAGAGGCCCTTCTTCTCGATCCCGAAGCCGCCACAGACGAGGACGGTGCCGTCGTTGAGCTTGACGGCGGCGGGAGCGGTCTGTCGCACGACGACCTTGCCGTTCTTCATGAGGCCGGCGTCACCCGAGAGGGCGCTGACGCGGGTGAAGGTCCCGGTCATGGGGTCGAAGAGCTCCGGCTCGCCGGTGTAACCCGAGCGGCCCTTGGCAGCGGCGCCGCCGACGACCAGGACGCGGCCGTCGTCGAGCTCGACGGAGGCGTGTGCGCCGCGAGCGTCGTTGAGGCTGCCAGCGGCGTGGAAGCCAGCGGGCAGGTTGCCGTCGATATCCATGGGAGCAGCAGCGGCGCGGACGGTGCCGGCGTCGAAGCCGCGGAGGGTCGCGGTGAAGGCGACGTTGACGGCCGAGCTGTTACCGGGGGTGGTCTTAGCGATATCGAAGGTGTCGCTGACGCGAATGACGGGGTTGTCACCGAGGACGACGTCGATCTCGTTGGCGTTGCCGCTGACGGCGGCCTGGAGGGTGGCGTTGGTGCCGAAGGTGTCGCCGGCCACAGCCAAGGTCAGCTCGTCAGCCGGGTCCTTGGTCGTCGAGGCGAGGCGCTCCACGTCGTTGTCGAAGCGAATGACGAGCTTGTCACCCTTGCCGACCATTCCGTCAGCGTTGACGTCGTCGAAGCGGACGCTCGTGAGGGCGGGTCCACTGCCAAGAGCGGCGGAGCTGCTCGTGGTCTGGGCAGCGCTGCTGCTCGAGTTCGAAGCAGCGACGGTGCTGGCCGCACCCTTGTTGCTGCTCCCACCTGAACAGCCCGAGAGGCCGGCGGTGGCGGTGAAGGCGAGGAGGACGATCGCGTAGCGGTTGAAGCCGAAGGACATGGTGATTTTCCTAGTGGTCGCCGGCCCTAAAGCGTCGTGAGCGGCGTCCGTTGCTGGTTATGTCCTCCATAGAGCATGGACTGAACCAATCAGTTCAATCGAGGTAAGTCCTTGTATTTATTGGGTTCTGCTTTTCTTCCCATCCTTGGTGCGGTTCGTGGCATGCAACGATCCCAGATTTCGGTTCCAGGTACGTGCCAAGGCCGACCGGGAACTTTGTTCCGGTCGGCCCTTTGTTCGCTGTAGTTCTTAGAGAGAGTAAGACTTACTTATTTCTCTTCGCACTCGCGGGCAGTGTCTTATTCGTCTCGTCTGCTTTTCGGCCCTTGCTGCCAATGGACTTACGGCTGACGACCATGCCGTCCGGCGTCTCGCGAGGCTGGACCTTGACGTCCATCTGCGTGAACCGATCGCCAAAGTCCTCGAAGACGTGTACCTCGCACTCCTCAGGACCGCGGGTCAGGATGAAGTGGCTGTCTTCGAGGCCCCACATGAAACGGATCTTCCATCCCGCCGCCGTGTAGGCCTTCTTCACGAACTCGCGGACCCGCTCCTCGCTCAGATACTCGTTCTGGCGATAGGTCAGCTCGTAGCGACGGTATCCATCGCGCTCGTGCTTGTGGCTCCCCGAGCGATCGAGCTTGAAGCCCTCCGGCGCAGGCACGTCGGTGGCGACTTGCTCCGAAGGCGGGCCCGTGTTGAGCGGGGGCGTGGCCGAGAAGTAGGCGCATCCACCGCTGAAGAGGAGCGCTCCGCTCAGGAGGGCTGGTGAGAGGATGCGCGCGAGGCGTGGCAGGCGGGACATGGTGACTCCGGTTTCGCGGTGGCTAGCTCCGCGTTCCCTCTGCTCTTCGGCGTGGGTGGGGAGGAGTCTGAAGAGGTTTTTGGGACCCGCACACATCATCTAGGAGGTGGGGGCACACATCATCTACGTGTGTAGACCCCATGCCCCGGCCCGAGACGCTGCCTTGAACGGGCCGTGGGCTGCGCTCTGTTTGAGTCGCAGAGGCGCCGAGAGCCGCCGCTCGCGAAGAGCGGATTGGCGGGACAGAGCGCTCCGGAGTTGGAAGTGGCGGGGGCGCTTTGGGGAGTCGAGAGGTTGGGGGCTGGGGAAGCTCCGCTGGGCGGAGGCGAGTTGGGCACACATCATCTTGATGTGTGCTCGGCGCCGTGGAGCCCTGGTCCTAGCCGCCGACGCCGCCGTAGGCGACGCCTGAGAGCTCGGCCATGTCCTTCTTCCAGGTCGTGAGGTCGTCGAGGCAGAACTTGTTGAGGTGGTCGTGGCCGCAGGCCCGCGCCATGACCTGCATTAGCTCGACCGAGGCGTGGAAGAAGGTGGCGAGGCGCTCGGCGGCAGCTTGAACGTCCACGCGACGGCGGAGCTCCTCCTGCTGGGTCGCGATCCCGGCCGGGCAGTTGTTCGTGTTGCAGATCCGCGCCGAGACGCAGCCGATCGCCTGCATGGCTGAGTTGGAGATCGCGACGCCGTCGGCGCCGAGGCAGAGGGCCTTTATGAAGTCCGAGGGGGTCCGCAGGCCGCCTGTGGCGATCAGGGTCACCTTGCCGCTGCCCTCGCAGCGATCGAGGTGGCGTCGGGCGCGGGCTAGGGCAGGGATCGTCGGGACCGAGATGTTGTCGCGGAAGATCCGCGGCGCGGCGCCGGTGGCTCCGCCGCGCCCGTCGAGGATCAGGTAGTCGGCGCCTGCCTCGAGGGCGAAGTCTATGTCCTTCTCAATGTGCTGAGCCGAGAGCTTGAACCCGACGGGGATTCCGCCGCTGACCTCTCGGACGATCGCGGCGAAGGCCGCGTAGTCGGCCGGCGTCGTGAACTCGGCGAAGGTCGGCGGCGAGATCGCGGCCTGCCCCTCGGGCAATCGCCGGACCTTGGCGATCTTGCCGACGACCTTCTTGCCTGGGAGGTGCCCGCCGGTGCCCGTCTTGGCGCCTTGGCCGCCCTTGAAGTGGAAGGCCTGGACGCGCTCGAGGAGCTTCTCCTCGAAGCCGAACTTGGCCGAAGCCAGCTCGTAGAAGTAGCGCGAGTTCTCGGCTTGCTCCTCGGCCAGCATGCCGCCCTCGCCTGAGCAGATCCCAGTGCCCGCGAGCTCCGCGCCCCGCGAGAGGGCCACCTTGGCTTCCTCCGAGAGCGCGCCGAAGCTCATGTCCGAGACGAAGAGCGGGATCTCGAGGCGGAGCGGAGACTTGGCGCCGGGGCCGATCACGAGCTCCGTCCCGACGGGGACCGTCTCGAGGAGGGGCTTGCTCGCGAGCTGGGCCGTCACGATCTGAATGTCGTCCCAGTGGGGCAGGTCCGCGCGCGGAATGCCCATGGAGGCCATAGGCCCGTGGTGGCCGAACTTCTCGAGGCCGTTCTTGGCGAGCTCGTGAATGAACTCGAGGGTCGGCTCCTCGCGGGTGTTCGTGGGTGCTGGGGCGGTGCCGTCGGCGCTCGGGACCTCGAGCTCGCTCGCGTCCGCCGGGAGGCGGGCGTGGGAGCCGTCGCAGTAGGGAGGGTTGCGGGTCTGCTTGCAGAGGCAGAGGAAAGCCTCCTCTTCGCTCTCGACCACGAAGGCCTTGGGGGTGATCCCGCTCCCCTTGTGCGCGCCGTCGCAGAAGGGCTGGTTCGCAGAGCGGCCGCAGGCGCACCAGTAGTGCTCGCCGGCTGCGAGCTGGACTTTCTGAGGTTTGCGATCCGCGATCCGGGCTTTGGCCATGAGGTCCTCCAAGCTGGGGAAGGACCCTACGCCCGAAGAGGCTCTAGCCCTAGCCCTTCTTGGCTGGCTATCCTCGAAGGCGTGAGCTCCTCGGTCAGACGCTATCGCTCTGCGTGGACGAGCCCCGACGGGTCTCGGAGTCTCGAGTCGAGCTTGGCGACGAGCGACGAGGGGGCTCGCGAGATCTGCGTCGTCCTGCGCGACGGCCAGGGGAGGGAGATCCTCCGGCTCGAGGAGGGGTGTGCGGGGGCTCTCCCGGGCCGCGCGGGGAGGGTCTTCTTGACATGGGAAGAGGGCGCCCTCGGGATCCGTGAGACGACGACGGGCGAGGTCCTGCGCTTCCTGAGGCCTCCCTTCGAGCGCTATGTCCTCGGGCCCAACGATCGCTATCTCCTGTCCTGCGGGGCAAGGAAGTCCTACCTCCTCGACTTGGAGACCTGGGCGGCGGGCACGCAATACGACGCTCGCTACGGCGCCTTCGGACCGAAGGGCGAGCGGATCGTCTATGTGCTGCGCGACCCGAGACGCCTCCTCATGCACCACATGGCTGCGTCCGCCTTCGACTGGAAGGTCGACCTGGACGTCGAGCTCCAGGCTCCGGCCTTCTTTTCGACCTGCGGCGACTTCGTGGCCATTGAAGAGGGCGGCGTTCCGACGCGGGCCTTCAACGCGGGCACTGGCGCCGAGGTCTCGCTCGAGGGGCTCGGGTTCCCGTCTCCCGCCGAACGCTTGACGACCCGTCCCGCGCCGGACTGGCCCCCAGGCTCTTCAGTGGAGCCCTGGCCTCCAGACCTGTCTCTGCGGCTCCAAGCTGAGTTCGCGCGGTCAGGCCCGAGCCAAGCGAGCCCGAGCCGGCCAGAGGACGAGAAGAAGGCCGGTGGCGCCGCTCAGAGAGTCCAAGGGCTCCCCCGCCGGAGGCCGCCTGCCCCCGCGGGGCCGAGGAGCTCTCCCAGGCGGAGGGCGCCCAGGCACCGAGCCTGGACCCGGCCCGGGGGAGATCGGTCCCTCGAATACACGATCACGAACACCATGGGCGAGTTCGCGGTCGGAGTCACCTTGCGAGACGAAGAGGGCAAGGCGCTCCTCAGCCTGGGCCGCGAGGAGGGTGGGGCGCCGCTGGCTGCTCCCGGGCGGGTCGGCAGAGTCTTCGTCACCAAGGAAGAGGGCCGCCTCTTCCTCCGAGACATGAGCAGCGGCGGCAGGCTGCGTTCCCTGGGGAGCTACGACTGCTGCGTGTTCGGACCCCAGGAGCGCTACCTCCTCTATTGCCGCTCGGGCCGAGCGACCTTGCTCCACGTCGAGACCGGGGCCGAGACGGAGTTCAGGGCTCGCTTCGGGGCCTTCGACCAAAGAGGCGATCGGATCGTGTCCGTCGCGGACGACCTGACGACGCTCGCGGTCCGTCAAGTCGGGGCCTCCGACGTGGACTGGGAGCTCTCGCTCGACTGGTATGTGTCCTTCGTCGGGGAGACGGCGCCGGTGTTCTTCTCGACCTGCGGCGAGTTCGTGGGGATCCGCGACGAGCAATACACCGACGCACCGAATCGCGGATTCCGGGCCGGCACCGGCGCCCCCGCGTCCTTGGAGGGCGTCGAGTTCCCACCTGTGATCGAGCGCCTCGCGACCAAGTCCTGCCCGGATTGGCCTCCGGACGCGCTGATCGAGCGCTGGCCTTAGCTGCCCTGCCGGCTAGCTCTCTTGGGGCGCGATCCGCTCCAAGAGGACCACGCTCACGGCGCCCACCAGCATGAGCCCGAGGGCGAGCCAGGTCGCGCCGGCCCCGAAGTCCGGGAGCTGAGGGGTCTGTCCCATGAGCTTGCTCTTGCCGCGGACGGTCTCGTAGGTCCGCTCGGCGAAGGGCCAGAGCGCATAGAGCGACCCTGTTAGGAGCCCGCCCATGAAGGCCATGGTCGCGTGCTCGGCTCGACGCAGGAGCGCGCCGAGGAGGCGCACGAAGGTCAGGAGCCCGACCAGGCAGCCAGCCGCGAAGGGGAGCACGGTCTGGAGCAGGGGCTCGAGGCGCCCGGCCTCACCCGTGGGGTGGATCACCTCGCCGACGGCCCCCAGGACGTGCTCGTACTGGCGCAGGAGGAGGAGCACGAAGCTCCCCGAGATCCCCGGCAGGACCATGGCGCAGATCGAGACCGAGCCGCAGAGGAAGAGGAACCAGGCCGAGCTCGGGGTCTGGGTCGGGACCGCGGTCACGACCAGGAGGCCCAGGCCGAGGCCAGCCGCGAGGGGAAAGGCCAGCCGCCCCAGGCTCTCGCCCTTGGCGGCGACGGCGCCTCGGAGGTCGCGCAGGAGCCAGACCGTGCTCCCGAGCACCAGACCGAAGAAGAGCGCAAACACGGGCTCGGGGTGGGTCTTGATCAGGCTCGGGAGCTTGATCCCGCGGGTGCAGATCACCACGCCCAAGGCCTGGCCGCACACCACGGAGCCCAAGAAGCGCCAGTGGACTCGATCTCGGGCTGCGCCGAGCTTCCCGCTCAGGCCGAGCTTGAGGGCGTCGAGGCCCAGCGAGCGGATCGCTGCGATCAAGCGCGCGTAGATCCCCAGGATCAAGGCCATGGTCCCGCCTGAGACGCCCGGGACCACGTCAGCCATGCCCATGCAGAGCCCGCGCCCGACGAGGCCTGGGGCCTCGGCCCAGGTCGCGCCGCCGGGGTGCACCTCTTCGGGATCGGGCTCTTTGAGGGGCACCGAGGCCTCGCCGGGCGCGGGCGGGCTCTCTGCGGGGAGCGGCTCTCCGAGGGGGGCGGGCTCCGGGCTTGGGGTGGCGGATTCCTGGCTCATGGGGCGGCATTGTGCCCTCGGATCCGTCGCCTCGCCCGCCTGGGTTTACGGGCGGGATTTGCGGGCGATTCCGCGGCAGATATCCTCCCGGCCTGCCTTCTTGCGTGCAGCGGGTCTTCGAGCCCGAGAACGCAACCCAAAGGAGAGCTGCATGGCCCATGACGTCACTTTGATCCCCGGCGACGGGATCGGAACCGAGATCACCGCTGCCACCCTCCGCGTCCTCGAGGCGACAGGCGTCGACTTCGCTTGGGATCGCGTCGAGGTCGGTGAGGTCTCCCTCGCGGCGGGGGGCCCCGTCCTCCCCGAGGCGGTCTACGACTCGATCCGCCGGACCGGGGTCGCGCTCAAGGGTCCCGTGGCGACACCTGTGGCCGGCGGGCACCGCTCGGTCAACGTCACGATCCGCAAGACCCTCGACCTCTACGCCTGCGTGCGCCCGGTCCGAAACCTGCCCGGGATCAAGACCCCCTTCGACGGCGTCGACCTCACGATCGTGCGCGAGAACACCGAGGGGCTCTACTCGGGGATCGAGCACATGGTGACCGAGGGCGTGGCCGAGAGCCTGAAGGTGATCACCCACAAGGGCTCGAGCCGGATCGCTCGCTACGCCTTCGAATACGCGCGCAAGCGCGGAATCGGCAAGGTGACCGCGGTCCACAAGGCGAACATCATGAAGGTCTCCGACGGACTCTTCCTGGAGTGCGTCCGGGCCGTGAGGCCTGAGTTCCCCGAGATCGAATACAACGAGATGATCGTGGACAACTGCGCGATGCAGCTCGTGCGCTGGCCGGAGCAGTTCGGGGTCTTGGTCATGAACAACCTCTACGGCGACATCCTGAGCGACCTCTGCGCCGGCTTGGTGGGCGGGTTGGGCGTGGCTCCAGGCGCCAACATTGGCGACATGGGCGCGATCTTCGAGCCGATTCACGGGACGGCCCCCGATATCGCGGGCAAGGGCTGGGCGAACCCGACGGGCATGCTCCTGAGCTCGATCATGCTCCTCGAGCACCTCGGCGAGGACGCGGCCGGCGCTCGCCTCAAGGCCGCCATGGACAGCGTGCTCAAGGCGGGTGAGGTCCGGACCCGTGACCTCGGCGGTCAGGCCGGCACCGACGACTACGCCGACGCCCTGATCAAGGCCCTGGCTGGCTAGTGGCCGAGGAGGCGACGAGCGAGTCCCCCGGCGGCGCGCCTCAGGGCCCGCCGCCCCCGGCGCCTCCCTTCGCCATGGAGATCATCCTCCAGGGCTACAAGCTCTATCGCCTCCTGCTCTTGGTCAGCTACGGCTTCTTCGTCCTGATCGGGGTCTGGGCGAACGTCGCCAAAGGACTCCCTGACCAAAGCGGACCTATGGGGGCCGTGATCGCCGGGATCGGGATCCTGTTCGGCGGCGCCGCGCTCTATAGCTTTCGGATCCCGCGCGTCCGCTGGGCCTGGAGCTATCACGCGGCCATGCTCTGCCTCGGGATCCCGCTCTGCATGACGACGCCCTTCGCCCTCGCCGTCGGCTGGACCTGGCTCCACCCAGGGGTCCGGGCCTACTACGGGATCCTCCCCGAGCCTGAGCTGGACGAGGCGGGAGACTCCTAGAGGGCCGGTTGGAAACGCCGCCTGCGGGCTCGCTCGGTCGCTCGATCTCGCAGGCCTTGCTCTTCGTCGTGAGCGCTCACCCAACTACAACCTAGCGCGACGATCGCCCGCGTAGATTGGCGCCCATGAGCGACGACACGACCCCCGACGCGGACCCGGACCAGGTCTCAGGAGCCGAGGGGACGAGAGACCCCCAGGCAGCGCCTGAGTCGAAGCCAGAGGGCCAGAGCCCGGAAGCGTCACAGGAAGACGGCGCGGCCCCCACGGAGCCAGAGGCCGAGGCTCCCACGGAGCCAGAGGCCGCGGCTCCCACGGAGCCAGAGGGCGCGGCTCCCGCGGAGCCGACTCCTCTCGAGGTCCTCGACGCCGAGACCTTGCGAGCAGCGGGGCGCTGGAGCTGTTGGGAGCTGCTCTTGTTCCTCGTGCTCGTGGGCGGCTGCTTTCTGACCTACGGGGCGCTGGCCTTGGCCATGCTCGACGAGGCCAGCTCGCCGCCTCGGATTCACGACTACTACTCGCTCGAGGACCTCGAGGGTCCGCCGGCGCTCCGAAGTCCGGTTCGCTTGACCCCGGAGGAGGCCGCTGGGCGCGGACTCGTCACGAAGAGACAAGCACAGGAGATCCGCGAGGGGCAGCTCGCCTTGGCTCGGATGGTCCTCGTGCCTCCCAGTCGGGAGGACCAGATCGCCTTCATTCGCAAAGAGTCCGAGCGGCGCGCCCAGATCGCGAGGGGCAGCTTCGGCGACGTGCAAGAGCAGGGAATGGAGCGGCTCTTGGGCCTGGCGACGGGCCTCTTGCTCGGGAGCTGGCTCGTGCTCCTGCTCCTGATCCCGAGCGTTCGGGTCCTCCGCAGGCGAGTCCCCTTCAAGTTCCTCTTCAAGTACGTCCTCTTGAGCGGGAGCCTGCTCCTGGTCGCGGCGCTCCTCTTCTCGGGGGTCCTGCTCTTCCTCCGCGGCGGGATCGAGTTCCTCAAGTTCCTCACCGATCCGACGCGGCTCCTGCACGAGGCCACGGCCCTCCAGATCGGCGAGCACGCCGAGGCGATCGTGGACCTAGGCGAGGGGATCCGCGAGCACACGATCCGTGAAATGGCGGGGCAGTCGCCCATGACGGCGCTCCTGCGAAACGGCGAGTCGATCTCCAAGGACCTCGAGCCCCTCGTCGAGTTAGGACGGTCGCTGACCTGGTTGACCGACGTCCTGTCGGCGATGCCGGTCGTGCTCACCGTCGTGATCGCGCTCTCCTTCGCCTGGCGCCTGCGGGGGCCCATGGGCGAGATCGCGGGCCTCCCCCAGCGGGTGGCCAGCTCCGGAGACCGGGGCGAGACGCGCGCCGTGCTCCTCTCAGCGGGGGTCCGCTTCTGCTGGGAGATCGTGCTCGCGATCCTCCTGCTCTGCTTGATCCTGGCGGCCGGGCTCCTGACGGGTCTGGCCTTGCGGGCGATCTTGGCGCCGGCGATCAGCTCGACCCTGGATCTGACCCTCCTGAGCATGAACTACTTGATCGCCGTCGAGGGGGCCAAGGTCAGCTTCGTCTACGTCGGTCTCCTCTCGACGGTCGCGCTCTTGGTCGTGGGCCTCGGGTTCCCCCTGCTGGCCATGATGCTCTGGGGCGGGAAGACTCAGCACGTGGTTCGTCTCGTCGTGGCGGACCGGGCTCCCCTGGCGAGGTTCAAGCGCTACCTCCTCTTGGCCCCCCTTGCGGCAGGCTGGCTGCAGCTCGGACCCTTCCTGGTTGCCCTGGTCTGTGGCGGGCTGGCGGCCTACGTCGTGCGCAGCGCCTCGCCGGCCGTGGCCTACTGCTCGGTCGCGGCATGTGTCCTTCTGGGACTCTTGCTCTGGGCTTGGCCGGGGCGCGGCGTCAAGGCGCTGAACTACTTGGCGCGGACCAAGCTGGCCGTCGACCCCAACGACCCTCCCAGCGAGGTCAGCAGCGGGGTCCTCTTCCTCCGGCTCTGCGTGGGGGCCGCGATCACCGGGGGCGCGCTCCTGCTCGCGATCTGGGGCGCTAGCGCCGCGATCACCTCCACCAGCGCGGATCGAGCCCAGGCCGCCTTCGAGTCGCTCCCGGAGGCCCCAGCTTCGGTGGTCCTCGAGCCTGCCCGCGCCGCAGCCTTGGAGCGAGTCCTGGCCTTGGACGCGCCCAAGTGCGCCTTGGCCGCTGCGAGGGCCAAGCTGCGAGGAGAGCCCAAGCCTCGCTGTGAGCACGAAGACCACGCGGCCATCGAGGCCGAGGTCCTGGCGAGCTGCCGGGCAGTCGAGGCCGACCTGGAGCTAGCCTTCGCGGGCCCGCTGCCCCTGGGCCCGGAGTGGCCCGAGGAAATGGCGCGCTTGGCGAAGGTTCAGCGCGCGCTCCTCTTGAGCAGCTTCGCTGACGAAGCGTCCACCTGGGACTTCACTATCTGGGGGCTGCGCTTCCTGAGCTGCTTCGAGCGCCCGGGCTGGACGGAGTCCTGGCTGCGAGGCTTCCTCGGGGCGTTCTCGATTCGCCACGCCTGCGAACTCGTGGAGGCAGGTTCCTCCCCGAGCGCAGCCCAGCGGGTCGAGCTCCGGAGGATCCTGACCCGCTTGGATCAACCGGCGAGGGATCTCCAAGACGCTGAGGCTTGGCTGCGCGCCCGAGGCCAGGTCATGGCGGTGGACGCCATGGAGGATCTCGAGGGCGCCTCCCCGGAGATCCGCGACTACCTCTTCGTCTACAGCCACCTGGGCCCAGTCGGTCGGGCCTACTACTCTCAGGAGCGGACGGCAGTCCTCGAGTTTCACCGCTCGCTGGTGGACGAGCTGAGGCGAACCAAGGGCGAGGGGCGCGTCGGCGTCGAGTTCCCCTTCGAGGTCGGACTGGTCTCCATGCTGCGCCTCGCCGAGGACGTGTGCGCGCTCCGGCGAATGCTCCTCCAGCTTCGCGCGAAGAACCGACTCCTGCGCGTGGCGTTGGACCCCAAGGCGCCGCTGCCGAGGGACCCCTGGAGCTCACAGGGAGAGTCGGTCCTACTCGAGCGGGGGCAGGTCTCGACTCGGAGCTACGACGGGAAGCCCGGCACCGGGGACGACCTCGTGCTCAAGTTGCGCTGAGTCCGAACTCAATGAAGGCGATCAGGCCGAACCCGGCCAAGGTCCCGACGCCGGCGGCGACCTTCATGAGGGGGCTGAGCTTCTGGACGGGCACCTGCGGGCCCTCGATCAAGAGGCCGAGGCCGGAGATCGCGCAGAAGGGCCCGAGCCAAGCGCCGAAGAAGAGGTAGCCAGTCATGCTCTTGGCCATGGCGACGCAGCCGGCCGAGAGGCCGAGGCCCAGGACGATCAGGGCGAGCCCTAGGAGGCGACCCTTGGTAGGGCTGTGGGCCTCGCTGGGTTGGGGCTCGGGCGACTCAGGCATTGCTGCGCTCCTCTCTAGCGAGTCGCATTCTGAGGCAGGCACCGTCAATCTGGGGTTCGCTCGGCAAAAGGAGTCGCCAGCAGACCTACTGGCCGGTGACGACTGCCAGCGAGCCCGGGACGCGGATCAGGAACCAGCCGACGCTGGTTGCGATCGGGAGCCAGAAGAAGGGGCTCGAGGCCCAGCGAATCGGCTCGTGACCGAGGGCTGGGTAGTCGTCGCGGAACACGTTGGCGGAGCTCGCGCCGAAGAGGACCCAGAGCGTGGCGACCAGCCACAGGGTGGCCACGACCGCTTGGAAGAGCTGCTCGCCGGTGGGGAGGAGGAGCAAGAGGGAGAATTGGTAGCAGAGGCCGAGGGCCGAACAGACGCCGAGGACGTTTCGGGCCCAGCGCTCGAAGTTCATGAGGCTCGATCCGAGCCACCACATGAAGCCTCCCGCGCCTACGGCGATCGCTCCCATGGTCTCGACCCTGGCTCCCTCCAGGTTGCGGAGCAGGAAGGCGGTCAGCGCGAAGCAGAGGACCGCGTAGATCCGATACCAGACCCCGATCGCCTGGATATGGGCCTCACCCGCGCGGTCTCGCGCCGGCGCCGGCGCCGACTTCTTGGAGGCCTTGGTGTGCATGCTCCGCTTGGGCATCGTGAAGCGGTCGGCGGCGTCCTGCGCCGTGCGGCTCCGCTTCGAGCTGCTCCCGCTCCGACCCGAGCCGCTCCCGCTGCCGCTTCCGCTCCGGGCTGAGCGAGCGCGCTTGGAGCCGCTTCCGCTTCGACTCGAGCGGCTCCCGCTTCGGGAGCCGCTTCGGGAGCTGCGCTGACCCTGCCGACTGGAGTCGCTGGTTCGGCCGAGGCGCTCGCTGTCAACGCGAGGGCCGGGGACGCGAATCTTGGCCTTGCAGCTCGTGCAGCGGACCCGTCGTCCAGCCAGTTCGGGGGGGAGCTTGGCTCGCTCTCCGCAGGCGCACTCAATCCGAATCGCGTCGATCGTCTTCATAACTCTTACTCCTGCCTTCCGACCGACATGGAGCAACGAGTAAGACCAGCAGAAGTCCTTCCAGGGTAGTCACGGCGGGCCCAAGCGTTTCGTAATCGTTTCAGATCAGAGGGGGCCCTATTGCCGCCGTTATCGATGCTCTCAGCTGAAGGCCATAAGCGAGGAGATCGCCAGGGCGAGGCCATAGACCCCTGAGACCACCAAGCCGGCGTCTGCGAGGCGCTTTCTGCCGCGTCGGCCGCCGAGGCAGAATCCGACGCTCAGGAGCAAGAGCGGGCAGGTCACGAGGAGGGTGAAGGCCACTCCGATCTCGCTGAAGCCCTTGGGGGTCGTGAAATTGACCGCCCAGATCCCGCTCGTTGTCTCCCGGGGGGAGTAGCTGGCGAAGAGGAGGGTGAACCCGATCAGGGCCGTCGTCAACGAGATCAGAAGCCCTGCTACGCCCATCCAGGTGCGCGGGGCACCCTGCTCGAGGGGCGCCGTGGGCTGCACACTGCGCACGGCTCGCTGAACCGGCGCGACAGCCTCTTCGGCCTTGGGGTTGGGCTTGACCTCGGTCGAGGCGCCCTCCCCGCAGGCGCTGCAGCCGCCATGGTTGGCCCAGCAGTCCTTGTGGTGCCAAGCCATGCAGGCGTCGCAGGCGGTCTTGTCCTGGTCTGGGCGAACGGCGTCGTGGCAGAAGGGGCAGCGATCGCGTTGGACCTCGACCTGGACGAGCTCTTGGTTCATGGGGCCTCCTAGGCTTCATAGTCTCTATCGGGCGGGACCGGAAAACGTGCGGGCGATTTCATGACTTTTGGCGAGCCTTCGAGAGCGTCGGCAGCTCGCCCAGGAGTCAGCCCAGGTCTAGGGCGAGGCGCAGAGCTGGACCCACCTGATCGGCGGCGAGAACTCAGCCTTGGCCTGCGATCACCAAGGCCCTCGTCCTGAGGGCCAGGAGAGAGCGTTAGCTAGCGCTTCCGAAGCGGAGCGCTTGGACTCCGATCCCCAGGGTGCTCCCGCCGACCAGCATGCAGAGCGCTGCCGAGAGCCCTCGCGCGTAGTCGTCGAGGAAGCCGCCTACGAGGGAGCCGAGGCCCCAGCCGAGCACACCGCCCATAGCGACCTCGCCGAGGCCCAACCACTGCGAGAGGCTAGGCGAGAGCATATGGAGGGCGCCTGGCAGGAGCAGGAGGCCCGCCAGGGCACAGGGGGCTGCCAGGAGCGGCCCCCCTTCGAGGTAGAACCAGTCGATCCGAGCGGCGTAGAGCGCGCCAATCAGTCCGCCAAGGACGAGGCCGAGGAGGGCGCAGGCTAAGACGTCCTCAGGTTCCGCGACGCTCACGAGGAGGACTGGAGTCGCTGCGCTCATGCCGAGGAAGAGGCTCGAGGAGAGGAGCCAGCCAGGCGCGCGCAGGAGCCAGGGCAGAAGCGAGCCCAAGCCGACGGCGAGGGAGAGGGCGCCCAGGGCCAAGGAGCCCCCCCGCGGGCTCGCGCCGAAGGCTGTGCTGAAGTCCTCGTAGCGCGGCTCGACCAGGATCGCGCTGCTGACGAGGCAGGTCGCGAAGAGGACCCCGCCGAGGAGGAGATCGAGCCCGCGGAGCGGGCTCAAGGCGGGGAGATCTCCAGAGAGGTCTTGTGGCTCCTCAACGCCGGCCGCGAGGGCTTCGGGCGTTGACCCTGGCCCGAGCTCTGGGCTGCCGTTGCTGGCTTCGCTCACGGCTAGAGCTTGTTATGGGCCCCGTCGCAGAAGGGCATGTTCGCGGTTCGCTTGCAGGTGCAGAGGGCGCACTTCTTGGCCTCGGCGAGCTCGAAGCGCTGGGGCTGGAAGGAGGTCCCGGCGTGGGAGCCGTCGCAGTAGGGCTGGTTCTGGCTCTTGCCGCAGGCGCACCACCAATACTCGCCCGCCGCCAGCTCTCCCACGATCGGGAGCTTCCCGCCAACCTCTGGTTCCTCGCTCATGTGGCCTCCTATGCCGGGGCGGATTCTACGGGTTTGCTGGGGGATGCTGCGCTCCCCCAGACCCCTAAGCTCTGGGCCCGGGGCCTTTCGTCACACTCGCTTGGGTGACGGAGAGCTCTCTGTGTGGGGGTGAGCTGCGAGTGTGACGCCCCTCTCTTCGCGAGAGTTTGGGGGGCGGGTTTGCAGGGGGATGCTGCGCTCCCCCAGACCCCCTACCCGGGGCCGGTTTGCTGGGGCCGTAGCCGCGGGGTTTACCCCCGCGAGAGCTCGACCCAGGCCCGAGAAGCCGTAGCCGCGGGGTTTACCCCCGCGAGAGCTGGGGGATGCTGCGCTCCCCCAGACCCCCTACCCGGGGCCGGTTTGCTGGGGCCGTAGCCGCGGGGTTTACCCCCGCGAGAGCTCGACCCAGGCCCGAAAAGCCGTAGCCGCGGGGTTTACCCCCGCGAGAGCTGGGGGATG